>Ga0233417_10000149_pt1 | contig 19172 bp, 11 predicted proteins | sample Sed_MG_FD_189023 | JGI IMG/M metagenome (GOLD analysis project Ga0233417, IMG submission 189023) | Sediment microbial communities from Lake Towuti, South Sulawesi, Indonesia - Sediment_Towuti_2014_0.5_MG | ecosystem: Environmental > Aquatic > Freshwater > Lake > Sediment | place: Indonesia... | reverse complement strand
TCGGAGATACGCCACAGCTCCCGCAGAGCGAGCTCGCTCTGCGGCATCCAGCTCCTGACCCGCAGAAAGCATCACAATCGGGACGGAGGCGGTAGCGGTATCCGAGTGTAATCCAGTGACAACCTCCAGACCATTCATATCCGCCAGGAGCATATCCACAAACACCAGGTCGGGTGAATGCTTCAAGACTGCCTGCCGGGCTTCACCTCCTGTACGGGCGTGTACAGCCTGGTGTCCATGAATCTCGACAGCCTTGGTAAGGATGGTCAGGGTTAACTCATCATCGTCAATGAATAGTATTTTCGCCATGAACTCCCTCGAGCTGGAGGAAATCAGGATGCTTAAATCCCATAAATCTCTCGATATTTCTCTGTGAGGTATCGAACATAAGGATCAGGATTAATGCGGGACCCAGTAACCCGGGCGATCAGTTCTTGGGGCTCAAACATCGAACCATGCTGATGGATGTTCTCATGCAGCCACTCCAATAACGGCCTAAACTCACCTGCTTCTATTTGCTCATCCAGGTCTGGGATATCCTGGCGGATACGCTCCCATAACTGCAAAGAGATCAAGTTACCCAAGGCATAGGTCGAGAAATAACCCATCAGGCCAACAGACCAGTGAATGTCCTGCAGAACACCCAGGGTGTCATTGTGAGGCCTGATACCAAGGTACTCTTCCATGCCAGAATTCCACGCTTCAGGCAAGTCGCTTACCAAAAGCGAGCCTTCCAACAAGCTGATTTCTAATCCCAGGCGAAGCATGATATGCAGGTTGTAGGTAGCTTCATCGGCTTCCACTCGTATCAGAGAAGGCTGTACCTTGTTCACAGCCTTGTAGAAGCTCTCCAGGCTTACATTACCCAACTGGGCAGGAAATGTCTCTTGCAACTTGGGATAGAAATGCTTCCAGAAGGGCCTCGATCGCCCCACCAGGTTCTCCCACATGCGGGACTGGGATTCATGGATGGCCAGCGAGGAGGCGTCACCCAATAGACTGCGTGCGAAAGCGGGATGGATGCCCAGGTCGTAGAGTCCATGACCAGCCTCGTGCATCGTACCAAACAGTGCTGATTCCATATGATCTGGATAAAGCCGGGTAGTGATGCGAACGTCATTCACACCAAAACTGCTGGTAAAGGGATGGGGGGACTTATCCTGGCGGCCTCGATCCCAGGGGAAGCCAAACTTTGTGATGACCTGCACACCAAAATCCCATTGTTTCTGCTCGTCGAAGTGCTGGTGCAAGAAAGAATCATCAATGGGTGGGCATGCCAGTATCTCCCGGATCAGGGCAACCTGCTGTGGGCGTAAAGCCTCGAAGATCGCTTTGACTTCCATGGTTTTCGTGCCGGGTTCGAAATCGTCCAGTAAAGGGTCATACACATGCTCGTAAGGAGCGAAGAAACCAGCATAACTGCGCTTCATATCCACAATGCGTTCCAGGTAGGGTTGAAAATTCGCAAACTTATCCTCTGCGCGCGCTTTTTCCCAGGCTTGCTCGGCCAGGGTAGTTAGGCGAGCGAATTCTTCTACCCATTCTACCGGGACTTTGGTGCGCTTTTCAAATTCCCGCTTGGTAACTTTGACTAAGCGAGTCTTAACCGAATCGGGAGGCCACTCATTCACTAGTGGGGCCAGGTCGGCTAATAACTGGCCCAACTCGTCAGAAGTCCGCTTCAGGTGAAGGATGCGGTCGATAGTAGCCATATGATTACCACGGCCTTCTACACCGGCGGGTGGCATGTAAGTCTGTTGGTCCCAGCCCAACAAGGCAGACACCTGGGAAAGGTCTGTAATTTCAGCGAGGCGATCTTCTAACTCTGCAAATTTGTCTTCCATAATTTTCCTCAGGACAGCCTAAGAATGCAGTCGCTACCCTTCAGCAGTTCTCCCTTAACCGTTGAATTCAAGCCACCTTCCAGCGGAGCGGTTCTCCGCGCAGCGCCCGTATAACCTCGCTGGCAATATCTTGAGCGGCACGCGCCTGAGCTTCGCTGGTTTGTGCCGCGATATGGGGTGTGGCAATCACGTTTGGGTGAGTGACCAATGCCGTCAATCCTGGAGGTTCCTGGCCGAAAACATCCAACGCGGCTCCCGCCACCTGACCCGTTTCGAGTGCATCCACCAAGGCCGCTTCGTCAATGACGCCCCCGCGGGCGGCGCATACCAGGCGGACACCCGGTTTCATCCGCGAGATGGCGTTCCCATCGATCATACCGCGCGTCTGAGGTGTTAGGGGCACGTGAATCGTGATGAAATCCGAACGATCGAAAAGGTCAGGCAAATCCAACGGTTCCGCTCCCCGCTGACGGATTTGGTCATCTGTTAATTGTGGATCGTAACTAACTGGTTTCATGCCCAGCGCACCTGCGAGACCAGCTACCTTGGAGCCAATATTCCCCAGCCCAATAATCCCCAGGATCTTACCATGAATTTCAACACCTTCTAATTCCTTCTTGAGCCATCGACCTGATTTCATGCCGGCGTCCGCTTGTGGAATGGAACGAGAAAGTGCCAGCAATAATGCCATTGTGTGTTCAGCGACTGCCTGCGTGGTGGAGAGAGGAGCATTGACCACCACCACACCACAGGACTTGGCAGCCTGCAAATCAATATTATCGACTCCTACTCCAGCGCGGCCAATGACCTTCAACTGCTTCCCGGCTGAGATGACCGCTGCGTTTACTTTAGTCCGTCCTCGAACGACCAAAGCATTATAGATCGGTACTACCTGCAACAACTCCTCTGGAGTGATGTTCGGGCGCTCTTCTACTAGTGCGCCCTCACGCAAGATGGCTAGTCCGGTCTTCTCCAGACCATCGGTGATCAGTATTTTCCATTGGGGCATAAGCACTCCAGGGATCAAATCATGACATGATGTTTCAGCAGGGCTGGCTAAGATTTTACCTCATAATTCAGTCCATCGTTGCAAGTGTCAGAGCCCGGGGTATGAACATACTTGGCTTATTCATACCGTAATGCCTCGACCGGCTCCAGGTTGGCTGCCCGGTTAGCCGGATAAAGGCCGAAAAACAGGCCCACCGCGGTGGAGAAGAGAGTCGCCAGGAGAACAACATCCAGGCCAATAGACGGATTTATGGGAGCATCATAGGCATTGGCGATGCGCCCGACAAAGTAAGAGAACGTCCAACCCAATGCAATCCCGATTAACCCGCCAATCAGGCTGAGCACCGAGGATTCGGTCAAGAATTGAATCAGGATATCCCGCTTATGCGCACCAAGCGCTTTCCGCAGGCCGATCTCCCGCGTGCGTTCAGAGACAGAGACCAGCATGATATTCATGATTCCAATCCCGCCTACCAACAGTGAGATAGCTGCTATTCCACCTAAGAAAATTGTCAGCACATTAGTAATCGTACTGGCGGTATTGAGGAAATCCTGCTGGGTGAATATCGTAAAATCATCAGCTCCAATCTCGGTCCTATGGCGTGTGCGCAGAATTTGGGCGACCTCTTCACTCGCCTGGGGAACCTCCCTTGGGCTGGCAGCCTGGACCAAGAGGATATCGATCCTATCCCGCGATCCCCGCCGTATCAGGCGGGTTTGGGCTGTCGAAAGCGGCACGAGCATCAGGTCGTCCTGGCTGCCGAATGTCGAACCGCCTCGCGATTCCAGTACGCCGATAACCCGAAATGGCTGCCCTTCAACCCGAACCGTCTCGCCAACCAGGCCTTCTTTCCTGCCGAACAGGTTTTCGGCTGTTTCAGGTCCAAGCAAGACCACCGAAGCGCGCCCTAACATGTGCTCCTCGCTGATGAATTCCCCCTCCGAAATCTTAAGATTACGCACAGCAGCATAACCCGGAGTTACCCCGGAAACCGTCGTGACAGACCCCTCTCCACCAAAAGTTACCTCCGCACTGCCCTGCAGCACAGGGGCAACGCCAGCTACTGAGGGCGCAGTAAAGGGGTCCGAGATCGCCTCGGCATCTCCCATGGTGAGTGGTTTTGCATTGCGCACATCGTCTGTGGTCCCACCCGAAAAGACAAACAAGAGGTTAGTCCCGATCCCCTGGATTGAATCTGTGATGGTAGATTGGGCGCCGCGCCCAACCGATACCAGGGCAATAACTGCAGCCACGCCGATGACAATGCCCAGGATCGTCAAGGCAGAACGCAGCTTATTTGCTGACAAACTCTCGAGAGCTTCTACAAAAGATATCCAGAGGCTGATCATGTTTCCTCAACGACTCCATCACGGATCCGGATAATGCGCTGGGTTTGTTCAGCCACATCTGGAGCGTGAGTAACAATGATCAGGGTTGTCCCTCGCTCGCGGTTTAAGGCAAGCAATAACTCTATAATCTCCTTACCCGATTTCGTGTCCAGATTTCCGGTTGGTTCATCTGCCAGGATGATGGCGGGTTCATTGACCAGCGCCCTGGCGATAGCTACTCGCTGCTGTTGCCCGCCGGAGAGCTCATTGGGACGGTGATCAATCCGATCTGCAAGACCTACCGCTTCCAGAGCCGCCATAGCGCGATCCTTGCGCCCCCGATTTAACCCGGCATAGCGCAAGGGCAGTTCCACATTTGCCAGAGCGGTTGTACGTGGCAGTAAGTTAAAACTCTGAAAGACAAACCCGACTTTCTGGTTTCGGATCGTAGCAAGCTGGTCATCCTTGATAGCAGAAACGCGTTCCCCATCTAGGTAGTATTCGCCTGAGGTGGGACGGTCCAGGCATCCGATGATATTCATCAGGGTGGATTTACCTGACCCAGAGGGACCCATAATGGCGATAACCTCCCCCTGACTTATTTGAAGCGAGAGACCACGCAGGGCATGTACTTCGACATCGCCCATCTTATAAACCTTGGTCAGGTTATCAGCAATAATGACCTGGTTTTCCAATATTACCTCTGCATAAACGGCGGGGGGCCATTTTCTTCAAACACGGCGGGCGGATTCAAAACGACTGTATCGCCCACCTGGATGTCTCCAGACAACACCTGGCTCATGGTTTCGGAAGATGCTCCCAAAGTAATTTCCCTGGGCTCCAGCCTGCCATTTTCCAAGACATATACCACTCTCTTCCCATCCAACAAGCGTACGGCGCGGTTGGGTACTAACAGCACATCCTCAAACTGGTCAGTGACAATGTTAACAGCGGCAGTCATGCCGGGTCGGACATTTTCATCCGGGTTGGTCAGTTCCACTGTTACCGGAAATTCGACCACACCCTGGGATATTTCCCCGACCCGTCCTACATCAGTCACAATCCCTTGATATTCCTTGCCCAGAACGGCATCGAAGGTTAAGACGACAGGCTGTCCGGCTTTGATGCTATTAATATCTACTTCCGTAATGCGCACATCCACCAGCAAGCGCGCCAGGTCATCCAAACGAAATGCGGCTTTCCCTGGCGCAGCTTGGTCACCTGGTTTGGCTTGAACATCAGTGATCGTGCCAGAGAACGGGGCTTTCAGGCTCGCCTGATTGAGGCTGGCTTGTGCTGCGGCGATGCGCGCCTCAAGGGCAGCTACATCGTCTGCGTTAGGTCCATTCTTGAGGCGATCATATTCATGCTGGGCATCCTCCAGGCGCGCATCCAAGAGAGCCACCTCAGCCGGACTCAAGCCTTCCTTCAAGCGTTCCCACTCTTGCTCTGCCACGGCAAGTTGCGCCTGAGCCTGAACCAGTTTCGCATCTGCTTCTTGAAAATCAAAATCAGAGGGTTTACCTTTAAGCCAGTTCAAGCGACGAAGAGCTGCATCCCGTTTCTCGGAAGCTGCCGAAAGCTGTGCCTGAGCCAAAGCCCGTACAGGATCATTTTCCTTTCGACCAGCTACTTTATTAAATGCCTTTTGAGCCCTATCGACTTCCTGTTTCGCAAGAATGTAATCCGCTTCAGCCGCATCGAGAGTTGCTTGTGTCGCGCGGTCGTTATCCAGTCTTTTCCGATCTTTCTCAGCTTCAGTAAGTGCATCCTGAGCGGTCACGAGCGCCAGCACAGCCTGTGCTTGAGCGCTTTGCAGATCGATATCCTTGTTATCAATTTCTCTCTGGGCGTCCTCGACCGCCTTCAGTGCCTGGGCTTGGGGGAGTTTCGAAAGAAGTAAATCCTGCAGAGCTTTTTTGGCCTCTACAAGTTCACTCCTGGCAAGGATCACATTTTGGGGCAGCGAATCCTGTTTGAGAGTAGCTAACAATTGGTCAACTCCCACCTCGTCTCCTACCTTGACGGCTATCTCATCAACTATGCCACTGGTTTGCCAGTTTATGTTTGCTGTCTGGTTTGCCCGTACGGACCCGGTAGCGCCCACAGTTGCAGTCAAATCTCCCAATCCGATGGCTTCAGTCAGCATATTTTCAGCCATCCGCGTTTGCGCCCGGGCCCGCAAGAAGCTTACGCCAAAGTAAATCCCGGCCCCAATCAAGGCCAGGATGACAATAACAATAATAACCTTTCTCATTCACTCGCCTCCACTCAAGTACTAGATACGGTTCATCCTCTCACTAAACTGAGAGGATGGCTTGCTAAACTCAAGTTTTCCAGGTAAACCAACGAAAAGAGATTATAACCCCCTTAGATAAACGCACTATTAACATTGTGACAGACTTATCAATAATATGAGGTATGGAGGAGATGTTGATGAACCATTAGCTAGAACAAGGAGCTCGAGGGGAAGTCTTTTTGTGACAACTGTCACAGAATCTAATGACATCCTGGATGGAAACACATGACATCTTAGACTAAACCCGCCTCTGGGATAGGGCTATGATCTTTATAACCAGGAGGAAAAGGTATATGCGCGCAATATCTGGTGATTATTTAGCGATTGACCGCAAAGCCCGTGCCAGGATGCCTTCCCTGGATCAGGCAACCCGTCCAGTGACTGAGCGACTATGCGATTTTGAGGATGTGGTCATTCCTCTCACACCTGAGCAGGCGATGCTGGAAGCCTCGCGCTGCATTCAGTGCCCCGATCCAGCGCCCTGTACGCAAGCCTGCCCAGCCCACAATGATATTCCCTCGGCGATGTGGTTGATTGAGCAAGGCGAATTTCTAAAGGCTGCAAAGCTTTATCGCCGGACCAGCTCGATGCCAGAAATATGCGGTCGGGTATGTCCGCATGAACAATTATGCCAGGGATCCTGCTCGCACCTGAAATCTTTTGAGCCGGTAATGACAGGTCCCCTTGAAGCGTTTGTAACGGATTATGAGCGCTGTACTACCGGTGTCGATATTCCTGTAGGTCATCCCACCGGAAAAAGGGTTGCCATCGTAGGGGCAGGACCAGCGGGCCTCTCCTGTGCGGAACAACTAATCCAGCGCGGTTATAAGGTGACAATTTTCGAGTCGAAACCCGCCGAAGGGGGGTTATTGACCTATGGTATCCCCAATTTCAAGCTCCCCAAGATCGTTGTATTTAACTGGATCGATGATTTGAAACGCGCTGGAGCAGAGTTTGTATTCAATACTTACATAGGTAAAGACAAGACAATTGACAATCTCTTTTCAGAGGGTTACGAAGCTGTCTTCGTCGGCATTGGAACCGAGATCGATGCCCCTATGGAGGTGCCCGGAGAAGACTTACCAGGTGTTTATAAAGCCACCGAATTTCTGGCGCGTTGTAACGTCGACCTGAAGTTGCTTCCACCAGAGATGCGCTCCCGCCCAGATATCGGCCGGAGGGTGGTGGTCATTGGGGGTGGAGATACCGCCTCTGACTGCTTGCGTTCTGCGTTACGTCTGAATGCCGAAGATGTAACTTGCCTTTACCGCCGCACAGAAAAAGAAATGCCTGGTGGACGGCATGATCGCGAGCTTGCCCGTGAGGAGGGTGCTCAGTACCAATTCCTCACTCAGCCTGTCCGCTTTATTGCTGGAGAAGATGGGCGACTGGCGCAGGTAGAATGTATTCGCATGGTGCTGGGTGAACCCGATGCTAAGGGCCGTCGCAGACCTGTTCCGGTTGAGAGCTCCAATTTTATCGTCGAAGCAGATACAGCCGTGCTTGCCTTGGGCTATTGGCCTGACCCAATTATCGGAGAAACTACACCCGGATTGGAAACGCGCAATTATGGGTTGATCGTCATTGATAAAGCCACTGGCGCTACGACTCGTCCAGGCGTCTTCGCCGGAGGTGACGGCGTGACCGGCCCTGACTTAGTAGTCACTGCTATGGTTGCCGGTCGAAAAGCCGCAGCCGGCATCGACACATACTTAAGGGGTACATAGAGAACATTTCATTGTTCTCTCCTTCCTCCTTTCGCTGCCATGGGTGGCCTGCCTTGAGCCGACCACCCATGGTCAATTAAGACCGCAGACAATAAGTCAGGGAGAGGCCAACCCAAATTATAAGTGGAGATGAATTGCAGTCTGTGATAACGGAATTCCCAGGGCTGGATAGAAAAGCTCGCATGAAGCTGGCTTCTCAAGGATTGTCTCTGCGCCTCCCCGAGGAGCGGGTCAAGGGCTTTTTAGATGTGGCCCTCCCCATTGATCCTTTATTCTGAAGGACGCACCATAAATTTACCCCCGGCACTGTTCCCCTGTACCTCCGGGAAATAGAGTTGCCAGGCATGGGCAGGAAGCACTAAGTATTCCCCAGCCTGTAAGAGAACCAGAGTGTAAGTCAACTCATAGGTTCCGGCGGGCAGGTAATCAGCCACCCAGGTAATATGGTCGGCGTAGATCATGGGCTGGTGGAAATTCCACCAAACCCATTCGTCGACGGAAGAGAGGAGCACAGAATCGTTATTTTCTAGTTCCTCGGCGCCCTGACGGCTGGTCTTCAAGCTGGTATCCAGGATCTCAGTTCCAGCCGGGATGAAATCCTCAACCATCATATAATAAGCGTCGTTTGGCAAGACCAGGGTCAAGCGAACGGTTACCAGTTCACCGACCTTCCCGGACTCGATCGGAGATTGTCTTCGTAATCCTATATCTGCGCGAGCCGGATAGTAATTTCGATAGATGGACACCCCCTGGTTTAGAGGTTCAATGATTCCAACTGGCTGGTATGTGCGTAGATAAGCACTGTAATAAAGAATTCCTTGACCAGAATCTCGTTGGATGATAAGCGCGTTTGGTGCCTGGGGGTTAAGTTCGCTGGCTGGAACCTCCACGGTTACAGGGATTGTAGCTACCTCGCTTATGCCGTCACCACCCTCGGCAATCGGTTTACTGTTTAACTCAGCATGGAACGGGTAGTCGCTGATGACCTCTCCGGTCCCTTGTATGAATCGGATGAGACCTAAAACTGTCCAGGCGGTTTCATAGGAGGATGCCCAGGTTGTTGTAGCCTGACGGTGGGCCATCAGGTATTGTACAGCTGCCGGTAGAAGATTTGAAGCCGGGTCGAGCTTCCCGAGGGCGTAGATAACCACAGAGGTGGTGAAGACCGGGGTGGTCATGTTACTTCCACCAAAATGTGCGTCCTCCCAATGTACACTGGTAGCGGAGAGGATGGGCTGGGATTCCACATCGGAAACCAGGATATCAGCCAGACTGGTAAATGTCGCATCGGTTGCGGATAGTTTCTCGAGGGCGAGTGCGAGAAGAGCTTTTGCCCAGGGGCTGAGCCGGTCGCGCTGTTCATATAGGGCACTCGTTCCTCCCAGAGAGCCATTCCCGGCCTCTGCCAGGGCAAAATGTTGAAAGGCAAGTCGGTCAAGCTGCCAGGATCCACCAAGCATTTGTGGGTCGGGTAAAGTGTCGAACAGGAAATTAACAGCACGCTCTAAAACGTCAGGCTTAACATTCACCCCGGCCTGTTGAGCGCGGCTTAGTCCGAACACGATGTAAGAAGTAACATAGGGGTCACTGACTCCTTGGGAAGAGGGCCACCAGCTCCATCCGCCATCTGGATCTTGTTGAGCAATCAGCCGGTTCAATCCCTTGTCCAATTCTTCTCGATAGCGGAGTTCTAATTCTGGGGATTGGATCCCCATAGATTGCAGACTCCGATACGTCTCCAGGTTGGTTAAATATTTCGATAAGGTCTCCTCGTTGGATTCATAACGGGAGTGTTCCAGGGCCTGAGAAGCATTCAGGATTACCGCTGCCAATGAGGGCGAGAGGGTCAAGCGCAAGCTGCCCTGAGGGTAAGTTTCTTCACTTACCTCCCGCGGGAGGCTGACTAGTTCCAGCTTCTTGCCGGCTTCATCCAGTTCCCCAGAAGTGGCAAAAGTTACGGGTGTAGCGAATCGCAACACCGGCAAACCACTTGTCGTTGATCCAGTCCCACCTGTCAGGCGTACAACATCCTGCAAATTGCCAGCTTTGGCTGAGATTACAGCCTCTACATTGTCGACTTCTTGAACTGTACCCCACCAATTTAGGCGGACGCGCCCTCCCGCAGGGACGATCACTTGGCGGTTTACCGCTTCTGGGTCGCCTGTGCCTTCGTCCAGAGTGAATCCGGTAACTTTCAAGGAAACCTCGACCTGTAAACCCTCGCTGGAATTATTGTAGAGCATAGCCGAAAGGGGCAGGTGGTCTCCTGCGACTAAGAAGCGCGGTGTCACCGGGCGAACCTGGATCTCCTTAGTGGTGATCACCTGGCTTTCAGCTTCACCAACCTGGGTGTCTATTGTCAGGCCTCTGACATTAATATGCCAGGTGGTGAGGGAGTCAGGCAGGAGCAGTTCCACTGTGGCTTCGCCGTTCTCATCTGTGACCACCTGCGCATTCCAATAAGCTGTGTCAGGAAACTTTTCCCGCACAACCGGGGCAAGCCCCTCACCCCCCTCACCCCCACCGATGCCACCACGGAAGAATGTCTTCCGGCCTGTATATGCCACCAGGTCGAAAGCGGTGCGCACCTGGAGCGGTTGCTCCCCGTAAAAGAAGGGCAGGATAGCTGGGGCGTTTGGCTCAGCCAGCGCCAGGGCAGCCAAATCTACCACAGCGAGGGAGAATTCACCTTGCACACCCGCCCCGCTGGCATCTGTCACCCGTAGATTGACAGTCACTGGGTCGCCTGGACCAGCACGTTCAGGCTGGGTGGTCAGGGCAACGCTCAAGGTTTGTTTTACAGGTTCGACAAGGATATTGAGGTATCCCTGGCGAAAATCCAGGCGACCCCGGTTATCCATCCCTAACAAGGTTACCGATAAGTAAACGTTGGGTGCATATCCGTCCTCTAATTGTAAAGACAGGTTCCATCCAGAGTCTTCCAGCTTGACCACTCTGTAATCGATCACCTGGCTGCGCTCAAGCGTAACCAACGCAAGGGTTGTCTGGCGAAAAGGATTGGGGATGAAGATCTGAGCGACATCGCCTGGTAAATAACTCTCTTTATCAGCAGTGAGTTGCAGGCGTTGGTTGGGTAAGTCAGGCCAGGCTGCCAGTTCAGAGCCTCCAACCCAGAATATCATCCGTGTTAATGCTTCACTGGTTGAACCGGTCCCTAAATCTTTGACTGAAACGATGTAGGTGCCGGGGGCCGGCGGAACAAATCCCACCCTGGCAATGCCATTTTCTGCAGTAGTAAAATCTGTTGAGCCAACCGGAATATATTGGGGAATAAAGACAGGTTCCTCGCCCAACATATCCGGCAAATCCTCCTGCCTTACCCATGTGACCGAGAGATATTCTGCCCGCAGGTGGTGTACTCCTGCCGATGCCCCCAGCCAATCTACCAGGCGTACTTCCAAATCCGTTTCAGATGCGGCCTGACCGATCCATTTATCGGGTCGAACCCCGATATAGAACAACGCAGGATTCACCTCAATCGTGCTGCGGGAACTTACTGGCAAGCCGCTCTCATCCTGAGCAGTAACCTCTAATGTATAAGTCTGGCGTTCTGTGCTGCCCTTGGTTGGAAGTCTGAGCTCCAGTAAGCCATCAACATCCGTCTTTGCTTCCCCCTCTTCTACTATGTCACCAAGCGGCGAGGATATGCCGACGGGTCGACGTGTAAGCCATTCATCATCCTCCGGACCAACACTATATCCGGGCATGTCAAAAAAGGAAGGTCGAGAGTACAGAGCCCAATGAATGGTCGCGTCTGCAACCGGGGCATCGAAGAAATAATGCGCACTCACCCTGGCAGACAGGTCTTCTCCAGCCAGGGATTGGTCTGAGTCGAATTTAACCTGAAGGTTGATGTCAGGTTTACGATAGTCTGCTACCTGGAATGAAACCGAGAACAGGTCATTCCCCAGGCGGTAAAATCCTGGTCGGATATCTGTTGGCAGCAGATAGCTTCCGTGGACAGTGCCAAAAGCGCTGAGAGGGAGGCTGAAATCGGTAATAACCTGACCGAGATCATCATATAGAGTTAGAATGGCCTTATTTCCTGGGAATTCTTCTTTGCCAGGCAACATATAGACCCCACCCCGCGTGTCACGGACCACACCTCGGAAATAAACTTCCTGACCCGGGCGGTAGACAGGTCGGTCGGTATAGAGGTAATATTTCAATCCGGGAGGAGTGAAATCGCTTTTCAGCCCAAAATCGCCTGGGCTGACCCCATAGTTGAGGCTGGAAAGCGCCAGCCCAAAGGTCTCATCGCCAGGCTGGCCCAGGACGGCATAGATATACTGGTAGGGATTAGCGAGCTCGGGGATGGTCGTATAAAAAAGGCCCTCTTCGTTTGTCTCCCCGGGGGCCAACAGACTCCCATTTTCATCATATATAAGCACAGGCACATTGGCAACAGGGGTGTTATCGCGCACATCCACCGCCCAAACCAGGGCATCTGTGGGGCTAATTTTAAAAGTCAAATGGATATTACTGACCACAATCAGGCATGAAGGCACATAAATTGTCGGGGAAGGCAAATCAAATTTCAGATAGTAGAGACCAGGTTCCAATGGTGTTCCATCTTGAGTGAGGTCTATATCTACCCGTTGGCTTTTGTTAGGCTCAACATTGAGAGACAAGACAGATAAGCGTGCCTCTTCGGCTTTGTAGGATTGGCGGAATTCGTACCCGGCAGGCCCAAGCATTGTAATGAAATCCTCAAGCTGAGCATTTCCCATCGAGAGGGGTAAGGTTGTCAGGTTCGTAACCAGCGCGGGGACACTATTGTCGTGTGTGGTCAAATATAATATTTCTGAGGTTTGCTGGATAAACAGATTTGGATCCAAATCCTTAGTCCGGAAATGAAGAACATAGGGTTTGTCTAGGGTATCTCCCCACAAGTCAGCCAGCTCAGTAGAGACGGTGAGGGTATAAAGGGTAGCAGGGGCAAATTCCCCTGACAGGCTGATGGATTTCTGGTCTTCCTCCAGGTATTCGTACAGGTTAGGTACTTCAGGTGCGAATTGGATTTGCTCAAGGAAATTCCTCTTGGAGACAGGGGCTGAAAAATGGAGTACAAGGGGATCATAGATACCCTTTTCACCATCTTGTCCCGGCTCGCTGGCAGAGATGAAAAATGGCCCCACCGTTCTAAAGATCAGCCGAGCCCCCGCTTTCAGGGGAGTACCACCGCCAGAACGAATCTCTGATGAGGTTGATATTGTGTATTCAGTGCTGCGATTTAACAGATCGGCAGGAACCAGGGTGAACTCAGTCTGATCCTCGTTCCATGTGATCTTGGTCGGAACCTCTTGGGTTCTGTTTTCTAGCAGGACCAGATGTTCTTCAACAGAGGCTGGAGCCATAGGTTGGTTAAAAGTCACCTTGATTTTTGGATCCAGCCCAACTGGAGTAAGATTTTCTATAGGCTGGTCATTGATACTGACCGTTACCAGGCGAGGGTCGGCTGTGGTGAAAGACCATTCATAGGGGACTCCCAGGGTAGCCATCTCTGTTTCCAATGGGCTGCCCTCAACGCTTTTCAATTCCCGGTTAATTTCGACCGTGTATGTTTCCCCACCAGCCAGGGGTGGCTCTGGATAAAAGATGTAGGTGCTGGTATTGACCCACTCGCCATGGCCCGCTGGGTTTTCTCCCGATTCTCCTTTGAGCGAAAAGGCGGGTGAGGAGGCATTGGTATCACTCCCCAAAGGGATGATCGAGCGATTAAATGTCGCCACGATGGCTGCTATGGGGGAAACTTCCCTGGTATCAGGGGCAGGCAAAGTATGAGTAAGACGCAGGTATCCAGCGGTCTTGTAACTCAACGTGATTGGATTCATGATCTCTAATCCCTCGTGGGATTGAGCTTTTGCTCCGATCGAGATTTCCAGGTCAGTGTCTGGCAGAAAGGGTTTATCCGGAGTGAATGTAAGTGTCCGGTCGTTTGCCCAACTAAAATGGCCCGATAATGTCGGTTGGCCGTTCAGGGCACCCTCAACAGTGGGATGATCCATGGGTTGGTTGAAATAAAAAGTGATGGGTTGAAAGAGGGGGATTTCAGATCCTGGTGGTGGGTCGCTCTCAACCAGCGCAGGTGGCAAAGGTCCGACGGTTGCCGTCGGAGCGGATGTTGCCGTAGGAGCGACTTTGGTGGCTGTGGGGAGTGAGGTTCCCAACGGAGCAGGTGTCCTGCGGGGAAAACCGGGTAACGAGCAAGCGACCGCTAGAATGAGCAAAATAGACGGTGCCAGGCATAGCATGTACCGCCAACTCACATTAATCCGCTCTGTTTTCCGAATGTACATAGATCAGACAAGGCTTCCAAAACGATTATACACGATCGGGGATCGAATATCTCTGATATAGATAACAGAAACTAGACGTGCTCTAGTGCCTGGGAAAGATCAGCGAGGATATCTTCGATATTCTCAATGCCCACCGAAAAACGCACTAGGCCATCCGAAATGCCCTGTTTTCTTCGCTCATCCGTCGGTACGATAGCATGAGACATGCTGGCGGGATGCTGTATCAGGCTGTCGACGGTGCCGAAGCTGGTCGCCATGGTGATCAGTCTCAAGCCGTTCATCAACTTTTTACCCGCCTCCAACCCGCCTTTGAGCTCGAAGGATACCATCCCCCCGAAATGGTGCATTTGTTTGCGGGCAATCTCATAACCCGGGTTGCTCTCCAGACCAGGGTAATACACCCTCTCGATTTCAGGGCGCGTTTCCAGAAACCGGGCTACTTGTAGGGCATTGTCGCAATGGCGCAGCATGCGCAACTCAAGCGTCTTCAAACCGATATTCGCCATCCAGGCATCAAACGGGCTGGGTGACCCGCCCAGCATACGCATATGAAAATTAACATCTTTGCGAACATAATCCAGGTGCCGGCTGACCAGGGCTCCTCCGATGATCAACCCGTGCCCCGACAGGTATTTGGTTGTGGAATGGATGACAACATCTGCTCCCAGGCTGAGCGGTCTCTGGCAAAATGGAGTGGCATAGGTGTTATCCACCATCAGCCAGCTACCGGATGCGTGTACAATTTTGGCGACCTCCTCCAGGTCGACGATTGCCATGGCGGGATTTACCGGTGTCTCTGCATAAGCCAGAACGGCATCCGGATAAGCATAGAAAGCAGCTTGCCATGCCTCTGGAGATGGGTAATCCACCCAGATTACCTGGACACCCAGGCGAGAGGCTATCTCGTTCAGGAAGGTAAAGGTGTTGCTATAAATTGACCTTTGGACGATGATTGTAGCCCCGGCACTGACCTTCGCCAGGATTGCCGAAGATACAGCCGCCATTCCCGAAGCGAATGCCTGACCCGCCACCAGGCTATCTAAATCACTCTCCGGCTGCGCCTGTAATAAATCCCACGCTTCCAGGTACGCAATTTTCCGGGCAAGCTGCTCCTGGTTGGGATTATTGCAGCGCGTGTAATAATACCCCTTTTGCTCGCCGCTGAAAATTGCTGCCCCCGTAGCGACATCGGGAAAGCTAAAGGTCGTGGTCTGGTAGATGGGGGTGATGTGAGCCGAGTGAGGGTTAGGGCCCTCTTCGACATGAGTGACCAGAGTGCCAAAGCCAGAATCAGGAGAAAACCTAGCCATCTTGTCCTCCATAAAATATTGGGAACTGTTCAGGGGGATTATACGTCTTTTTTATTACAAACCTGTGAATCCTTATGTTTGGCTTGGAAAGTGCACCCAAACCTATAACAGTGAAATTAGTTCCAATTTAGCAAGTATTAATATGACCCTGGTACAATAACAATATGCGTAGCTACTATCCAGTATCGCCTCAAAGCAGACCCACCCAAACCAGATCTGCTCGTTCAATTTCTGCTTATCCCTTCATCCAGGTGATGGCTGCACTGGCCGGTGGATTGGTGATTTTTTTCCTCTTTCTCGGTGCAACATTGGCGGGATTTGGCATGGTTCATGCCGGTGTTATTTTTCCGGGCGTCAGTGTTGCTGGCATCGATGTGTCGAGGCTTTCTCCCGAAGAGGCTGCCTCCCTCCTGAAGCAACGCTTTGACTATCCTACCCGAGGGAGGATTGTCTTTCAAGAAGGCAACAATGTCTGGCTGGCAACTCCAAGTGAAGTCGGTTTGTTCATGGATTCAGAATCCAGTGCCAGGACAGCTTTCCAGGTGGGCCGGACTGGGGATCCCCTTACTCGCCTGGCTTCCCGGTTTCGAGCATGGTACTCAGGCACCGATATTTCGCCGAAGTTTTTATATGACGAACGTATGGCAAAAGAATACCTGGGTAAACTTGCAACCCAGGTGGATCGCCCAATCATCGAAGCCTCTTTAGGTATAAACGGCGTAGATGTGATCGTCAATTCTGGGCAGGTTGGTCGTTCTTTGGATGTATCGGCTGGCTTACAGAGCCTGGAACAGCAATTGCGAACCCTTTCGGATGGTGTTGTTCCTCTAACTGTTCACGAGACACCACCGGTGATTCTGGATGTCACGGCACAAGCCGAGATTGCCAGGCGCATCTTAAGTGCACCCTTGATCATCAGAGTACCTGACACCCGCGAAAGCGATCCCGGACCCTGGAGATTCGAGCCACCGGCACTAGCCAGCATGCTTTCGATCGAACGCGTGGATACAGGCCAAGGAGCTACCTACCAGGTGGGACTGAATTCCGAAACCCTGCGTCCCTTTCTGGAAGGGATCGCTCCCGAGCTGGCGAGAAATGCAAAGAATGCGCGTTTCATTTTCAATGATGAAACGCGCCAGCTCGAAGTTATCCAACCGTCCGTAACTGGGCGAAACCTGAATATAGAGAAGACCATCCAGGACATCAACCAAAAAATGGGTGAGGGAGAACACAAGATCCCATTGACTTTCGATTACACTCAGCCCCAGGTGGCGGATTCTGCCACTGCTGAGGAATTGGGAATAACGGAGTTGGTAAGCGCGCATACTTCCTACTTCTATGGGTCCAGTGCTTCCCGCATACAGAATATTGAGACAGCCTCTGCCCGTTTTCATGGCATTTTAGTGCCTCCCGGGGCTACTTTCTCAATGGCTGAAGTCTTGGGAGATGTCACCCTGGACAACGGTTATGCTGAGGCGCTTATCATTTACGGTGGGCGCACGATCAAGGGAGTCGGAGGTGGTGTTTGCCAGGTCAGCACGACCTTGTTCCGGACTGCTTTTTATGGGGGTTTCCCGATTGTCGAAAGAAATCCACATGCTTACCGCGTTGGTTATTATGAGCAACGCGCGGATGGGAGCAGCGATCCAGACCTGGCTGGGTTGGACGCCACGGTGTTCGTTCCTGTAGTCGATTTTAAATTCACGAATGATACCCAATACTGGCTGCTCATGGAGACTTACGTCAATCCCGCCGCGCGCACACTTACCTGGAAATTTTACTCCACCTCAGATGGGCGTGATGTTGAGTGGCACACTACCGGTCCTCAAAACATCGTCGAACCACCAAAACCCTTGTATGAAGAGAATCCTGATCTTGCCAAAGGGGAAATCAAGCAGGTTGATTGGGAGGCTGAAGGGGCAGACGTAACCGTGACCCGTATTGTTCGGCGGAATGGGGATGTGTTGTATGAAGATACTTTTAATACACATTACATGCCCTGGCGAGCAGTCTACCAGTACGGACCAGGAACCAAAATTCCCAAGGATAAAGACAGGGATTAGCCCTCAACGAAGAATGTTTCCTGTATAATGAGTGCGATTTGATGCCTGGTAGAGAGCCTGTCCGTAGACCAGGTTTGTTAATCAGCCGCCCAATGGTGAAACTGGAGACTTCTATGGTCAATCAAGAATTGCTTGAAATCTTACGCTGCCCTGCCTGTGTTCGCGAAAAAGATGGTCTGCTGGATTATGTGAAGGAGTCCTGGCTAATTTGCCAGGATTGTGGTCGGAAATACCCTATCCGGGATGATATCCCAGTGATGCTTATCGACGAAGGGGATAAATGGGTGAATGTCCGCCTGGAAGACCTTCCTGTCCCTCCGCCGGACTGACTATTCAGACTCATGGGGGAGATATCCTCTCTTATTGCTGAGCTAACCTGTGGCGACGATTCCCGGGCAATGACAGCCATCCAGCAATTAGTTGGGTGTGGCCAGGAAGCCCTGCCTGTTTTAGCAAATTTGCTCACATCCTGCTATGCCGACGTGCGCTGGTGGGCAACTTGGGCATTGGCAGAAATGGCCGACCCTCGGGCAACTCATCTGCTGAGACAATCTCTCCATGATACTGACATCGCTGTACGCCAGGCTGCTGCTTTATCGTTACGACAGCATCCGGATCCTCAAGCTATCCCAGACCTGATCTCAGCATTAACAGAAGGCGATTCGATCCTTCTCCACCTGGTATCGGTTGCTCTGGCAGCCATCGGCAAAGAGGCCGTTCCCGCATTGCTACCTGTGTTGGAAAACGAGTCGCGTCCAGCGCGCCTGGCTGCCGCCCGTGCCCTGGCTACAATAAACGACGAAAGATCCATACCCGCTTTATATACAGCCCTGGGAGATGATTCCGCCTTGGTCAAACACTGGGCAAACGTTGGCCTGGAACGCGTCGTTTCCGATATGATTCTATATAATCCCTAGGGCTTGAATTCCATATGACTGAACGTGTAAGTCAAGACCTCCCTATCTAAACCACGCCCAGACAGCCCATAACAAAATCATCACGACCCCAATCCCAAAACGAACCAGTAAAGAAAGGCTCCACCCGGCCGTCAACCCGCCAAAGGAACCCAGGGCATTACGCCAGTTCCGCTGGCGGATCAGCTCAGCCAGGTAAACTGCCAGGGGGGCAGCAATCAATCCACCAAAAGGTGGGAACACCAGGGTGCCAACTACTCCGGCGATTAAGGCAATGATGATCGACCACCAAGCTGCCTTCCCCAGGCGTGCGCCAATTCCCATCATGATGTTGTCAACAACCAACCAACTAACATCA
>Ga0233417_10000147_pt1 | contig 19214 bp, 13 predicted proteins | sample Sed_MG_FD_189023 | JGI IMG/M metagenome (GOLD analysis project Ga0233417, IMG submission 189023) | Sediment microbial communities from Lake Towuti, South Sulawesi, Indonesia - Sediment_Towuti_2014_0.5_MG | ecosystem: Environmental > Aquatic > Freshwater > Lake > Sediment | place: Indonesia... | reverse complement strand
GCCGCAAGCAAGGCCTGTGGAGACAGTTCACAATGCCTGTGCACCACGTCGATCAGCCGCTGTTCTCCGAATTCAGTGCCTCGATCGTTGACCGATTCCGTTATGCCGTCCGTGTAGAGCACGAGTGTGTCTCCGGGGAAGAGCTGGCGTTCGTCGACCGAGCAGTCCCATTCCTTGAAGACTCCCAGAACGGAGCACGTGGAATCGAGGCGCTCCAGCCTGCCATCGCTCCGGAAAAGAAGCGCGGAGAGATGCCCGCAATTCGCATAGCACAAGCGCCGCGCTTTGTCGTCATATTCGGCGAAGAAAAGGGTGGCGTAGGCGTTGTCGCCCGTATTCTCGTAGAAGAGCTGGTTCACGGATCGCAGAAACCGTTCCGGCTGATCTAAAGCGATTGCGCACTGGCTGCGCAGATTCGCCTGGAGATTGGCCATCAAGAGGGCGGCGGCGATTCCTTTCCCCGCAATGTCCGCGATTACCAGCCCCAGCCGCTCTTGACCCAGGTTCAGGAAGTCGTAGTAATCGCCGCCGACCTGGCGAGCCTGAATGCACCTGCCCGCATACTCGAGTGTGCAAGAGGACGGCAGCGTCTGTGGGAAGAGCCTGGCTTGTACCTGCCTTGCGATTTCCAGTTCCTGGGCAGCGCGGCGTTCCGCTTCTAGCTTTTCGGCGATGACACGCCGCTGTGCTTCGACGGCCCTGGTCTCTTCATCAAGGCTCACCAGCGCAAAAGAATTCCGATCGACATCTTCAAATCGTGCGAACACCCCGCCCCAGATTGGTGTCTGGTCTTCGGGCACCGTCGGCGGGTCAATCGATCGCGGAGGCGGCCCCTCCTGCTCATACCTGATTCGCTTGAGCCGCGGTGTAGAAAGAAAGCGAACTCCGCGCTTGTTCCATTCGCGAAACTTGGCCACAACGTCTTCAGTAACGAAAACAACATGCGTAGGGCGGCCAATCAGATTGCACTGCTCCGAACCGGGGTCAGGTTGGATCAGCCTTAGCACTGTGGTGCCGTCGGGAGGAGCGACGGACACCAGGCGTTTGCCGGATTGAAGGCGGGCATCCAACGCCAGGTCGAATCCAAGCTGATCCAGATAGAACCGCAAGCTGCGCTCCTGATCTCGAACGAAGACGTTGACGTGGCTGATGCGGAGATACAGGTCCTCTCGATCCAGCCGAGCAGCGAACGGATTCTTCCCAAGGGGTGAAGAAGAACTGCCCATGCACGATTATAGGAACGTGTTAACGCTTGGCCGCCTCCTCTGTCGGGGCGCAGCCCGGAAGCCTTTCCCTTCCGCCGCCAATACCGTCATGCATTTCTCCATGCGATGGCCAGATCTGCGGGCCTGCTGGCCGGGACGCGTGCCAGTTTAGTGCGGCATCTGGAACTCCCGTGCCGGGATCATGCTGGCAGTCGTCCAACGACCAGCAAGCTTGATTTGAGAGCGGCTATTCCTCAGACCATAATGGAAGCGAGAACTTCGAAAAGTACAAGCGCTCTCAGCCACTCCATGCCTCCGGATCCGCCCATTCCCGATTCGTCCTCCCCAGGCCGGAGCCCGGCACTGGCAAATGGGGATGCCGGCGCATCCGGCCCGAGGGCGCCCGCTCCACTGGTCATCTCAGCCACCTTTACAGCCGAGCCTTTGAATGAGACGCTCAAGTTCTGGATCAGCCAGCTCGGTCTCGGCCTGGAAGTGCAATTCGCGCCGTACAACCAGGTGTTTCAACAGTTACTGGATCCGTCGAGCTTGCTGGCCTCCAACCGGCGTGGGGTGAGCGTAGTGCTGGTTCGCCTGGAAGACTGGTCGGGCTTTCCGGGCGTGCCGGAGGTTGACCTCGCCAAGCTGGAAGAGGATGTACATCACCTGCTCGACTGCCTGCGGCAGGCGGCCGGCAGGCTCGCGGCGCCGGTGGTGTTCGCCGTGTGCCCAGCTTCGCCCCGATTTCTGGATGATCCCACTCGCGCCGCGGTGGCGGCACGACTCGCCCGGTTGGTGGAGTCGGAGTGCTCCCGACTCGGTGTAGTACACCTCATCTCACACGGCGAACTTGCCGCCCGCTATCCCTGCGGGATGGTTCACGATCCGCACGGGGATCAACTGGGCCACGTCCCTTACACCGAGGAGTTTTACGCGGCGCTCGGCACGATGGTCGCGCGAAAGATCAACGCTCTCCGGATGAACCCTTACAAGGTCGCGGTGCTGGATTGCGATGACACCCTCTGGCAGGGTGTTTGCGGAGAGGACGGGCCTACAGGCGTGGTAGTGGATCCGCCACGGCGCGCTCTTCAGGAGTTCATGCTCGAACAGCGTAAGGAGGGCATGCTCCTCTGCCTGTGCAGCAAGAATAACGAGGAAGATGTGCTCGAGACCTTCCGGCTGCACCCGGAAATGGTGCTACGGCTGGAACACTTCACCGCCCGGAGGATCGACTGGGCGCCTAAGCCCGTCAACATCGCCACGCTGGCCGATTCGCTCGGCCTGGGCCTGGACAGCTTCGTTTTCGTGGACGACAACCCGAAGGAGTGCGCCGAGATGCAGGCGCAACGGCCGGAGGTCCTGTCGTTGCCTCTGCCCCAGGAGGTCAACGAGATTCCCGATTTCCTGCGTCATGTGTGGGCGTTCGATCGCTTGCGCGTTACCGAGGAGGACCGAAAGCGGGCGGAAGGCTACGTGCAACGCGCCGAAGGCCTGCGCCTGCGAAGCGCAGCCTCCAGCCTGGAGGACTTCCTGGCCTCACTCGATCTGGAAATCCGCATCGCGCCGATGTCGCCGGAACAGTTGCCTCGCACCGCACAGTTAACCCAGCGCACGAACCAGATGAACTTCACCACCATCCGGCGTACGCCTGCCGACATTCAGGCCCTGCTCTCGGCGGGCGAGGCGGAGTGCTTCACGGTGGAAGTCAGCGACCGGTTCGGAAACTACGGCCAGACCGGCGTCATGATTGTGCGTGCCCTACCGGGAACGCTCACCGTAGATACGTTCCTGCTCAGTTGCCGGGTGCTGGGCCGGGGCGTGGAGCACCGCATGCTGGCCTGGCTGGGAGAACTCGCCTGCCAGCGCAGTCTGGATTTCGTCCGGGTAGTCTTCCGCCCGACTGCGCGCAACCGGCCCGCGCTCCAGTTCCTGGAGAGCGTAGGCGGGCGGTACAAAGCGGAGCAGGATGGCTCTCTCGTGTTTCCCTTTCCCGCGGCGCGCGCCAGGGCCATTCGCTACGACTCCGAGAGCACTGGGCCCACAGGAGTAGTTGGGCCGCCACAGCCCGAGGCGAACGTGGCCGCGACCCCGCGTGCCGGCTACACTCGCATCGCCGCCCGATTTCGAACCCCCGCGCAGATTCTGGAAGCGGTTCGCGCGGCGCAGCGCGAACGGGGGCGGAGAGTGAGCCGCGCGCCCGGGCCACCGCAAACACTGCTCGAGCAGGAACTGGCTGGACTCTGGGCGGAACTGCTCGGCCTGCCTTCGGTGGGCGTAGACGAAAACTTCTTTGACCTGGGCGGGCATTCGCTCCTGGCGGTGCAACTGCTTTCCCGCGTCCGGCGCCGCTACCAGGTGGACTTGACACTGGAGATCGTATACAGCGGAACGTTTACGGTGGCCGAGCTGGCCAAGGCCATTGAGATTCGCCAGATCGAGCAGGCCGGCTACGGCGAGTACGAGGATCTCCTGCGCGAACTCGAAGGTCTCTCTGACGAAGAGGTTCGCGCACTGCTGGAGGAGGAGCGGGCTGCCCAGGGCGAGGTGGCCCGATAGAGCATGCGTATCCTGCTGGCCGCCAACGCTTCGTACGTGCCGCCGCGAGGCGGAGCGACGCGCAGCAACCTGGCGTGGCTGGAGCACCTCACCGGCGAGGGGCATGAATGCCGCGTAGTGGCCGCGTCCCTGGCCGCGAATTCCTCGGGCAAAGACCAACAGTTGCGCGACGAGGAAATCGGCGTTCTCGAGAAGCGGCTCTATTCCTCCGGCGATGTGACAGCGGTGCGCTGGCGGGGAATGGATGTTTATTCGACCCCCGACCCGATCCGCCAGCGGCAATTGCTGCGCGAACAGATTCGCGAGTTCTCTCCCGACTGGGTGTTGGTGTCTTCGGAGGATCTGGGCCACATCCTGCTCCGGGAGGCGCACGAGTCGGCGCCCGGCCGCGTCGTCTATCTGGCGCACACGCCTCAGTTCTTTCCGTTCGGTCCGGCGAGTTGGAATCCGGACCCGGACGCGGCGCGCCTGGTGGCACAATCGGCGGCGGTGGTAACGATTGGCCAGCACAGTGCCTATTACGTGCGGCAGCACGCGGGCTGCCGTGCGGAAGTCGTTCATCCGCCGATTTACGGCGACGGTCCTTTCCCGCTCTACGCGCGGTTCGACGACGGACTGGTCACCATGATCAACCCGTGTCTGGTAAAAGGAATCACTATCTTCCTGGATCTGGCCAAGGCCTGCCCGGAGTTCGAGTTCGGGGCGGTGCCGGGATGGGGCACGACCAAGGCCGATCGCAAGGCCCTGGCAGAGTTGCCGAACGTCGAACTGCTGCCCAACGTCCGCCGCATCGAGCAGGTGCTGGAGCGCACGCGGGTGTTGCTGATGCCTTCCCTCTGGTACGAAGGCTTCGGATTGATCGCGATGGAAGCCATGCTGCATGGCATCCCGGTGATCTCTAGCGATTCGGGCGGCCTGCTGGAAGCCAAAATGGGTACGCGCTTCGTGATCCGGGTCAATGGCATCGAGCGATACGAGCCGGTCTTCGACGAGCATGGCATGCCCAGGCCGGTCGTGCCGGAGAATCCAGTCGGGCCATGGGTCTCAGCACTGCGCAGCCTGCTGGCGGATCGCAACCTGTACGAGCACGAATCCGCGACTTCCCGGCGAGGGGCTCTGTGGTTCGTTGGCAGCCTGCAAAGCGGGCGGATGGAAGAGTTCCTGAGTACGCTCCTGGCTCTGCGATCGCCGCAGCCGGAGACCGAACCCGCGGGGATGACATCCGGAGCGCAGGAGGGACCACACCGGGCTATCGAACACCTTTCCCCTGACAAGCGTGCTCTGCTGCTCCAGCGGCTGAGGAGGCGCGCCCTCCAGGCGGAGAACCCTCCCAGTCAAACGTCATCTTCCTGATGCGCATCCTGCTGGCTCAGAACTCGCCCTATTATCCCGCGCACGGAGGCGGCGACAAGTCCAACCGGCTGCTGGTCGAGGCGCTGGCTCAACGCGGGCACGAATGCCGGGTTGTGGCGCGCGCGGGAAGCTATGGTCCCCAGGCCCACGAGGAATACCTGCGCGAGCTTCAGCAGCGGGGCACCGGCATCTTGTCGGCCGAAGGCGGCGTTGTAAGTTTTGTCCTCAACGCGGTGGCTGCGCACGTGGCCACCGGCGCGCCCAACCTGCGGGCACATTTTGCCCAACGCGTTGCGGAGTTCTCTCCCGATGTCATCATCGCTTCCACGGACGACCCGGCGCACGTATTGCTGGAAGTCGCGCTGCGAGAGGGACGCGCGCGCGTAGTGTACCTCGCGCGAGCCACCCTGGCCCTCCCCTTCGGACCCGATTGCGCGTTCCCCAGCGAGGCGAAGACAGAAGCGCTGCGCGGCGTGGACGCGGTAGTCGGGGTCAGCCAGTATGTGGCGGACTACATACGAAAGTGGAGCGGCATCGCGGCTGTCTCGCTGCCCATCTCTTTGCAGGAGCCCGGGCCGTATCCGCTTCTAGGCCGTCCAGACAATGAGTTCGTAACCCTCGTCAACCCCTGCGCGGTGAAGGGGATCTCAATCTTCCTCGCGCTCGCCGACCGGATGCCCTCCGTGCGCTTTGCGGCAGTGCCCACGTGGGGGACGAACCAGCAGGACCGGCAGGCGCTGGCGGCGCGGCCTAACATTGAACTACTCGACCCCGTCGATCAGATCGACAAACTGTTGGCGCGCACCCGCGTGCTGCTGGTTCCCTCGCTGTGGGCCGAGGCCCGCTCCCGCATCATCGTCGAAGCGATGCTGCGCGGTGTTCCCGTCATTGCCAGCGCCATCGGAGGCATTCCAGAAGCGAAAATGGGCGTGGACTACCTCATCCCCGTACGTCCTATCGCCCATTACCGGCCGGCGCTGGACGAACAGATGGTTCCGGTGGCGGATGTCCCGGAGCAGGATGTCGAACCGTGGCAGCGGATGCTCGAACGGCTTCTCGCAGACCGGGCGCACTACGAAGAGTTGTCTGCGGCCTCGCGAGCCACCGCCATGGAGTATGTCTCCAGCCTGTCCATCGAGCCGTTTGAACAACTACTCAGGCAAGTCGTGGCGCGGCCGCCCGGTGAGCCAGTCACCCTCGTAGCCGAGCCGGCGCCTCGGCCCGCGGCCTCTCCCCTCGAGCAGCTCTCGCCAGAGAAGCTCGAATTGCTCCGCTTGCGCCTGCGAAGACGGGAAGGAAGCGGCGCCGCCACGTCAGGCCAATGGTTCGCGTCTGCTAAATCTCCCGGAACCCCCCAGCTGCGCCTGTTCTGCTTCCCCCATGCGGGTGGGGGCGCGAGCTTCTTTGCATCATGGGAGCGGTCCCTTCCTGCGGGAGTGCGGGTCATGCCTGCGCAGTTGCCGGGCCGGGAAGCGCGGCAGCGCGAAGCGCCGCTCCCTCAGATGAGCGCGCTGGTGGAGGCAGTCGCGGCGGCCCTGGAGACCTATCTGGGCGAGCCGTACGCCTTGTTTGGCCACAGCATGGGCGCGGTAGTCGGTTTCGAGCTCGCGCGTTTCTTGCGCCAGAGCAGGAAGGTGCTGCCTCTCTGGCTGTGCGTCTCCGGTGCGCGCGCGCCACAATACCGGCTTGGCCATGTGGCGCCGCCAGACCCGCCGGACGAGGCGTTCCTGGAGGAACTGCGGCGACTGGAAGGCGTGCCCCAGGAAGTGCTGAGCGATCCCGAGGCCCTGCGCCTGTTGCTGCCTGCTCTGAAGGCCGACGCAGCCTTGTACCGCAGGTACGTTTATGAGCCGGGCGACCCGCTCCCGTGCCCCATCTGCGCCTACGGCGGCCTGGAGGATCCCAACGTCCGCCGCGAGCATCTGGAAGCCTGGCGCGCACAGACCGCCGCGGAGTTCCGGCTCCGCATGTTCCCCGGCGGGCATTTCCCTCTGCGCTCCGGCCGGGAGGCGTTCCTGGGCGCGCTGGCGGGAGACCTGGAAGATCTGCTGGGCAGACGATGAGAGCCGGGATCTTCGGACCGGGGGAATCTCTCGGTTTACGCTCTCCCCGGCTGGACCCTAAACTGAGTTTTAGGAGCCGCGCCAGCGTCTCCACGTTTCAAGTATGGTTGCGCTGTATTCTCGCGAAGAATTGCTGGCGGCGCGGGCGCAGTGGCGAGCCGCGGGCAAAGTCGTGGTCTTCACCAACGGCTGCTATGACATCCTTCATCCCGGTCACATTCGCTTGCTGGAACAGGCGCGAGCCCTGGGCGACGTGCTGGTCCTGGCGTTGAATACCGACTCGAGCGTGCGCCGGCTGAAGGGCCCTTCGCGCCCGCTGCTTTCGGAGTCCGAGCGGGCCCGGCTGACGCTTCGCCTGGCCGCCGTGGACGCGGTCACCTTCTTCGACGAGGATACGCCGCGAGAGCTGATTGCGGCCGTCTTGCCTGACATCCTGGTCAAAGGCGCCGACTGGTCTCATTTCGTCGCGGGCCGCGAAGAAGTGGAAGCCGCGGGCGGCCGGGTGATGACGCTGCCGCTTGAGCCCGGGTATTCCACCACCGGCATTGTGGACGACATCCTGGCACGACAACTTTGATTCCTCACGCGATTCGCGACCTGCTGGAGGACGTGGGCCGGCATCCTGCGTTCCAGCAATTACGCCGCCTGGTACAGGGCGAGGCCCCGCCGCGGGTGTCACTGTCCGGCCTCTGCCCGGCGGCCAAAGCGCTCTATACGGTTCTGCTCTGGCAGAGCATCCAGCGCCCGGTTCTGGCGATCGTGGCCGGGCAAAAAGAAGCGGAGGTCCTCGCCGGACCGGTGCAGGCGTTCTTCGACCTTCTGGCCCCTGGTCGCGGCGCCTGCGGCCCCCAGATGCTGCCCGCACCGGACGTTTTGCCGTTTCAGCGCCTCTCGCCGCACGCGGAAATCAGCGAATCACGCGCCATCGCTCTCTGGCGCATGGCCACTGCGCGTTCTTCCATCACCATCATCCCTGTCCAGGCGGCGCTCCTGCGAAACGAAGCGCCGGAGTTTTACGCCCAGTTGGCGCTCACGCTGCGCAGCGGTGAAGAAGTGCCCTTTGACGACGTCATCGCGCACCTGGAAAGTGCCGGCTACGAACCACGCGACCCGGTGGATATGGTGGGTGACTTCTCGGTGCGGGGTGGCATCCTGGACGTCTTCCCGCCGGAATCCAGCCGCCCGTTTCGCCTCGAGTTTTTCGGCGATCTGATCGAATCTATTCGTCAGTCGACGTCGAGACCCAGCGCTCTGTGCTCAAGGTGGACTCAGCCCTGGTACTGCCCTTGCGAGAACGGCCGGCCACGCCTGAGTTGCTAGCCGCGATCCGGGCGAAAGCCGGCGCCGGCTCAGCGGATGGCGGAACAGTGTTCCCTGGTTGGGAACTCCTGGCGCCCCTCGTGCGCCCGCAGGGGCACTCGGCCGTGGCGCTGCTGGAGCGTCCTGTGCTGGTGTGTGATGAACCTGCCAGCATCCGGACCGCGGCCGGCCGGCTCTGGGAGCGGCTCGAGCAAAGGAGAGAGGAGTCGCCTGTCGCTCCCGAGGCATCTTTCTACAATTGGGATGGCTTCGCCAGGGAAGCGGAAGCCGCGCCTCAGATCAGCTTGGAAGAACTGGAAGTGACGGTGCCGCCGGAACAGCCTGGCGGCCCGCTCCGTCTCCATATTCCCACCCGGCCCTCGCTGAGCTTTCGTGGCAACATGCGGGTCGCGGTGGCCGAAGCCCGAAACCTGGTCGAAGAGGGTCACCGGGTCGCCTTCTTTGCGCCGTCCGTCGGCGAAGTCGAGCGTCTGGCCGACATCTTTCAGCAGTATTCGGTTCCGTTTCAGCTTGGGGTGGACTCCTCGGTCCCGACGCCGCAATACCTGGCCGAGCGAGTCTACGTCTCCGGCGCCGCGGTACGCACATTCGTCGTCAAAGCGGCCTTGGGCCGTGGGGCAATCTTTCCCGACGCACATCTTGCTCTGTTCGGATTCGAGGATCTTTTCGAATCCTCCGATCTGGTAGCGCGGCCGCCCGCGCCTAGGTCGCACCTGGCCACGTTTTCGGGAGACCTGGCGGACCTCAAGGCCGGCGACTATGTGGTCCATGCCGAGCACGGCATCGGGTGCTTTCTGGGGCTGCGGGAGCTGGCGCTCGGGGATCAAAAGGGCGACTTCATGATGATCGAATACGCCAGCGAAGCGAAGCTATACGTGCCGCTGGCGCGCCTGGATCTCGTGCAACGCTACCGCGGCGCGGGAGATTCCAAGCCGGCGTTGGATCGTCTGGGGGGCGTGACCTGGAACCGGACCAAAGGCAAAGTTAAGGCCCGGTTGCGCGACATGGCGGGCGAACTCCTCAAGCTCTACGCCCAGCGCAAACTGGTCGAGGGTTTCGCCTTCTCGCCCGACAGCAACTGGCAGCGCGAGTTCGAAGACGCTTTCGAGTTCGAGCCCACGCGGGATCAGTTGACCGCCGTTCAGGAGATCAAGCGCGACATGGAGAACCCCCAGCCTATGGACCGGCTCCTGTGTGGTGACGTGGGGTTCGGAAAGACCGAAGTTGCCATGCGCGCCGCCTTCAAAACACTGGCCGACGGCAAACAGGTGGCCGTGCTCGCGCCTACCACAGTGCTGGCTTACCAGCACTTCGAAACTCTCAAGACCCGCTTTGCTCCCTTCCCTGTGCGCGTCGAGATGCTCAGCCGCTTTCGCACGCCCCGGGAAATCAAACCTGTACTGGCCGACCTGGCCGCCGGCAAAGTGGATGTGGTGGTCGGCACGCACAGGCTGCTCTCCGCCGATGTGCAGTTCGCCGACCTGGGCCTGCTGGTGGTGGACGAAGAGCAGCGGTTCGGAGTGCGGCACAAAGAGCGTCTGAAGCAGTTGCGCCAGAACATGGACGTGCTCACCATGACGGCCACGCCCATTCCGCGCACGTTGCATATGTCGCTGCTGGGTATCCGTGATCTTTCGGTGATCGAGACGCCACCCCGGGACCGCCTGGCGGTGCACACGGTGGTCGCGCATTTTCACCCCGAAATCGTCAGGGCAGCGATCGAGCAGGAGCTCGGCCGTGGCGGCCAAGTGTACTTCATCCACAATCGCATCGAGTCGATCTGGGCGCGGGCGGCGCTAGTCCAGGAATTGGCGCCGCAAGCCCGGGTCGTGGTGGGGCATGGCCAGATGGGCGAGGCGGCGCTGGAGAAAGTGGTTCTGCGCTTCATGCGTCACGAATGCGATGTGCTGGTGTCCACGACCATCGTTGAGAACGGCTTGGACATCCCCCTGGCCAACACCATGATCGTGGACCATGCCGAGCGCTACGGCCTCTCCGAGTTGTATCAACTGCGCGGCCGCGTGGGCCGGTCGAATCGCCGCGCCTACGCCTACCTTCTGGTTCCCCCGGACACCGAGATCTCGGAAGTGGCTCGCAAGCGGCTGGCGGCCCTGCGAGAGTTCAGCGAACTGGGCGCCGGCTTCAAAATTGCCGCGCTGGATCTGGAGCTGCGCGGCGCAGGGAACCTGTTGGGCGCGGAACAGCACGGCCAGATTGGTGCCGTGGGCTACGAAACCTACGTGCGGATGCTGGAGGAGACCGTGCGCGAGTTGCGGGGCGAGGAAGTGACGCCGATCGTGCACACCAGCATCAATCTCGCCCTGGACATCCGCATACCGCCCGAGTACATCGCCGATGAGCATCAGCGTCTGCGCGCCTACAAGCGCATTGCCGACGTGGACGACGAAACCCGCGCCAGGGATGTCCTGGCCGAACTGGCCGACCGTTACGGCCCGCCGCCCGAGGCGGTCTCGAACCTGCTCGAGTTTGCGTTGTTGAAGTCGCTGGCGGCGCGCCTCGGCATCGAGGCAGTCGAACGCCGGCAGGGCGTGCTAAACCTCAAGTTCCACCAGCAATCAAAGGTCAGCCCGCCGCGGCTGATGGATCTGGTCGCCTCCACGCCGGGGGCCCAGTTTACGCCCGCCGGAGTGCTGCGCCTGCCCGCGGACGGCGCGCAGCATCCCGGAGCGGTCCTGGAACGGCTCAAGGGAAGCTTGCTCCGGCTGCTGGAGTGAGTCACCGGTTCCCGGCGGGCCGTGCGTGGCGCGCGGCCGGCGCACGCTGGGCCATAATGGAATCGTATGAAGTGGTTGGCAGTCTTTTTCGTCTTCGGGATTGGCGCCCTGATGGGGGCCGACGCGCGAATCGTCGAACAGATCATCGCCAAGGTGAACGGCGAGATCATCACCCGTCTGGAACTCGAACGCCAGCGTCAGCAGTTGGAAGCCGGGCTGCGCCGGCAGGGCGTTGCGGGCGAGCGTCTTACCGCCGCGGTCGAGCAGCACTCCAAGGACTTGCTCCGCGACCAGATCGATTCGCTTTTGCTGGTCCAGCGCGCCAAAGACATGGACATCAACGTGGATGCCGAAGTCAGCCGGCAATTGGCCAACATGCAGGTGGAGAACAAAATCTCCGACCCGGAGGAGTTGCAGAAGTGGATTCGCGAGCAGTCCGGCTTGAGCTACGAGGATTTCCGCGAGCAGATGAAGAACAACCTGATGACGCGCCGGGTGGTGGGTGCCGAGGTTAGCTCCAAGATCAACATCTCGCGGGCGGAAGTCGAGAAGTACTACGAAGAGCACAAGGAAGAATTCAAGCGCGAAGAGCGCGTCTTTCTCCGCGAGATCCTCATCGCCACCAAAGGCAAGGAGGGCGCCGAACTGGCCGCCGCCGAAAAGAAGGCCAAGCAACTGTTGGAACGGGCGCGCGCCGGCGAGAAATTCCCCGAACTGGCCCGCGACAACTCCGACGCCGACACGGCCCGCAATTACGGCGAGCTGGGCGGCTTCACGCGAGGCCAGCTTCGCAAGGACATTGAGGACCTGGTCTTTGACAAGGAGCGCGGTTACATCTCCGATCTGATCAAAGTAGACGCCGGCTACCTCATCCTGAAACTCGAGGAGAAGCACAAGGCCGGCGTCCCCACCCTCGAGGAGTGTTACAACGAGGTGATGGAGCGGCTCTACATGCCGCAGTTCCAGCCCGCCATGCGCGAATACCTGACCCGCCTGCGCCAGGACGCGTTCCTGGAGATCCGCGAGGGCTACGTCGACACCGGCGCCGCTCCCGGCAAGGACACCCGTTGGAAAGACCCCGCCGAGCTGAAGCCCGAAACCGTCACGCGGGAAGAGGTTGCCGCCCAGAAGCGCCGCCGCCGCTTGCTCTGGATCATTCCCATTCCCGGCACCTCGGCCGCCAGCAAGGGATCGTCCTCCAGCAAGTGAGCCGCGCCGGACGCGCAATTCCGCGCGCCACCGGGTTTGCGTTCGCCTTGCTTTCTGTGTCAGCCTCTAACTGAGCTTCATGAAATCTCCTGCCGTAAGTGAATTCCAACCCAACCAGACCGTCACTACCGTGCTGTTGGTCCATTCCAAGGAAATCCGCCAGAAGAAGAATGGCGAGCCCTATCTCTCGATGGTCCTCGGTGACCGCACCGGAGAGATCGACTCCAAAATGTGGGACAACGTGGCCGAGGTGATGGACACTTTTGAAGCGGGCGATTTCATCAAGCTCCGGGGCCAGCCGACGGTCTATAACAACAGGCTGCAATTCACGGTGCACAAGCTGATCAAAGTCGACGAACGCGAAATCGACCTGGCCCTGTTCTTTCCCGCCTCGAAACGCGACCCGGAGGAGATGTTCAGCGAGTTGACGGCGATCGTCTCCGGCATCTCGAACTCGCATCTCAAGCCGCTGCTCGAAGCGGTGTTTCGCGACGCGGAGGTCGCCCGCAAGTACCGCCGGGCGCCTGCCGCCAAGTCGATTCATCACGCCTACCTTAGCGGCCTCCTCGAGCACGTCCTGTCGCTCTGCCGGCTGTGCCGGCTGGTAGCTCCCCTGTACGAAGGCGTCGACCTCGACCTCCTTCTGACCGGAGCCATGCTGCATGACATCGGCAAGATCGACGAGCTCACCTACGAGCGTGGCTTCAGCTACAGCAACGAGGGCCAGTTGGTCGGCCACATCGCCATCGGTCTGCGCATCGTGAACGAGAAGGCCCGGCAAGTGCGTGATTTCCCGCCCCACCTGCTGCACCTGGTCGAGCACATGCTTCTCAGCCATCACGGGAAGCTGGAGTTCGGCTCGCCCAAGGTGCCGTTGTTCCGCGAGGCGCTGATGCTGCACTACCTGGACGACCTCGATTCCAAAATGGAGTGCATGCGCCACCTGCTGGAGCACGACCGCAAAGTGGAAAGTGACTGGACCAGCTACAGCGCTTCCCTGGAGCGCCCCGTCTTGAAGAAAGACCGCTACATGGGAGCCGTCGGGGAGGAGAACGGCGATTCAGGCGTCCTCACGCCGGAACCAGCCGGAACCTCCGGGCTCTCGTCACGGGTCGCTCAGGGCGGCCGCCCGCCGCGCCCCATGTCGCTCTTCGGCGAGCGGCTGCACAGCGCGCTGCAAGATGAAGAGGAATAGATGCGTGCACGCTCGGCCAACCCGGACATGCCGCCGCCCTTGGAATTGGAGTGTCTCAAGGCGCTTTGGTCGCTGGGCGAAGCCAGTGTCGGGGACGTACGAAGGTGGGTGAGCAGCCGCCGCGACCTGGCCTACACCACGGTCATGACCCTGCTCGACCGGCTGGTCCGCCGCGGCGTCGCCTCACGCCGCAAACAAGGGCGCTCGTTCCTTTACTCCCCGTGTGTGTCCCGGGACACCGTGAGGAACAAGGCCGTCGCGGCCCTGGTGCACGACCACTTCGACGGTTCCCGGAATGACCTGGTGGCCTTCCTGCAAAACGGCCATATAACACCCGCCGTGACCCCCGCCCCCGGCCAGGACTCGGACGACGACCTGGACGCCACCTTGCTCTAAGCTGGCTCTCTGCCGCAAGGGCGGCGAGGCATGAATAGGAACTACCTGGAGCCACCCGCCGCGCTTGAACCGCCGACCTGCTGACTCCGAAATCCGAAACTTGATGGCCGGCATGTGCGACCACGGCGGATCCCGTCACTGCACGCCAAAGGTGTACACCTTGCCGCTCAGGTCTTTGGTCGGGGCAGAAAGGCGAACTCGCCCTTCCCCGGCTCTGGCAGCTTCAGCTTGAATCTGCCGGCTGCGACCTCCTCTGCCGGGAAGCGTATCTTGTTTCTTCCCTTGCCGCCCAAAGCTACATGGGAACCGTCATCGAGAACCTGGAACTCCGCTTTGAATTCGCGACCCTTCTTATTCTCCTCGGCTCGCAACAGATGATATTCGCTTTCCGTCACCCCCGCCGGACAGACGAGAAGAAATTCCAGGTTGCCGGACAATTGAGTCGGGCTTGCAGGCGTCTGCATGATCGCTTTGAGCGTAGTCTTCGTCACGGTGCCAACAGTAGTCACCCCGCCCCAGACGCTCGGCCGCCAATCGGCCGGCTCGACGGCCAAAGGAATATACCTGCCGTCTTTCATAAAGATATAGGCCCACGCGCTCAGGAAGAGCGTCGCTCTCGCCGCCCGGCGCCGGGGAGCCTCTGGGAGCACGGCCGGCGGCGAGCATTGCCATGATGATCCTCTCGCTCAGCCCTCCATTCTTGAGCTTCACCAGCGCGTCCGCCGACGTCTCAAACTGGCAGTCACTCCTGCGAATCGCTGCCAGGATCGTATCTTCTCCGAAACCAGCCTGAACCAACCTGAGGACATCGTCGTTCGTAAGGGGCCTGCCTGGGCCCTTCTCCCTGCTCAGCCGCGGAGTCCGGCCGCCTGAGCGAGGGCTGACCCCACGTCACCGCCGGTGAGGTTTCCGGACTTGGCGGAGGGAAGAGCGTCTTCCCTGGCTTAAGGGCGTAATAGCCCCGCCGGTGATACACGGTGAACGGCCCGGCCACAGGGTCCGTCTTAGTGACACGGACTTCGATGCGCCGGAAGGCGCCGTCCTGCCGCGTGTCCTGCTTGTGGTAGCCCAGCGTGAAGCGCAGTTTCAGGCGGGAGATCACCGATTGCATCGCGGACTCAACTGAACCCAGCTCCTTGGTGTCGAAAATCTCTCCACCCGTCTCCTCTGCAATCCTTTTCACCGGTCCGCCTCGCGGCAGTGGCACAGGGAAGGCGAGCGGGCTGGCGAGCGAGCGATCCGCCACCTTGACGCTGTAAACGACGGTTTCGGTTTCGAGAGCCGTTCGGATGACCTCAGTTTCATCGGCGCGGGACGCGACGGTTTGCTGATTGTCCGAGACGAGGATGATGGCGTGACGGCGCTCCGGCGCCTCTCGGCCCAGGTAACGTGCGACATCCAAGAGTGCGTCGGTGATGTTCGTCCTGCCGCCCGCTTGAATCGTTGCGATGCGGTCGGCGATGATCTGGCGATCAGCGGTGAAATCCTCGAGCCGTTCGCAGCTCGAGTCGAAAGCGAACAAGGCCACCTCGTCGCCGGCCTTGAGTTGCGAAAGGGTCTAATAACCCGCGCGTCGCAGTTGTTGCAGAACCGGAGCCACGCTGCCGCTGCGGTCAATCACCAGCCCTACGCCGAGGGGCAGCTCGTCCCGGGAGAAGTGGCGGATTTCCTGCTCAATACCCATCTTCCAACACCCGGAAGTCTTCGCGCTTCAGCTTGATGTAGATCGCGCCACGCGCGTCCCGAACCGTGGTCTCGACCGTGACCAGATTCACCTCAGTTTTGAAGGTAACTGCCGGCTCATTCTCCGCAACCGGAAAGTCAGCCGGTTGCGGAGTTGGGACAGGCGAAAGTGGCGTCTCAGGATTCACAGCGACACGGGCCGTATCCGGCGGGGGAATCCCTGCCTTGAGAGGCGCACTGGCATCCGCTGGGGTCTTGGGAATGCTGGGGGTGAGGGTGGCGCTTGTTGCTTCAGGCGCCGCGGTTTGAGATGGCGGTGCCGGTGATGTAGGGATGCGGGCGATAGGCTGTGTTCCGCCTGCCATGGAGATGGGCTCTTTCAGGGGCTGGGTAAGCTCGATTTGGAACATGATTCCCGGCGGCAGATCGACTTCGGGCCCGGCTTCCAAGAGGATTAAGGCGATGCCGATGGCAGCTCCCGCGCCGGCCCCGATCATGGCGCCCTGCCCGCAGCCTGCCAGGGACCCCACGACAGCCCCAAGGCCCGCCGTCTGCACAACAGCGGCCAAGTCCTGTTTGACGTCCCGATCGCCCGGTTCTGTTGGAGTAATCTTGCTCGAGCGGTTCCACCGGCCAACGCGGGTGATACGCGCTGCCAGGGGCAGGCTTGTTCCGTCGGTCAGCACGATTCTTTCAAACTCTAGCCGAAGCTCTCCCTTCCGGTGCGCCGGTGCGGCACGCCGGACCGTGGACACGACCGCATCCACAGTACTCTCCCGCACGATCGCCACGCGGCCACCTATCAGCACGTCAGGGCTGACCTTGAAGCCGACTCGGTCTCCCTTCTGTGTGAACTTGGTATTCAGGCTGTCCTGGAGTTCCAGTCCCAAAGCTGTGCCCGCGGGAACCAGAATCGCCTCGAGTGGGGGAGAGGCAGCTATATCCGGCGAGGGGACGGGCGCGTGAGATTGTGCTCCAAGGGTGAAATACCCGCCCAGCGCTGCTAAAGCGGCGATACCGACTGCCCCGGAGTGTCTCACGGCTGACCTCCTACTACTGGCTACCGTGGAGCCACCGGCACTTTCATAATGCGCTCCGCTATTCTTGAAAGCAAGCGAGAGGCCAACCGCCGGGCCACGATAATGCTCTGCAAAGTCTTGGAGAGAGGGCCACGCTCCGGATATCACTTGCCATCTAACGGTGGCGGTACTGCCATGTGCCGCTGACAGTACTCCCCGAAAGAAGTGCGGGCTCGGATTGGCCAATCCGCCTCAGCCGGCTGCCACGCCCGAATGAACGGATCCCCCTGAGATCAGATGAGCGCCACTTCGCCGTCACGCCCTGACCGTCGAAGTGCCGTTTGGCCGGTTCCCTGGGCGGATCGTCGACGCGGCCTCAACCGACCGATCACCTGCATGGCGGCGGTCGCTCAGAAGTTGCTGTCCGCGGGTCGGCGTCGCGGACGAGCCTTGAACGGGAAGAACGGGGAAAACGGTCGCAGGCTGCTCGGCTTCGGCGTCGGAGGCTCTCCCTGGCCCCGGACCCGGACGTGGTAGCCCGGGACTGCCCGACGCTTGACACCCGCGTCGCGATTCAGTATCTGTATGGCTCATGCCCATCTGGCGACAGGATTACATGCCTCTGGCAGGCAGCCTGGGCTGGTCCGCACTAGCGGCGGCACTGCCGATATTCACCCTGCTCTATTTGCTTGGAGTGAAACGCAAGCCGTCATGGGTGGCGGCGCTCTCAGGTTTGGGCGCGGCCATGGCGGTGGCGCTGTTTCTTTACCGCATGCCGCCCGTGACGACGCTCAGCGCGGCCGCGTATGGCGCCGCGTTCGGGATCTTTCCGATCGTGTGGATTGTCTTCTGCGCCATACTCCTTTACCGCATGACCGTGGAGACAGGCAAGTTCGAAGTCATCAAGGACTCCGTGGGAAGCCTCACCTCGGACCGGCGCCTGCAAGCGCTGCTGATCGCCTTTGCGTTCGGCGCGTTCGTGGAGGGCGCGGCTGGGTTCGGCACCCCCGTGGCTGTCGCGGCGGGCATGCTCGCGGGCCTCGGATTCTCGCCCTTCTATGCCGCGGCGATCTGCCTGCTGGCCAACACCGCCCCGGTGGCATTCGGATCCATCGGCATACCCGTGGTGACCCTCAGCCTCATCACCGGCCTGCCGCTAGACCGATTGAGCGCCGGCGTGGGACGCATCTGCGCGCCCATTTCCTTTCTTGTCCCGGCCTACCTGATCGCGGTGATGGGAGGATGGCGCGGATTGGCCGGGGTGCTGCCAGCCGCGATTCTGTGCGGCGGTTCTTTCGCCCTGGCGCAGTTTGTGGTGTCCAACTTCGTCGGCCCGCAACTGACCGACATCCTGAGCTCGTTGGCGGCCATTGGATCGTTGGTCATCCTCTTCCGGTTGTGGCATCCCAAGGACGATTTCGTACTGGAAGGGAATCACCAGGCGCAGGGAACCCCGGTGCATCACCGTGCGGGCGAGGTGCTGCTGGCCTGGGCGCCGTACGGATTGCTGGTGGTGTTCGTGCTCCTGTGGGGCGCCAGGCCAGTAGCCCGGTTACTGGATTCCGTGACACTCAACATCGCGTGGCCCGCCCTGCACAATATGATCGAGCGCATCCCACCCGTCGTGAACCAGGCTTCCCCTTACGCCGCCATGTACCGCTTCAACTGGCTGTCGGCGTCGGGCACGGCCTGCTTGTGCGCGGTCCTCTGTGCAGCGCTGGTGCTGCGGATGTCGCGCGCGCAGTTTGCGCGGGTGTTCACCGCCACCGTGAAGCAGATGGCGCTGCCCGCGCTCACCATCGCCGCGGTGCTGGCGCTGGCGTTCCTGATGAATTACTGCGGCGCTACTGCAACGCTGGGACTGGCCTTTGCGGCCACGGGATCCCTGTTCCCGTTCTTCAGCGCCCTGCTGGGGTGGCTGGGAGTATTCCTCACCGGTTCGGACACCTCGGCTAATGCTCTGTTCGGCAACCTGCAAGTGGTCACAGCCCAGCGGCTGAACCTGAACGACGTGCTGATGGCGGCGGGCAACTCCAGCGGCGGAGTGATGGGGAAGATGATCAGCTTGCAAAGCATCGCCGTGGCGGTTGCCGCCACGGGCATGCACTCGGACGAAGAGGGGCGCCTCTTCCGCTTCACCCTGCGGCATAGCATCGTGCTGGCTTCGGCGATTGGGGCGGTGGTTCTGTTTTACGCTTATGTTGCGCCGGGGTGGGCGCCGTGAAACGCAGCGCGTTATGATCGAGAGCGATGCCACTCCGGTTCACCCTCTTCAACTGCATCACGCTGCTGATCATGGCTCTGGCGTCGGGTGTGGGTGTCAGCCGGTGGAAAGGTAATATGCGCGGCACTTGGCCGCTCCTGTGTTACCTCTTGATCGCAGCTTTCTGGAAGTTCTTCCCGGGCTCGCTCAACACCTGGCTGGTGATGACCGGAATCGTGTGCGGCCTCCTGCTGCGTTTCGCTCCGCTTGGGGGATG
>Ga0233417_10000145_pt1 | contig 19249 bp, 18 predicted proteins | sample Sed_MG_FD_189023 | JGI IMG/M metagenome (GOLD analysis project Ga0233417, IMG submission 189023) | Sediment microbial communities from Lake Towuti, South Sulawesi, Indonesia - Sediment_Towuti_2014_0.5_MG | ecosystem: Environmental > Aquatic > Freshwater > Lake > Sediment | place: Indonesia... | reverse complement strand
GTTCCACAGACAAAGAAGATCTAATGTCGTATTTCATTAATTCCTTGCAGATGCTACAACACAGGGGAAAAGCGTATTGGAAAGTGATTTTTGATGATTTAGTCTCAAGCGGTATTGGCCCATTCCCCGCTGACGGATCGATTTTAAAGATCGTAGAAAATAATAGTAACTTTGAATTTAAACTCGGTTTAGGTTATTTATCCAAAAGAATTCCTAGATTCAAGAGTATGAATAAAATTAGTGTGATCCTTGATGGTTTCTTTGTTGACATTGAAAAATTGCATCTACATCCACTCGTAGGGGATGCAGCAAGTGCAGATTCATTATTCAAGATTTATAGTATTTTCAAAAAACTCCTAATAGACAAGGGAAATCCAGAAAAAGCGTGCGAGTTTTTGGACAGACATTTGAGGGGAAATCTTACCATGATCAGCGATGAAAAGATATATTCTTATAGAGACTCTACCGGTTTCAAACCACTAGTGAGTGGAACTGACAAGGACAACTCAATTTCAATTATGGCTTCAGAAAATTCCCTGCGTATTCCATTTCCAAATATGAACTTTCAAGATGTAAAAGCTGGGCAATTAATTGAGATGGATGCTGAATCTGGTCAAGAAAAGTTACTATCACTTCCTACCACAAGGACTATGATAGATCCATTTGAATTTATTCGAGAGTCCCATGTTACTGCAACTATCGACGGAAAGGGGATATATGAAGTCAGAAAAAAAATAGGAAAAGTGCAAGCTGAATTTCTCTCATCACATTCTGATATTGATATTGAGGCGGCCTATGCGGAACCTGATTATCCAAGGCCTATGACGTTGGGTTTTAGTGCACAATACCGACATCACATACCAAAATTTGACTTGGGTGAGGCTATAATTAATGACAGATATGATGATTCTGATCGTATGATAGATTTTTCCGAAAACATAAGTAAGAACAAGATGATAACTTCTGGAAAATCTTTAAAATACATTCTTAGACATAAGATTAACCAGAAAAACATTGGTCTAATTCAAGGGACAATTCAAACTGGAGTAACTGCCAAAGAAACAATTTATTATTTGAGAAAAGCAGGTGTTAAGTCAGTTTCTGTTATCGTAAGCTACGTTCCTACAGTAGATGGACGCCAAGTTGGACTATATACGCACAATAGAGAATTGATTGCTCATAAATATATTGGACAAGTGCCCTCGCTTGAGGAACTAAATACCAAAATCTCTAGAGAATTGGGTGCTGATAAAGTATTCTATAATTCTCCTTCTGTTCTTTCTAAGGGTATCGGAATTTCAGAATATAATTTATGGTTTCCCGAATGGGTAAGATTCTTAGAGTATGACAAGTAACTATAAAAAATGACAAGAAATGAAATTCAAACGTGATTCAGATCTAAAACATTGGAATAATGATCCTGTAAGGAGCATCACAATATTGAAAAAGTATGTAATCGACGGAAGGGATGTGAACAACTTTGAAGTAAGACAATACACCCACCAATGTACCTATCAAGAACATCATACTGTTTATTCCATTTATCTAGAAACCAATGATGGCAAGATTGAGACAAAGTACAATCAAGGAACTGGAATGAGCGAAAATAATATTGAAACCATAGCTCAATGTATCACAAATTTCAACGGGGTTTATTCAATAATAAACCGATTACTCATAGAACTCGATAACTCCTAACAGACAATAATTTACAAATTAATTTCAATACTTGATTTCTTCACTATGGAAATGAAATATTGCCTAAATGAATTGATAGAGCTTTCCTAGCTCATTATTTTATACAATCAGACCACTTGAAAATGGAGTTTTTTTATTATTTTAGTAAATAATAAAATATTTAGTATGAAATCAAATAAAGGTTAATAGTTAGAAACACATTTTTGATATAAAGTGCACACTCATCTTGAACTTTGATGATAGAAATTGAGCTAGTGGGTGAAAAATATTTGACCAGAATAACTATTTGACTTTTTACGTCTCAAGCTAATAAGAGGATGTGCTACTTTGCAAAATCAACCCATATACCTTAAGGCCATTACCCTAAAGGACATTAGCGATGTTGATTCCATCAAGGATGACGCTAAAAAGCACATGATATTAATCGTTCGAATAACACCGATGGCTCAGAAGGACATCGAAACCTTGCGAAAGGCAATTGACGATTTATATAATTTTGTTAAATCGGTTGGCGGGGATATTGCAAGATTGGGTGAAGAACGAGTAGTGATTACTCCACCAGCTGTGAAGATATGGAAAGGAGTACACGATCTAAAGTAGGTTTTCCAATAGGTCACAATACCTTGATTGATTCTTGAACCAGTGGGTGAAAACTTTGGATCTTAAAAATCCTGTTTATGGAATTAGACAAGTTTTGACATTTTTTCCCTTCTCCATGATTGGTTATAACTTTTTTAAGCTTTGGTTTCAGTCGGTTTACATAAGCCAATAACTGATTGTAGTCGCTGTGGATACTAAAACCTGGTATCACATCAATGTTACACTTAATATCTACATTGTTACCTTCCAGAATAATATTACGTTGTCCGTCCTGAAGTAACTTTCCAGTTGTGGATTGAAATTGTTCAGAGAGAAGAATGACCTTACTTAATGGGTCCTCAGCAATCTGACTCAAATATTTCACTGACGGTCCATCTGTAAGCATCGAAGATGGACATAGTATTATTGATTTCGCCCAATTAACGGATGACTCTAATTTCACTAAACTGTTAATAAAAAGAGGATCTTTAGTTTGATCACTTATTCTCTGTTTGAGTGGTTTTGATAAATAGTCTGAATACATCTCATAGAAATTAAACATATCCAGTATTTTTTCGTCGACAAAAATCGTGTCAGGATTGATCATGTTTACACTTCTTAACATTCCCAATGTTACACAAATTTCCTGTGAAAGCCCAAGAACTGGAACTGGAATCAACAATCTTCCGCCTTCTTGAATAGTTGAGTTGATGCTTTTGGCCAAGTTTTCTTCTGCTACATCTCTAGTAACAAATTTGTCATCTCTATTCCCATTTGTGCTTTCTATTATCAGCGTTTCTGCTCTAGGGAAATTCCAGAAGGCGTTATCTACAGTGTTCAATCTTCCAAATTTTAGATCACCAGTATATACAATATTATAATCTCCATTTCCAATATGCAGGTGGGTGGACGCAGAACCAATAATGTGTCCTGAATTCGCAAAGGTTATTCTAACGTCTGGAGAAATGTCTGTTACTGCACCAAAATTTAGAGGTATTACGTGAGAAATTAGATTCTCTATATCCCTTGTTGAATATAATGGTTGTTTGGATCGCGAAACATAATCCTGTAATATCGATATCATAATTGGGAAAGTCTGTTCAGTGCAGTACACCGGACCATCATACCCATATTTACACAAAATTGGAACAGCTCCGCAGTGATCAAGATGTGCATGTGATATAATCACTGCATCAATTTCATTCATACCGATTCCATAAATATCTAGTCGCGGAAGTAGATCTGTATCTTGATCCTTATACGTCTTAATTCCAAAATCTAATATAATCTTACTTTCATGGGTAACGACTAGTATAGCACTTCTTCCAATTTCTGAAAAGCCGCCTAAACAAACTATACTTGCTTCTTCAGATCCTAACAGCTTTTGTCTGAATATTTTTTCACCAACTCGTTTGTAAAAATTAATTCTATCTTCAGATGAGCCATGCAATATGTCATTCATAGACTTTAGGAGTCTCAAATTCTTTGGGGCGCGTCTACAAATCAACTTCCAACCTGTCTTTTCGACCAAAACGGTTTCTATTTGATTAAGTTCTGTTAAAGTTCTAAAATCAGAGACATAAACAGTAGCCTCTCCTAAAGCAGGATCAAAACATATCTCTGGGATGTTACTTGGGTCGGAACAGCTAGAACGAATAGTTTGATTAACGGATTCCTCAGAAGATCTAATTGAGGTATCAGTTCTTATAACTATTCTTTTCTTTATTGAATTAACCATCTTAGAAATAATCTCTTGATTCTCCAAAAGTACTGTTGGTTTTCTTGAGTAGAGTACAATAAATGGACCTTCATATTCTATTTTTGTTATTTCAGATTCTGATGGGATGTTATTTAGAATTGCAGCGACAATGTTTTTATTTCTATTTTCATCCTGTACTCTATCATACATATCAATATTTCACTAAACTATATTTTCTTCATTTAGAAGTTTGTACATTGAGATGTAATATGAGCTAATTAAAGGTTCTTAAACCATCTTTTCCAGCTGGCAAAACCTTCACAGAATAACTGATAGCAATCTTGACCCTGTATTTCTTTCACGATCTTTATACTTTACATACAAAGCGATAGAAATAAAATGAAATACAACAATTGTATATCAAGACGAATTGACATCGGACCCGAACCACTTAATGGAACTCCCAAGAAAAATATTGATTGGTAACGATGTAATATACCAACTTGGATCGTTTATCCGAGACTTAAATGACAAAGCAGCAATAGTTGTCGTCATTTCTGGAAATACTGTAAGAGCACGAGTAGGCAAGGAATGTGTCGAAGCTCTAGATAGCTCTTCTTTGAAACACAAGTGGATAGAGACTCCAAACGCTTCTATGAGTGACATCAACTCATCTCAATCAATTATAGATAAAGAACAACCCAATTTTATCATTGGTGTGGGAGGTGGCAGGTCAGTCGATGTTGCAAAAATGATTTCTTTTAATCTGAATATTCCGTTTATAAGTGTCCCGACTTCGGCTTCGCATGATGGAATTTCAAGCCCATTTGTTTCTATTAGAGGCAGGGATAAACCTTATTCACTAAAAGCTCATGCGCCAATTGGCGTTATAGCGGATACAAGACTTATTTCAGAAGCGCCTTATAGACTTCAAGCTAGTGGTTGTGGAGACCTGATCGGAAAAATCACAGCTGTTAAAGATTGGGAATTGGCTAGAGACGATAATGATGAATACTTTGGTAGTTACGCTGCTAATCTTGCTAACATGAGTGCAAAAATAATTATAGAAAATTCAAATAAACTAGGTAATCGAACACATATCAGAACGATTGTCGAGGCCTTAATAAGTGCGGGGGTTGCCTCATGCATCGCAGGAAGTAGCAGACCATGCTCTGGATCAGAACATCTGTTTAGTCATGCATTAGAATATGTATCGAATAGTAATTGTGGCTTGCACGGCGAAAGAGTGGGAATAGGTACCATAATCATGTCAAAAATTCATGGATTGGATCATGAAATAATAATTAAGACGCTAGAAAATATCAGAGCGCCAACTACAGCGAAGGAAATTGATGTAGCTGAAGAAAAGATCATAAAATCATTATTAATAGCTCAATCTCTTAGACCCGAAAGGTATACGATTCTTAACAAGATTAAGATGGATCATGACACTGCTAGAACGATTGCAAAGTCAGTTAACGTAATCTAGATTTGATTAAGGATTGGAAGTCCTAACCGAATAACGTCAAAAGATTCTATTTCTTTTGAGTTCTTGGTTCTTCCTTTGTTCTTGGTTCTTCCTTTGTTCTTGGTTCTTCCTTTGTTCTTGGTTCTTCCTTTGTTCTTGGTTCTTCCTTTGTTCTTGGTTCTTCCTTTGCCTTCGATGTTGGTTTAGATTTATTGTAAATCTCTAAGAATTTTACACTTTCAATGGTTGGAATAAACTTGAATAAATCAACAGATACCGCCTTTTTTATAATCTGAAGTCCATCAATCAAAAAAGCCTCCTCGGGCAAAGTAATTACAAGTTCTGGTTTGACAAGAGAAATTGCAATCTTGTCTCCTCCCACAAAAAATCTCCTCTTGACAAGTGACGATGCTTTCTCTTCGTCAGTTTTCAGGACTTTTAGGATATTGACATCGTAATTCAGTGTTTTTCCGGCCAATCTATGATTAAAGTCAACCTGAACACGTCCAGAACCGATAAACCTTACAAATCCCCTTCTATCATCTATATCAACCACGTCTCCAGCCTTTATTTCATCAGCCTTATCGCCAAATTTTCTCTGCGGTATCATTCTAACCTTATTTGGATCTCTCATCCCAAATGCCTTTTCGGGAGGAATATCGACATTCAAATTATCACCAATTTTTGCAGTAGTTAGAATTTCATCTAGTCCTTTTAACACCCAACCTTCTCCTATCGAAACTAGTCGAGGTTCATATTTTATCTCAGGATCATACAGATTAGATTTCTTCGCGTTTTCTTCTACGGTAGTCTCAAAAATTTCGTCCGAGTCCTTTACTTTAGCAGTATAGTCAATAAGAATGAGTGATCCTTTTTCCATTGTCACGAAATTTGCTGTCGGTTCACCATAATATTAAGCTTAACAACTTGAGGCTATTGATTCAGAACATTATTGGCTACTGACAATCCATCTTTTATTGGCTGCACGCCCAGTATTGACATAGATGATGATATGGCAGAAAGAGTTCTCATAACGTGGTAACTACTTACTTCGCCCATGCATCCTACTCTAAAAACCTTTCCCTTAAGTTCCCCAAATCCACCTGCTAACAGAACTTTAAATTTGGTTGAAATTAATTCACGAAACTTCTTGTCATCAATTCCAGGCAGATAATTTACAGCTATTACGACGTTACTTCTAGAGTCAGCATCGGCAAATGGTGTAAAGCCTAAGGCTTCCAATCCAGAGTAGAATGCATTGGCGCATTTTTTATGTCGATTGATTCTATTTTGCATTCCCTCTTCGATAATGATATTCAACGCCTCTTGGTAGGCATAAAAAAGACTCACGGCAGGGGTGAAAGGAGTTTCAAAACTTTCGTTATAATACTTGAAGTATCTTTTCAAATTCAAATATTGACTTGGGGGAGGATTTTCAATCATGTATTTTTTTGCTTCCTTGCTTATGGATATTGGAGCAATTCCGGGAGGTGCTGCTAGCGCTTTCTGAGTTGCTGTAAAGCACACATCTACATTCCATTTGTCAACAGGCAATTCATCTCCACCAAGAATTGAGACTGCATCCACTACAAAAAAAGCCCCATGGGCCTTGCATAAATCGCCTAATTTGGATAAATTTCTTAAAGTTGTACCTGTAGATGTTTCGTTATAAACCACGTAGAGAGCTTTAATATTGGAATTTTTTTCAAATGCTTCTTCTATTTTTTCTATTGGAGGGTTCTGTCCATAGGGCGAATTTATCCTAATGGTTTTTCCTCCATAATTATCTATTAGATCTGCTAGTCTAGTACTAAATTCTCCATTTACAGGTATAATTACGACATCATCTTTTTTAATGAGATTTAAAACTGAAGTTTCAACAGCTCCAGTGCCAGAAGTTGTGAGGACTACGATATCATTTTCCGTCTCAAATACTGTCTGTGTCTTATTTACTATGTCTTTGTATAATTTTCTAAAATCCTCGCTTCTATGGTTTATCATCGGAGTTAACATTGCATTAATAACTCTATTAGGAACATTTGTTGGACCCGGAAGCATTACGAGATATTCCAATTACATCCATCAAAAGAATATAGCCAATATTTATAATTACGTAAAAATTTGAAACGAGTAATAAATATTTTAATTTGAATTGCTTTATGTCCTCGATTTGATAATACGCAAGATAGGATATTACAAGTTCTAGACTTGCATATTACTCAGTTGTTTGTACTTTTGAAATAGTATGGACTCTAACATGTTATCATAATTGATATTGATAAGTTCGCTGCTTCGCGACTCTGCAATTATATTGTTGCAATAATTTGATTGGTGCCGATGAAAGAAAAAAAGGCACCAACCATATCATCCGTGCTAGTCGGATGATAACCATTTTCGTAGAAAATTTATTTAAAAACTCGTCATAACTGACTAATTTTTCTTATAACTGATTAATACTTTTCATAAGATGACAGATAGTAATACGAGGATATTTGTACTGGAAATTTGGAAAAAATTTACCGTGTGGTTACTCGAACATATGGAATCCATTTGTTAGACTGAATACTGGTTGGCGCTCTTGTCTCACAGATAAGCACCAGTCAAATTGCCATTTTGTTAAAACATATATACCAAGACTATAGTTTGCATTAAATCATGCTTAAAGAACGTGCAAGAAATATCATTGATAGTTTAATTAATGAAGCTAACGCATTGATGGTATTCAAGCCAGAAAATATTTTCTATCTAACTGGTTTTTGGGGCGAATCAATAGCCTTGTGCACCCAAGATGGCATTAAATTATTTGTTCCCAAACTAGAAAGCTCCAGGGCTGCGAATGAATCTAAATATTCGGAAATCATAACTGCTGAACGTGGATCAGAGCTCATAAAATCTGTAATACCCAACTTACATAAATACAGATTCTATTCTGATTGCAACGACTATGAAACAATTCAATCTATTTTACCACATACAGATAACACTAACTTTGTCATAAATGAAGATCCATTTCGCAACGCAAGAATCATCAAAGATGACTCTGAAATTGAGAAAATCATGAGAGCATCAGACATAATTGACAAACTATACCAAGTATGTAGCGAGGAAATAAAGAAAGGCTTAACGGAAAAACAACTTCAGGCAAAGTTACTATATGAAGCTATGAAACTTGAGGGAACCTCAACGTGTTATCCCTTTACTTTAAATCCCTTTATAGTTGCTGGTGGGGCCAATAGTGCTTTACCTCATTTCGAAACCTCAAAGAGAGAATTTGTCGAAGGAGATTTCATAGTTGTTGACTTAACTATAAGGTATGATGGATATATTTCCGATGCAACTCGTACTTTTGCGCTAGGCAATGTTAGTAATGAAATGAGTCAAGTGTATGACCTTGTGAAGAAATCACAACAACGGGGATTGGAATGTGTAGAGCAAGGGGTTGAATGTCGAAAAGTAGACTCTGCCTGTCGCGACTTGATTTCAAAATATGGTTACGGGGATAATTTTATCCATTCTACAGGACATGGAGTTGGTTTGGAAGTTCACGAACAGCCATGGATACGTCCAAATGAATTTAAGAAATTATTAGAAGGCATGGTTGTAACTGTTGAACCAGGCATCTACATTGATTCGAAGTTTGGCGTCAGGATCGAAGACACAATCCTAGTTAATGAAAATAGTAATACTAATCTAATTCTTACGAAATTTTCCAAAGAGTTACTAATTTTGTAACCGAAACTAATCAATCAATGAAGATTTAGTTTCTTGCAAACAATCTCTATTAATTCACTCGCGATGTCCTTCTTGGGTTGCAGTGGAACATGGATTGTTTTTCCTTCCTTATCTATTACGTAAACTTCATTTGTGTCGGATCCAAAATCACATCCTTTTTTTGAGATGTCATTGGCTACTATTAGATTACCCTTACACTCATCAAGCTTATCAATTGCCCGTTTTATTAGCAGTTCTTTTGTAATTCCATATTCAGCCTTGAATGCTACCAGAAAAATATTCTTGTCATATTGTTTTATTTTATCTACAATTTTGGGGGTTGGAATAAGTTTAATAGTTTTAGTCCCATTTCGAGTGTCCAATTTATTAGGTATTTTCTTGTTGCTGCGTGATATCGAAAAATCTGCGACTGCGGCAGTATGAAAAACAACATTTTGTTTTTCATTCAAAATTTGATCCTTCATGGTTTTTAGCATTTCCTCCGTGGTCTTTATCTTTATTATTTTCATTCGTGGATCATCGGGGATGTTCAAGGATCCATGTCCATAAACAAGAGTTACGTTAAATCCTTTATCCAGACATTGTTGTGCAATATTCAGTCCCATTTTCCCAGAACTCAAGTTGGTCAAAATTCTGACTGAATCAATATATTCAATAGTCGAACCCGCAGTCACTAGGACATTTATTTTTGACTTTATTCTTACCTTTGGCCCTGCAATTTTATTGATTATAAATTGTACTACCTTATCAGCTGAAATTACTTTTGCTTTATCTTCTGTAATTGAGGGCTCTAATATGGATATACCTAATGACTCTAGTTTCTTAATATTTTCCATGATAATGATATTTTCATACATTGCCTCATGCATTGCTGGGGCAATTACAATAGGTATTCCTGATCCAAAAGCTACACTCAATACAGTTGTTACTGGATTATCTTCAATTCCGTTTGCAAATTTTCCCAAAGTGTTGGCTGTACAAGGATACACAATTATAATATCTGATTTACCGTAATTGGCAAGAGCAATATGTTCCAAGTCTGAAGTTAGTTCAGATATAGTTTTGTTTCCAGTGGCCCAATTCATCATTTCCTCCGTTAGTAACTTGGAGTTCGTTGACTTTGACATAACCGGAAATACTTCGGCACCATTGCGCATCAGTGTCCTGCTGAGGTCTATTGCTTTGTAGGCAGCTACACTAGCTGTAATACACAGTACAATTTTCTTTCCCTTTAGAATATTGCTGTGCATACCAATAATTTCCTTTGATATATGTTTCTTATTTTGAGAATTCTCGTTTGAATTATTCATATCAAGCCCTTTTTAGCATTTTTTCCAGTTTTGCAAATTCTTCCTCTGTCATGTGATACATATGTTCTTCCTGTGGGAACTTGCCAGATTTAACTTCCATTTCATATTCCTTTATCGCATCAAGAATTTGTTCTGATAAATTGAGATATCTTTTCACAAACTTGGGCTCAAAATCTTTGTACAGACCTAGCATATCATGAATTACAAGTACTTGGCCATCTACATAAGGCCCGCAACCTATCCCAATAATAGGAACATGTATGTTTTCAGTAATCACTGTTGCTACCTCGCTGGTTACTTTTTCAAGAACAATACTGAAAACTCCCGCTTCTTCGAGGGCCTTGGCCTCGTTTAATAGTCTAATCGCGCCTTCTGCTGTCTTCCCTTGTGAAACATATCCATAATGCAGTGGAGTAGTCTGGGGTTTCAATCCGATATGCCCCATTACGGGTATTCCCAAGTCAGTCATATTTTTGATAATATCGACAATTTCCAATCCGCCTTCTAGCTTGACGGCATCGCAACCACATCTTAAGAATTTTAATGCGTTTTTTATGGAAATTGACTTCCCCATTTGATATGAACCAAACGGCATGTCAGCAACTATGACTTGTCTTGTTATCGCATTTACTACCCCTTTACAAAATGTTACCATTTCGGTCATCCCTATTTTTCTTGTTGAATCATATCCCATCATCACAGTTGCCGCACTATCACCTATCAAAACCATGTCCAAATCAGTCTCGTTGCAAATACGAGATATGGAATAATCATAAGAAGTTAACATTGATATTTTCTCTTTATTTTTTTTCTTATTCAGAATATCAGAAATTGTAATCTTTTTCTTTTGAAGTGACATTTCAAACTCCTCTCCTTATCATTTTCAACGATTCGCGCATATTTTGTACGTTATCAAAACTCTTAATTTGTTGCAACAAGTAAAATCTATCGCTATTTACTAATTCTTTTGAGATTCCTATCATATTTGGTATTGCGCGTACAATATTATCGACTATAGTCACATTTGATGCTATTGCCGTACGTGATAGCGGATTGAGATCTATAGAAATCACCTTCTTTCCCATTTTCACTAGACTTTCAGTTCTATCTCCATCTTCGAGTGCAACAAAAACAGTGTCAGAATTCATTATTCCATTCCTATCTACATATTTGCGATTACTAGAAATGTCTTTGATAGTGGACCTTGACTTGGTGTTCAATCCCAATACCTCTTCTGCGTTTTCTTTTTTTAGTATCCTTGCAATTGCTTTGGATCTAGCTATACTCTTGTGAAATAGATTTACCTCAATCTTGGATTTAGTAATATTACTCAAATTAACTAGCTCGCTTGCACATAATGCAGCTGTGTTACCATTTACGGAAATAATTGAGGTATTTGACAGTAGTAATAAACAAACGGCCACCTTCTCAGCCTTGTATGCATATTTTGTAGTCTTTTCGCCCAACAAATAATCAAAAGCCTCACCTCTGCCATGAGCAATCAATCCTTCTGGAACAACAATCCCATTCCTAAATCCCTCAACTAATTTTTCTCTTATGATGAGTGATTTTGCCCTTGGATGTCTCGGCGATATTTTATATATCATGCTTTGTAATTAATCTAGCGCCTTCATTTTCAATATTAGAAACAAAGAACCTAGCAGGAAATTTTTTTGAAATCTTTCTAATTGTTTCTAGCTCATTTTCTTTTACGATTGTAAAAACGGTCTGCCCAAAAAGAGCCGCGCTACTATGAAAGCCATTCTGGGCTAATATATCCATCAAGCTACTACAGTTCTTATCTACAAATTTCAAAGATTGTGAAAAATCAAAGGAAAGATCTAGGAAATCTACAATATCTTTTGTTTTCAGAATCTTCATCATCATATTCATACATTTATGATTTGAAATTCCTCCTATGCTTTCGATAAAATATCGTGTAAAGATAGGGGAAAAACAGAAAATCGCAACCTTGGAATTATTTATTCTTAGAACACTTGTTTTTCCAATTCCTGGAGCACCGCCCTTTAATCTAAAGCATAATCCTCCACAGTACTCTGACAATACCGTTCCCAAACCAGTCTTGCATTGTATCTCTGCTTTATGAGCTATCTGAGCTGATTCAATGTCAGAAAGACCTAGAGATAAAGCTTGATTGAGTGCATATGACAGACTCAAGGCTGCTGATCCACTTGTACCCATCCCGTAACCTATCGGTACTTCAACTTGGTGATTTACGTTTACAAAGTATTTGTTTCTCGATCTTTTCAGAAACTCGTTTATTACGTATTTTGAAACTATTGCATGTTTGGAAATGACACCGTTGATACTAATTTTGAAATTATTCTTATAATGATGATAGAGTTCCACCTCAGTCGTAACCCCCTTGCTAATGGAAATTCCGGCGCCAAGAGAGCCATGATTTAGAATTGATTCATCTTTTATCTCGCTATAAAAGCCCGTAATGTGACTTGGGCTGAATGCCTTTGCGATAGAAATCGATGGAGCTAATTCTAAGGTCATACAGATCATAATATAATATTTTGAAAAATATAAGAATAATGTTTAATTAATTTATATGTATTTAAATGCATTATGTTTCAGAATGAAAGGCGGCTGCAAAAAATAGGTAGTAGCGTTCTCATGTCACTACCAGCCGAATGGATAAAGACATTAGGTCTTAAAAAAGGAGATGTTCTATCTATTGAAAATAATGACGACAACTCTATTACTATATTTCCGGCCAGGGATAGAAATAGTCAGTCCAAGGAAATAACAATTCATTTACTTGATCTTTCACATGACAAATTGATTAACCAAATTTATGGAGCGTATTTGCTAGGTTATGATATAATCAAGATTATGGGAAGAACCCCGATTGATTTTGAAGATCGTGAAATTATAAAAAAAGCAATGAGAAATTTGATTGGCCTTGAAATTGTTGATGAAGATGGCCTAAATATGACCATTCAATTTCTCCTCGATGCACACTCTCTAAACGTTTCCAAAATATTAAAGCAAATGAGTTCCATTGTCAGCGGCACGCATAAGGATATTGTCAATGCCATGAAGACAAGGGATAGCGAAATAGATCTGCTTGTAAGGGGAAGAGATGATGAAGTAAACAGACAATACTTTCTGATTGTACGTCTCATTAGAACTGCCATGATGGATCGTAGACTTGCGTCCAGTTTGGATCTTAGTAATATCGACATCATGGATTATAGGATTGCAGCAAATCATCTAGAAAATGCAGGAGATCTAATTTCTAGGTTGTCTTCACAATTATCAGGTTTTCTTGACGAAATAAAATATGAGAAAATCATCGAGGCGAATTACTTGATTTTGGATATGCAGGAAAAATCTATATCAGGTTTCATAGCCAAGGATACAGAAAAGTCTTCTCACGTAGTAACTCTCTTCAATAAGTTTGAAGCAATATCCAAATTCATAAAAAAGGATTATATAAAGCTCGAAGGAAATTATGAATCTGCCTTAAAGATCATAAATATAATATACACGATGGATGAGATTGCTAGATGTTGGGTTGATATCGCAGATTTAATAAAACCCGATTACTCCATTAGGTAGAAAAAGACTGCGCTAACTCATTTGCGCATGATCGTTTGAACAGAGAGTAACCTTCTAGCTTGTTTATGCTATGTCATAATCAAATTCATTTTCCAAAACTGATCTGTAAAATTAAGGTAAGCGATAGTGCAGTATGAGGCAGTGGAATATTTATATTCATTGTAATACTATTATTTTCATTCCACGAAAAACTGTTTATGGCAAATGTCCAAAATGTAGGACAAAGAGTCAGCTTGAAGTACTATCAAGTAACCCTGGTAATGAGAAATTCAGGTGCAACATGTGTTATAACAAATTTACAATGGATGAACTTTAATCAACGATTTACAGATGTTAACTATTTGTTATTTTCTCACATTAATTCTATGAAATAATTCTTTTCAATATATCTCCTGAAATCATCATATTATTAATATTGAAATAGTTGAACATGTAGATTTATGTAAGTTTGAGTGCCGTGGATGGATCATTAGGCGATGAACGTAAAAAGATTCAAGATCATGATAGTTATATCTCTAAAAAAGGATCAATGCATGATTCATCATTTCAATATCCCGTAAGAATTGGAGAAGAATATGATGTAAATATCTTAGACATGAGTAGAAATGGTGATTCTGGTGTTACAAGGATAAGAGGGTTGATTACTTTCGTAAGGGGGACTAAACCTGACGACAGAGTGAGAATCAAAATCATAAAGATAGGTAGAGGACATGCCAGAGGGCAGTTAATTGCATATCTAGATTCTTGAGCTAATATTTATTGCTGGTGCCGATTTGCTATATGTTGATTTTATTAGATTTTTTTTCAATGAAGAGATGGGAATTTAATAAATTACTGTTTTTTAGTAAGATTATCGTTACTATTTGTCTAGTGGTTAAGATATCTCGGATGCACTACTTTTGATTCCAATTGCCATAATGATTCTATTTCAAAGAAATTAGCCATTTGAATTTGAAAAATCGTTGTTGTGATTTGATTCTACTTTTTTGCATGTGCAATGGTATACTCCAAAAACTGTAGTACAACGTCTCCTACTCGAAAAGAAAATGTGAATTTTACTGTATATACGTATCAATTTGTTTTCTGTTTTTGCAGTATACTCACGTATGCAATTGTAAAGCAAGAATTAATATAGAAGAATCCTATTTAATAGAAACATAAATGACAAAAGAGATGCATTTAAAACAGAAATGAAATTTATTATCCAATCCATTGTGCTTGTAGTTATTAGTTGCACGATAGTGGGGACTGACTCCTATATGGACAGCATATACGCATTTCATCAAAACTACCCCGAATTTGATACTGAAGAGGAACTCGAACAAATTTATAAAGTCTTAAAAAATGCACCAAATTTTGAATCAAAACTGATACAGATAGAAAATATGACGGACCTAATCAGTGCTGGGTGCGGTATAAATTTGTTCCTGTCAGGTAGACAATCAGAAACGGATAGTTCGAAGTCCATGTTGGAAATATGCGATAATGAAATAATAGCTATGAAGATAGAATGTGATCAACACTACAATCTCATGGAATATTGTAAGGATAAAGACGACTTTATGATTGATTACATAACAGAAAGAAATTTGAATGAAAACCTGTCAGGCGGCGTCGCTTCAGTTTCCCCTAATTAAGGCTAAGTTGAACTTTTTTTAGGAATATCTCTTACCATGTAGAGGTTCGATATACCATTCCTGATATGTTATTAACCATTCTTTTGAATAGTTATGTGATTGATTCCTATGGATGGTAAGGACAGCCGAATATTTGTAGTATTTCGAAATAAAGGTTTAATTTGTAGAATTATTAGAGTTAAGTATGGGAATATTCCGGGGAACTCTCTTTTTTGAATAGATTGGAACGATCTCATAAGGCTCTACTTCTCCTGGCTAGTGTAATAGTCAAAACATTTCTGATGGCAATAGTTTCTAGTTATGTATTTTGTGGAAGTATTAATCCAAATGTCTTATTTTTCCACTGCCTCGAAAATGTTCCATATGTAGGTGGTAGCATAGCTGCAGTTGCGATAATCGGGACTCTTTTTGGATATTATGTTTCAAAGCTCAAATCATTTGATCCAATATTTCCAAATCTAATGATGGGGGACTTTATGGTAACTGCAATGTATTTTGGGGCGTCCTTCTCCTCGCCTTCTGTTATTGCATCAAAAGTAATGATTTGGTTGTTTGGTGTATGGATATTGGGCATGCTACTTGCTCCATTTAACAAGGATCATACTATATTAAAGAAGATAACTGAATATGGAGCTCTGGTAGCTTTGGGAACTTTACTCACTGCGCATTTCATTCCATATTTACAAGAATATCAATCTTCATACACAGTTAGCATGATGGTAACTAGCATTCTAAGTTTATTCGGGGCAGGAAGAGATAGATAAAAATTTAGTTTTATTCATTACTAATATATGGTACATGTAAGTTTAAGCCATCTTGCTTAATCTTTTATACAATACTTCATGATTACCAGAAGTATCATCTTCCCATATAATATGGATGGCGTTTGTTGATACTGCAATAGATGGACATTCTGAGATACCGATGTTGTTGCTAACATTTATGGGTTTATCGATGCTAGTTCCATTCGTATTACCTTTGGTATAGAAGATATCATGATTACCATCTATATTGTCTTGCCAAACAAAATATGAATTATCATCAATGAGAATATTCTCAACATTTGATGAATTAGTAGAGGATATAGGAATATTATTTCCAAAAGCGTTACCATTGTTCATACTAATGCTAACATAAACATACTTTTTGTCAACAGGTGTATTGCTAGTCCAAGTTACTATCACGCGATTCGCATCTGCAGCTACCTGAGATTCTCCACCATCTACGTCTACATTATTTAGTTTATCAATTTGAATGACATTTTGTATGTTTTTGTAATCTTTATGACCTTTGCTTAACAAGATTTCCGTATCTTTATGGTCCCTTCTATCCCAGGTTATATAATACTCATTGGCATTTGCAGCTATTTTGGGATACGTTTCCAAGTCACCTTCTCCTATCTCTATTAAGTCTCCAAAAGTTTTGCCGTCATCGTTACTCTTCGCTAATAATATGATATTACTCGTTTCCATTCCGAAACTATTCCAAACTATGTAGACATTTTGTCCTTCCGCTGCTAGTTCAGCATGATATGGACCCAATGAATTCTGGCTTACCACAATACTGTTAGAAAAAGTCTTCCCACTGTCTAGGCTTTTAGAGAACATTATCTCTCTTTCGCCCGACGAGTCATCTACCCATACTACGTAGATATGGTTTCCAACACTTGCTATTTGTGGATGTTCTGAAAATCCTACGTTATCACTTAGGTTTATTGGGGAGCCAAAACTGTTGCCGTCATCGTTACTCTTTTTAAAGAATATATCATAATTGGTAGTTCCATAGCTTCCTACAGATTCCTGCCAAACTATGTATATATTATCTGAGGATGAGCTTATTTGCGGATATACAGAATCATCGTCATTTTGAGTGAGATTGTTTGGTTTACTAAAGTTCAATTTTTCAGAATCTTTTTGGATTTGTTCAGTTTCTGTGCCACTTCCCTGAGCAATCATTGATGATACTATTGTGAGTAATGTAACTGTCAATACCGGATATGAAGGCGATTTCATATTATGTTAGTATATCTTTCTTGTTATTTATCTGTACATTGTTACGTATCGATTGACATGCAAGTCAAAATTGTCAAGAAGATAATGTATTGCGATAGGGAAATTCTAACCGTTTACATGATTGCTTTGTAGTTTTTGGAAAAACTACAAATAGGAATCGTTATTATCTTTTCTGTATTCGAGCTTTTTGACATCATTGGATTGTATTTCTGTTTTGCCAAATCCCCCTCCCCATCTCACAGGAGCTTCCTTTATTAAATATTCCAAGATTGTAGAAAAAACTTATGGCTCATCTTACAGTATTTAATCAAAATAATTACAAGCCCCGATTCCAAAATGCTTATGAATACCTCAATAATATTAAACTTGAAATTAGAGGATTAAAATCTTCAATAGAACTAGAAGTTAACGATATTGTGCGTGTCGTTGGAATTTCAGAACTCACGAATATACTTTTAACAAGAATTGGCGTGTGTTGCTTACTTCCTAGAAGATCTTGTGGTTTTATACCTAATGAATCTCGTAATTCGAATGTGTTAGTTATAGATGCGGACAATAGTATAGATGTATATCAGTATGTAGAGTTTGCAAGACAGTATGGATTAGATACAGCACAAGTTTTACGAAGAATAGTGGTAACAAGAGTTTTTACATTATATCAGCTTGTGCATCTAATAGTCTATAATTTACCAAAGATGATTCACAAATTCAATTCTAAATTAATATTGATTCCAGATTTGTTTGATATGTTTAATCAAGATCAAATAGATATCAACGAAGCTATATTATTAATAAAAGAAATTATGGATGCAATATTTAAATTATCACGTAAAAATAATGTCTTGTTTATAACTTCAATACTATTAAATAAACTTCTTTCTATTTCAGATTTATATTACAAAACATTACTTCCTTTGTTTAATAAAAGTATAGAAATTATTCAAAGCAAATCGAGTGAGCGAATTACCGTGAAAATAAACGAATCCAAGTATGTTACTAATTGTGTTACCATTAATAGAAAATATGTTATATCCTAAAGTGACTTGCTGATAGTTTCTAACAGTAGATGATATCATGGGTAGAACAATTCCATCATTTAGAATCTCAAGTATAATTGAAGAGCGAAAATGGAAACAATTTCGGAATTCACTTGACAAGGAAGACAGGAAAATTTTTGATGAAATATTCTTATTTGCACGTCTGTATAATACTGCATCTTATCAATGTGTCAGACCTGTGAGAATACAAGCTATTTTAATATCCATAATATTTGACCATTACAAAAAATTGTTTCAATTATATAAAACTAATATAAAATTTGTAAAAATAGATCTAACTTAAAGTATGGTACCATGAGCTTATTTCCAGATGACGACACTCTAATACGAGAAATCGAATCATGGAAAGGTTTTGCTGATATGTTATGTTCTACAGACAGAGGATTATTTTTACAAATGTTAAATGACTGCTATAGATATAGTAACGCCATAAATGTTAAGGGAGAACCATTCCCGGCTGAAGAT
>Ga0233417_10000143_pt1 | contig 19341 bp, 24 predicted proteins | sample Sed_MG_FD_189023 | JGI IMG/M metagenome (GOLD analysis project Ga0233417, IMG submission 189023) | Sediment microbial communities from Lake Towuti, South Sulawesi, Indonesia - Sediment_Towuti_2014_0.5_MG | ecosystem: Environmental > Aquatic > Freshwater > Lake > Sediment | place: Indonesia... | reverse complement strand
TGTTAATGTCTTTTGGATTTGAAACCGATTTTGGGACATTCAGGTTTGCTTCATGCATTAGTTTTTCTTTTAGCGTTCGATCCGACTCCCATCGTAAAATTGATTTGTTGCCAAAAACTGGAACTTTTAGAGATTCGATTTGTTTTGAGCTCATTTGTGCAATCAAAGTACCATGTGGAATCAAAATAGCATTGTTTTTTTCTAAGATAGTGTTGCATCTTTTATCCAAAATCTCAACAAAGGAATCAACCAGAATCAGCTCATCAATAAATCCAAACCTTCGATAAAGTTTCTCGCGTTGCTTTTCACAGACTAAAATAGATTTTATTCCTTCATCTTTTGCTCCTTTAAGGACTTGAAGAGCACAGTGAGAGCCTAATGTGGCAATTGCTGTCAAATCTGTATTATTTTGTAGATTAACACCTTATGAATCATGGAGTCAAATGGTAATGATGTCCAGAATGAACATACTTGAGACTTTATCTTCCATACGCACTATACTACTATGACAAAAGAATTTTGTCACCTCTGTAAGGAAGGAGGAAAAAAGTGTGTATCAATTAATGATACTCACGAATACGCAATTGTCAAATTGGATTTAAAATGCTCTTCCTGCGGAAGACCACTTGTCGCATAAAAAGTGCTAAGTATCAATATGTGCTTTTGAAACGTAATCAAATACCTCATCAATTAAATCCATAGAAATCTCAGGTTTTAACTCAACTGGTGCTGCCTTTAAGATAAAATCAATGAGGGATTGGTTATCTGGCAAAGACCCCCTTTGAGTGTATATGGAATACGTTGAGATGGCATTAGAGATTAGTGAAATGGCTTTTTCCCTGTTTGATAAAACCATGATGTGATATTTTGTATTCAGGCATAAAAATGATGAAAGTTAGTGAATAAAATTTTTCATTTTGTGTGTTGTGTATGCACAGACATGCTCTTTTTGTATTGATTTGATAAAAAACTGTCATGCATCGATGCAACAAATGTGATGTGGAATTTCGCAAAAAAAGGACTTTGGAGCAGCACATACAGTATATTCACAAATCAGATTTTCCTTCAGTCAAAAAGGTTCTAATTTTAGGTGGGGGGTTTGCAGGAGTCAATATTCTCAGGCAAATTCAGAATATGTTTCAAGATAAGGTAAATGTGGATATTAGCATTGTAAATCAAAATAATTTCTTCTTATTTACTCCAATGCTTCCTGAGGTAGCCTCAGGAATGATTCATCCAAGAGATATTTCGATTCCAATTAGAACATTTTGCAAACGTGCAAAGTTCTATCAAGCAGTGGTCTCTTCAATTGATTTAGAGCAAAAATTAGTTACAATAAGTAGGCTCTTTGATGGCAAGGTACATGCATTAGAATATGATTATCTTGTTATTGGTTTAGGAAGCATAACAAACTTTTTTGGAAACAAAAATATTGAAAAGTATTCGTTTACAATAAAATCAATTGAGGACGCAATAGTAATTCGAAACCATGCAATAAACATGCTTGAAAATGCAGGACAAACAAGTGATCCTGACCTGCAGCAAAAACTAATGACATTTACTGTTGTTGGTGGCGGGTTTGCTGGAGTTGAAACGATAGGGGAGATTAATCATCTTATTAGAGAGTCTGCCGCTCGTATGTATCCAAATATTAATCCAGAAAAAATTAACATGATTTTAGTTTCATCAAAGGCGGGAATCCTTCCTGAGGTAAGTGAATCGCTTAGCAAAAAAGCAATGGCGTATTTGAAAACTCAAGGAGTGCAAATTCTAACTAACACAAAAGCAATTGACGCAGATGAAGATTATGTCATGCTTGATAATAATGAGAAAATTTCTTGTACAACCCTTATTTGGACAGGTGGAGTGACAGTGGATCCAGTAGTTAGCGAACTAAAATGTGAACATGAGAAATCAGGTAAGGTACAAGTTGACAAGTATCTGCGATTAATTGGATATCCAAATATTTTTGCCTTAGGTGATTGTGCAGAAATAATAGATACTGCAACTGGAAAACCATATCCACCTACTGCACAACATGCAATTCATCAGAGCCATACCGTATCTCATAATCTCAAGGTTGCATTGACTGGCAAAGGCAATCTAGATTCATTTTCATACCATAGTAAGGGCATGATGGCAATAATTGGCAAGCGAAATGCAATTGTTTCGATATTTGGATATAATTTTCAGGGAATTATACCATGGATGATTTGGAGAACGTACTATGTACTTCAAATGCCCTCTTTAGGGAAAAAAATCAAAGTAATCTTAGATTGGACGGTTGACTCATTTTTTAAACGTGACTTGACCTCCTATGGACAGATAAAAAAGAAAAATTTGACAAAGGTGGATGTAAAAGACGAGGTTCCATCTCTTAAGGAATTATTGTTTCCTGATTTGTAAGAATAAACACAAGTAAAACACATAAGTTTGATTCTGTCTCAACATAGGATAAAAAATTAAAAAAGAATCTGGGTTTTATCTCTGATCACTAGAATTACATCTTGCGCAAATTTATCATAAAAATGAATGAAAAGGACTATCATGACTTTTTAAGAATAGCAAATGAGTATGGCCTCACGGTTGAGGAGAAAATCTATGAGACAATTAACTATTATCTGCGAATTGAAAGAAATAGGTTCAAAACATCAAAAGTTTACCAATGAAAATTTTTAAGAGGAAGGTTTAGACAAAATGGAAGTTGATAAAAACAGAACTAGGAAATTTACGTAGAACGCATTATTCAAAAGAGCTCGATCCATCAAAGCAGGGCTCTGATGTAACCGTTATGGGATGGGTTTTAAGCGTAAGAGGTCATGGAAACATCTCATTTATGATAATCAGGGACAAGATAGGAGAAATTCAAATAGTTGCCAAGGCAGGTGAGTGCCAAGATGAGATTCGAGAAAAGATTTCAAAACTCAAGGAGCACTCTTCAGTGGGCATAGTAGGCACAGTCAAGTCTTCAGCAAAAGCTCCAAATGGAGTAGAGATTGTACCAAAAGAGCTAAGAGTTTTCTCAGAGGTTGAAAAAATTCCTCCCTTTGAACCACAGGCAAAAACTGTAAAAAATATTGATACTAGACTAGAAGTTCGCCCAATTGATCTTAGACGAAAAATATTGCAGAATATATTTACAGCCCGAAGTCTTGTGTTAAAATCAATCAGAGATTATTTTTATCAAGAGGGTTTTACTGAAATTAACACACCCAAAATGATTGCTACCGCTACTGAAGGTGGCGCAGCGCTGTTTCCAATTTTTTATTACAACAAAGAGGCATTTCTTGCACAAAGCCCCCAGTTGTACAAAGAACAGCTTACGATGAGCTTTGAAAAGGTCTTTGAAATTGCTCCAATATTTCGTGCCGAACCATCTAGGACAAACAGACATTTGGCAGAAGCAATCTCAATTGATTTTGAGGAAGCCTTTGTTGATTACAATGATGTAATGGATAGAATTGAAAAAATAATCAAAAGCGTTATTCAAACCATAAATAACTATTCCAAGAATAATCCAGATTCTGAATTTATTGTTCCCAGTCTTCCTGATATGATACCACGATACTCTTATTCTGAGCTAGTTGAAAAAATGCAAAAAGTGGGCGCTAAAACAGAGTGGGGCGATGACCTGTATCCTTCAAATTTAAAAAAGATTGGCCTTGAGGGATTTTATTTTATCAAGGATTGGCCTTCTGGCCCCAAGCCATTTTATGTTAAGATGAGCAAGGAAAACCCAAAGATTTCAGAATCATTTGATTTAATGTTTGGGGATTTAGAACTGTCATCTGGAAGCACAAGAATTGAGAAGAAAGACGAACTAGCAGAGCGAATGAAAAACAAAGGAATGAAGATTGATGCGTTTGATTATCATTTAGGAGCCTTTGATTACGGGGTTCCGCCACATGCAGGTTGTGGGATTGGTCTTGAAAGACTAATGATGGCACTGACTGGAACTGAAAATATACGTGATACAACATTTTATCCAAGAGATGTTGATAGACTGACACCATAGGTGAGACAAGTGGTATCAAAAGAAGAAATCGAGCACATTGCAAAATTGATGAGAATCGAAATTGATGATCATATTGTACATATAGACAGAGTACAAAAAATAATCTCTTATTTTGACATACTAGACAAGGCGAATGTAGAGTCTGAAGAGCTTGATGTTAAAGAGCAAACTATTGAAGAATTGAGAGACGACAAGTACATTCCTTATGATGAAAAATTAATTCAAGGTTTGAAAAATTACAAGGGTTCCTATATCAGAGCACCAAAGATGAGTTGAGTTGAACCTAAGAATTTCTGCTCTAAAGTATGTCGAGGAAATTAAGAATGGCAATATAACTACTGAAGAATTTATATCAAAAACTATTGAAAGAATTCAAAAGGTTGACTCTAAACTTCATGCGTATCTATCATTAAATGACAAAGCAATAGAGCAGGCGCGAGTAGTAGATAAAAAAATCAAATCAAAAGATGGTGGTGCATGTATGGGAATGCCAATTTCTATTAAGGACAACATATGTGTCAAGGGAACAAAAACAACTTGTGCATCAAAAATGCTTGAGAATTTTGTTTCTCCATACGATGCTACAGTAGTCTCAAGATTAAAAGAGCAAGATGCAATAATTGTTGGAAAAACAAACCTCGATGAGTTTGCCATGGGTTTTACCACAGAGTTTAGTGCTTTTGGACCAAGCAAAAATCCCTGGAACACAGAATATGTGCCCGGTGGCTCTTCTGGAGGAAGCGCTGTGGCAGTTAGTGCACTAGAATGTATTGCGTCGCTTGGCTCTGATACTGGCGGTTCTGTGAGGAATCCTGCAAGTTTTTGCTCGATTGTTGGCCTCAAACCTACTTACGGCTTGATTAGTAGATATGGACTGATTTCCTATTCAAACAGCATTGAACAGATTGGTCCAATGGCAAGAACCGTAGAAGATGTTGCCTTTATGCTCAACATCATTGCAGGAATTGACTCTCATGACAATACAACAGTAGACAATCAAAAGCAGGATTATCTCAAAGAGATTGATGCTGGCGTAAATGGAAAAAAAATTGGCATAATAAAGGAGATGACACAGGAAGGAGTAGACAAGCAGGTTTCTAGTGCAACAAACAAGGCAATCTCAAATTTTGAAAAATTAGGTGCATCAATTGAAGAGATCTCACTTGACATGGTAAAATATTCCGTAGCAGCGTACTATACCATTACTGCTACAGAGGCAGGAAGTAATCTTGCCAGGTACGATAATCTACGATATGGTTATGATTTTGATCTAGAGGGTTACGAGTTTAATTCCTACATTTCAAAGGCAAGAAGAAACTTTGGCCCAGAAGTCACTAGAAGAATGATTCTTGGAGGATTTGTTCCGTCTGCAGGTCATGCAGGAAGATATTTCCTAAAGGCAATGAAGGTAAAAAGCAAATTAACTTCTGAAATAAACGAGGCATTAAAAAAAGTCGACATGCTGCTTTCTCCAACGGTGCCAGTTCTCCCATTCAAGTTTGGAGAAAAAATAGATGATCCAATTGCTCTCTTTTTAGTAGATATCAATACGGTTACTGCAAACCTTACTGGAAAGCCTGCAATCTCTGTCCCATTTGAGATTTCAAACGGTTTGCCAATTGGAATTCAGCTATTGGGAAAACCTTTGCATGACAAACAGTTGTTACAAGCTGCATATGCACTTCAAAACACAGTAAAACTACCAGAGGTGCCAATCTAAGTTGATAAAAATTGGATTAGAGATTCACTGTCAGCTGACTAATCTAGCAAGTAAGCTTTTTTGCTCGTGTAAGGCAAACTATCGAGAGTTTGAGTCAAACACAAACATTTGTCCTGTTTGCATAGGGCTGCCTGGCTCTCTACCAATGTTGAATCGAAGAGCTGTGGAAAAAGCTACTATGATCTCAATGGCTCTAAACTGTAAAACACCAGAAAAGATTGCATTTTTTAGAAAAAATTATTTTTATCCAGACTTGCCAAAAAATTTTCAAATAACGCAATATGATGTGTATGGCCATACAAGTATAGGTCATGAAGGTAAGATTACAATTGAAGGCAAGGAAATTAGAATTAGGCGAATACAGATCGAAGAAGACCCTGGAAGATTAATCTATGAAGGTTCATCGGAAAAAACACAGATTACTCTAGTGGATTATAACAGAGCTGGCACTCCACTAGTAGAAATTGTTACAGAGCCTGATTTTGAAAATCCAAAACAAGTAAGACTATTTTTAAATATTCTTGTAGATTTGTTATCAAATCTAGGTGTGTCTGACCCGTCGCTGGAAGGGGCATTGAGGGCAGATGGGAATGTGTCAGTAAAAGGAGGAAACAAAGTAGAAATTAAAAATGTCGCATCATTTCACGATTTAGAAAAAGCACTCCATTTTGAAATTACAAGACAGCAGAGTCTTGTAGAGCGTGGCATACCAGTAATATCAGAAACAAGGCAATGGGACGACAAAAGAAAGATTACCGTATCTGCAAGAACAAAAGAAGAGGAGCAGGATTACAGATATTTCTTAGAGGGGGATATTCCTTGGGTAAAGCTCAGCCCAGAACATTTTAACCAGCTTAAAAAAGAGATGCCCGAGAGTATCGCATCAAAAAGAGACCGTTACATTACTAAATATGGAATACCAGAGCAAGTAGCTGAAGTATTGTCTTCTGACAAGTATTACACTGATTTATTTGAGCAGGCTCATAATGAAAAAAATGCAAAAGAAATTGCGAATATAATTACTACTGATTTGATGGGCTTTGTTGATACTAGAGAGAAAAGAGAAAAATCCAAACTTACACACCATCACTTGAGTGATTTAGCAAATGCAATTATCTCTAATAAAATAACAAGAAGCTCTGCAAAAACTGCTCTTTTGAATATGGTTCAAACTGGCAAACCCCTAGCAAGTATCATAACAGAACAGGATCTTGGCAATGTTTTGGATGAATCAAAAATTTCTTTAATTATTAATGAGGTCTTGCAAGAAGAATCAAATGCGGTAGCTGAGATAAAAGAAAAACCAGAAACCGTAAACTATCTTGTAGGAAAGATTATGAAAAAAACAAAAGGAAAGGCTGACCCAGCTAAAACGCTAGATATTTTAAAGAAAAAACTTGGTGTAGAATAATTTTATTTTTAATCAATGGTTCTTTATACATAAAACATTTCTTAGAATCCCTGATAAGGACAACGCTTGATAAATCATGCAATATAACTACAGAAGATTCAGTTACACTTAGTTTTCAACCATAATTAAGGCCGATCGTTTCGGGCATAGTATAAAGTCAAAAAAATACAATCTTTTATTATGCGGAAAAATCTATTGAATTCATTAATGATTAGGGCAGTAGTAGCAGATGATGACAAAGAAACAGTCAAGCTTTTCAGCGAATTGCTTCAAAGCAATGGCATCAAGGTAGTTGGAAAGGGATTCAATGGTCATGATGCAGTATATTTGTATCAGAAACTAAAGCCAGATGTAGTCTATCTTGATGTGAATATGCCAGTATTTGATGGAATTTATGCTTTAGAAAAAATACGTGAATTAAATGCTGATGCTGTAGTCATAATGCTTGCCGATAATATTACCTTAAACAATGAAATGGCAATGAACAGGCTCAAGCCATCTGTTGTGATCCATGAACCTGTTGACATTAATGAAATTATAAAAAGAACAAACGAGTTGTGTGCACCAACTACTGATTCAGAACAACACATGAGAAAGACTATGGTTACACTTGCATTGAAAAATACTCTACTTCAGCTAGGTACTGAAGAACTAGACAAAGTAACTGACATCCTGCACAAAGATTACAACTGTACACTAGAAGATTGTTATGAATACCCACAATATTTGAAACAGGTCTTGAAGGACTTGTTTGGCGAGTCATATCAGGATTATATCTTAAACTCGTTGACAGAAAATATGAAGGGTATAATGTCACAGCAACAGATCAAAGAGTTTCTTCAAGAGTTAAGCGCATAATATAGTAAAATAGGTTCTGGAATCTATTTTCTTAATTTGATTAACTCTTGCGTTACCATAGGCATGAATGCGCCTACATCAGATACCACACCAACTGCCTGCCAGGTTCCTCTATCCATTAGTTTGGTTACAGTTGGTTGATTGATATCAACAATAATTATTTTTACATCTGCAGGTAGCATATTTCCTGTTGCAATAGAATGAAGCATTGTAGAGGCCATTATTACCATCTTTGCATTTTTTAGAACTTCTTTGTATTTTTTCTGTGCAAGAGCTACATCTGTTATAACATCTGGTAGAGGTCCATCATCTCGTATAGAACCTGCAAGTACATATGGAATGTTTTTCTTAATACACTCGTACATTATTCCTTTTTTGAGCTTTTTTCCTTTTACCATTTTTTCAATAGATCCTGCCTTGAAAACTGAATTTATTGTTTGCATATGATTTCTATATCCTCTTACCGCAAGAGTTCCATCATGTACATTCATTCCAAGTGATGTACCAAGTGTTGCATATTCTATGTCGTGAACGGCTAGTGCATTTCCCGCTAGTAGTGCATTAATGTAGCCCATACGGATTAATGTGGCCACAGAGTCTGCTGCACCTGTGTGTACTATTGCAGGGCCCCCAACTAGAACAATTTTCCCTCCTGATTTTCTTGTTTTAAAAATGTCCTCTGCTACTTTTTTTGCAATATGTTGAGTAGGTCTTTCACTTGAACTACTTCCACCCATAAACTGGAACACATTCATACCCTCTCTAGGTCGTTTTGGAGGAATTATTCGAAGCCCATTTTCACCAACAACGATTTTGTCGCCTTTTTTTACATCACGAATTGGAACACATTTTGCAGTATTGCCAGTAACTACAATGCATTTATCCATCATCATATTGTCCACATTAATCCACTTGCTTTTTAGAAAAATTTGGGTGTAATTATTGGTAGTACTGTAAAAACCGTCAGGCATAACACTATTTTTTAACGCAGGCTTTAATTCAACCTCTTTTTGGATTTTTGCAGTAGCACCCTCTCTGTAAACTAATTCTAGGATTTGATCAAGATGATTTTGGTTTTTTCCTTGAATGCGAAGTTTAGCATAGCTTTCATCTTTTTTCTTTTTTCCGATTTGTATTTCTAAGACTTCAAACTCTCCTCCAAGATCCATTACCACATCAAAAATCTTTGTTAGGATTAGAGAGTCTATTAGGTGTCCTCTAACCACTATCTCGCGTGAAAACTTACTCATTAGTCATATCACACCGGTAGAGATACTTTACCTTTGTATTCAAGAATATTGTCATCTTTGAGCATTTTTTCGATGTTTTCTTTTTGTTCTTGAGACACTCCTTGAACAATTGCTTTTGAGATTCCATTTTTATCACATAAAGCAAGAATGTATCCGCTAGTATCTGTTAAGACAAAACCAGAAGATTCGTTAAGAAATGCATAAAGGTTTTCTTCGCCAACAGGCTCCCATACGTTTGTCTTATTGTCAATTAATGCCAAGGCAGGCATCGCTCTGTTATCAGTTAATCTATTAAGATATTCTCTAGCTGACTGGACTCTTTTTTGACCTATCCTGAGTGCAGCAAAGTATTGCATGTATCGTAAAAATCATCTAATAATTTAAAACCTACCAATACGGTTCAAAGTAATGCCATTAACAAACAATGTTATCATTCAATTAAATGAAATTACCACTATGGTGACAGATAAAAATTCCCTAAAACCAGAAGATGAGAATTTTATCAAAAGCATTTTTAAAAAAATATTAGAACAAGGGGAAAGATATAATGTTGAAGAGATAGAATCTTGGTTTAAAAACGAGGGTTCTTGGAAAAACAGAAATCAAATTACTAGAATTACTAACATGTCACATTATATTCAGCAAAAATATGAGCAGTCAAACAAATTTAATATATTAAACGACGAGCATTCTTGCAGCTGCGATTAAGTTATCTCAAATTTCTAGTTTCTTTAAAAGTCTGTTAACAATATCGACATTTTCTTTTCTCTCGTGTAATATCTCGTCTAATCTTTTTTGATTAATCTCCTTTTTTTTCATATTTGTTACTAGTCTAAAATATTCCTCGTCAAGATCATTGTTTGCTTGTAGACGTTTGATTATTTCAAATAAAATCCCAATGACCTCCTTTTGTGCATCAATTAGATCATCTTTACTTCTTTCAGCCAATTCCTACATCAATCCAATTTACTAGTCATTAAATAGATTTGAAACAATTTGCCTCAATTGTTTATTTGTAATTTTTTTATCTGCAGTATCAATAAATGATTGAATTTTTTCTTTGGAAATTCCCTCTTTCAGATAATTTTTTGCTTGAAAAACCATTTCAAATTTATCCACGTCGTGAACAAATTTAGATTCCTTGCTTTTGTGAGCTTGGTATTCGTCCCAGATTTTTTTATAATTATCACTTAATTTGCTTGGAAGTTTTAAGAGTATTTTACTCATAGCGTCATTTTCTAATACCAGTTTTTTTTCCTTTGAGATTTCTCCTGGAGTAAAATCACCAACTATTGACTCTGCTAGATCATGAAGTAATGACATTTTTACAATTTTGCTAGTATCTAACTTTTGAATTTCTGAAAGAATCATTGCCATTAATGTCATTGAATAACTGTGGTCGGCAACAGATTCAGGATTTTTTAAATTAAGTTGGTTTTTCCAGCCCTTTCGCTGAATATTTTTTAAATTAATAATATCTTGAAAAAAATCTTCAAGCAAGTTTAGAATTTCCGCGAATCCCCTTCTAGTAGACCAGAACCATGATGAATTCTATCAATGTGTTTTGATAGTTCTTCTTTTGTGCTAAATTTTGATTCACAGTACGGACAAGAACTCTCAGACATACCAGAAATACAGAAAACAAGGTATTAAAATCTACACCTACTATTCCTTCTATGAAGATTTATACAAAAACAGGTGATGAGGGTACAACAGGATTACAAGGCGGAGTGCGTGTATCCAAATCCAATCTTAGAATAAGAGCCTATGGCAGTGTTGATGAGATTAATGCATCACTAGGATTGATACTTTCAAATAAAATTGATAGTGACCTCAGAGACATTCTTATAAAAATACAAAATGAGCTTTTTGTGGCTGGGGCGGATTTATCAAACCCAGATTTATCCAATAAAAAAAACCGAATTACGCCAGAGATGGTTGAAAATCTTGAAAAAAAAATTGATATTCTAGAAAAAGATCTGCCACCAATATCTAATTTCATTCTTCCAGGAGGGCATGTGATTGCATCAGAGGTACATATGGCTAGAACCATAGCAAGACGAGCCGAAACTCTGGCTATAGCATTAGATGAAAAAGAAAAAATCAATGATGAATGTAAAAAGTATCTTAATAGATTGTCAGATTTGCTCTTTGTAATAGCTAGAACGGTTAACAAAAGGAATGGTATTGAAGATATAATTTGGAGCCAGTAGACACACTTTAATCCCCTATTTTAGAGAATTTTAATGTGCCGCGGTAGCTCAGCCCGGGAGAGCACTCGGCTGAAGACCGAGCTGTCGCGCGTTCAAGTCCCGCCCGCGGCACCATTTAGAATTCATTCGAATACGGTTACCAACTATAACCATCCATAATATTACAATGAGATTATGCACAATCTTTAATAGATGCACTTCCTTTTTTTCTTCCGGTCATTATATGGCTACAAAAAAATCCAAAGTTGCTGAAAAAACAAAAAAACCTAAAAAAACTAGCTCCAGTTCAGCAAAAAAGTCTAGTCCTAAAAAAGGCAAAGGCAAGAAATCAAAAGATGGCGAGTCAGGAGAAGACGCAGGAATAGTAGTCATTGATGAGGATCTTGAAGTAGACAAAAACGCCGAGCTCGAAGCAAGACAGGCATATCTTGAAGAAGCAAGGTCTCAAGAAGCCTTTGATTAAAATTTATTCTTGCAAATTAAGCTAAGTAAATAAACCAATGTAACGTAATACTTGCATATTATGCGTGCTTTATGTTTGATAACTGTAAAACCTGGCACTGTAGATAAGGTAGTAAAAGTATTAAAGAAAAAAAGAAAGTTACTCAGAGAAATCATGGTAGTAACTGGGAGAGCAGATATCAGCGTAGTTTTACAAGGTTCAATTGATGAAATAAACAACATGGTAATTGATTTTAAAAAAATCAGAGAAATTGTTTCTACAGAAACTTTGATTGAAGTGGAAGTGAATCTTGGATGGTAAGGGCGGTAGTTTTAGTAAAATCTCCAAAAAAACTCATAGCAGCTAGATTAAGAAAAATCAAATCAATCTATGATTCTTTTCCAGTTAGCGGCCAATTTGATGCAGTGGCTTTAATTGATGTTGCTGAATTAAGAGATATCAAAAATATTACTACCCAGATTCAGACTATAAGCGGAGTAGAAAGAACGGAAACTATGGTAGAAGTCCAATGACAAAGGATTTAACTTGGAGGCTTTAGTTTTAAAACTAGAGTATTAACTCATGAAAATAAAACGTGTTGGCAATGTTATACTGGCCGTAAAGGATATCGATAAATCTATAAAATTTTACCATGAGTATATTGGGCTACCAATAAAACAGCAAAGACGAACCTGGGTAGATTTAGGTACCGCAGGTGGAGCTCTAGTCAGCTTGCATCCTGCATCACTAACAGCCCCTCATCAAGGAACATCGGTTGAGAATGGAATTATGCTTGGATTTTTGGTTGGAGATTTGAACTCCGCTATTGCAGAACTAAAATCAAAAGGAGTAAAAGTTTACAGAGAACCTATGGAAAGAGATGCAGGCAAAAATGCAATTATTTTAGATCCAGACGATTATATGATTTCATTATTTGAGCCATCGTTTAAGGATAAAGCACAACAAACTGCAGGATATCAAGGTTTTACTCCCGCCTAGAGAATCTTTTTTATTTTTGAAACTAAACTCTCAATATTTTTTGTTTTTACATCAACTGAGATATAGTATGTAATATTTTTCCTCTGAAATGCAAATATTGTGACTTTTGGATGGGATAATAACAAAAAATCTAAAGCACCAACATTTTGAGCATATGATTTTCTTAATGTCATTAAAGTGGAAATGATAAAAAATTCATTTTTAACTTGCTCAGCTGACCAAAGAGGAATGGTATTAGGTCTTACAAGTCCAGTTAGTGTTCTACCGTATTCATTAATTATTCCTGCATAACGTATAGATTTAGAGATCGCTAAAATTTTTTGACATTTTTTTCTATAAGACACAATTGCCTCTTTCCATTTTTCTTGAGGGGTCTTAACCATAGTAAAACTAGAAAAAAGCCTATAATAAACATTGATCATAAATCCAACATAGACGTGAAATTAATATCAAAACCGATTACAATAATCAAAATTAAAGTATTACAAAATTCACAGGCAAAAAATTATTTTGAAAGTAAAGAAAGACTATTTCTTACAACAGTTTTATTAAAATTAGAAAACGAAATTTCAAATGAATTAACATTATTAGATGAAGAAAAACACATGTTAGATAATATTTTTGTAAAGTATAAGAAATATCTTTAATTTTATCTTTAAATCTTGTTTTCTGGTTTATTATCTTTTGATAGTTGTTTTTTTAGTTCAATATTTTCTTTTTTTAGTTTATTGTTTTCACTTTGAAGTGCAACGGTAGATTCTAGTCTTGAGAATAGTGGATGGCCTGGTGGAAGGGCAGGATATGCTGCATCAAAAAGACCAGAAGCAAACTTTTGATACATTTGATTAAAATCTTGTAATTTAGAATTAATAGATGCGTTATCATTGAAGAATTGTTCTTTCAAACGTTTTTGGTCAGCTAGTCCAGTTGATGGTGGAGATACTCCTGGAGGAAATCTTGGAAACATGGAAGTTGGTATACCAAAATATGGGTGAATGCCTGAGAGTTCCATATTTCTCATAGAGTGGAAAAAATCCATGAATCATGTGATTTGGAGGTATATTTTTTGTTTTTCTTTACCACCTGAAAGCCAAATATGTCAAGCAGGAGTCATTTTTTGTCAGATCGAGCTGATCGCTGATCCTTATAGATATCGCTGATCGCTGATCTTGAAATGAAGGAACCAAAAAGAAAACACTGTCTCAAATGCAAAAAAAACATTCACACCTATGAATTACATAAAATTGTAATCTATGTAATTCAAGATAAATTTACAGATCATCATTATGAGCATGTTGAATGTCCTGAAAAATTTACAGTTTAATTATTAATAATTTTTGTAAATACTTAACCTACATAAGAATACACAGGATATAGCTTACCTGTCTCTCTGTCATGATATTTCCAATTTGTTTGAGTCCACACCACTTGCTCAAATTGTTTTTGAATGTTTGGATGCAGCCTTGTATAGACATCTTCGCCAATTAGAATTTGATTTGGTTGAGCAGAATGTTGGATCTTTGCTGCAATGTTCATGGCAGGTCCAAGTATGTCAACATGTGATTTTTCTTTATTTGAACCATAACGAACTATGATGTTTCTTCCAAAATCCATTCCGATTTTAACTTTTAATTCAGGATAATCATATTGATTTAAGATCGGATTCATGCCTTTTTCAACAACATTAACCATTGCTTTAGCGCAATTTACTGCATTATCAGCAGCCAACAATGGAAGAGCTTCGGCTACAAAGTATCCAATAATTGCATCTCCAACAAATTTAAGCACATAACCATCATGTTGGTTAATTATATTGGACATTTCTTGAGCAAATGACCTAATGATTATAGCAACTTTTTCTTCTGGCAAAGAAAGTGTAATATCAGTTGAGCCAACCAAATCAACATACAAAACGATCATGTTGACTCTAGACGAAACTAGATTACGAAGAAATTTATCAGAATCCTCAAGTATTGTCTCTTCATATTCATAGCCTTGTTTTAATGAAGCCCATAATCTTTTTTGAGTTTCTTTAATGAGGGTCTCCGAATCAACAATTTTTGCACCCTTTCTACTAATAATCATATCAACATAATCGGATGATGTATGATCCGGTGTCTTTTTTTGAGAATTACTATTGTTTGATTCCATTTAGGATTTTTCTTTCATTGAATTCTTATTAGGATTTGCATGATTTTTAGATATTTTTATACACGCTATTCTAATGGAAAGTCCACCCCACAAATTGGGCATCTGCCTCTTTTTCCCTTATATCCCTCATTAAAATAGGGTACAATCTCTGCACTACAGTTCCAGCAGATGATTTTTTCGGCCTCCACGAGATTATTTGGTCAGTTTTTCTATTTAAATAAATGTCGCTTTTCTAGTGTTTAGCACTAGGAGCTCTTAGTTGGTATCAAATTTGTTTTACACGGATGATAAAGCTGTTTTTGAAAGTCCTTTAAGATTTTATTGTGCAGTTTCTCTTACAAATATGTGCGCCTTGGCACCAAATCCTCCGATCAATTTATTCAAGAATTGAATAAAAAAAATGAGATTATTCAGGAATTATACCTTGAAAAAATGAAAGAAACTACTAGAACTACAAATGTAAAAGCAATGCTTGGGGATAGTAGTATAGTTGAGCAGAAAACTTTTGATCCAATGCTTGTTCAAGAATTTTATAAAAAAATCTCAGATAGTCTTTTGAATTGGACACCACAGGATATTTCAGTTACAAATAATGAAGATTTGCGACGAATTTTTATAAAATTTGATGTAAAAGAAGCCAATTATCTAATTACTTGTCATATGTCTATCCAATTTCATGTATTATTGTACTATAAACCTGATAGTAATGTAATAAAATTTCAAAAAGAGCTTTCTGATGTAATCGATAAAACAAAAAACATGGAAATAAAACTTGCTGAGGATAGTGAACAGCATATTTTAGAAAAACTAAATGAGATTGGTTATAAAGATCTAGATCACAAAAATCTTTTTCAAATTTTTTATGAAAATGATGAATTACGTGATAAAATTTACAAAGAAATTGAAGAAAAAACAGATGCTGATGTACAATCACTTCTAAAAAGAAAAAAAGAGCTTTTTAATGAACTTGACAATCTATTGTTAGAATTATATCAAACAACTCCTGTTTTAATTGATGATTCAAAATTAGTTACTGGCGAAGAAGGAGTTCTTTGCACTTTTGATATAGAATACATTAAAAATAATGTCAAGGAAGGTTTGTTTGATGTAAAAAAGATTCCAACTAAAGTGAAAGAAAAATTAATCGATAAATTAGATGAGATCATAAAAATTATGAAGTTATGAAAAAAAGAGTTTTATCTTACAGGAATTTAACATAATTATAATCAAGGACCTGCAAACTGAGGCGAGGACCTCATTAGGGGAGTTAGACAGGCCCTTGATTAATGGCTTATCGATCAACTCTGAACTATAAAAGCATTATAGTAGTAAAAAATTTTTGAATTAAAATTTTGAATTTTTGTGATTTTTCGTAAATTTTTACAATAATTAAAATATAATAAGCAAACCACCAATCTGATGAGACCTACATATGAAGAGGTGTTAAAGGCTCAATCCCTGAGAGGAAAAGAAATCAGGAAAACTCCCTTAACATATTCACCAATATTTAGTCAGTTAACTGGTTCTGAAGTTTATCTGAAATCTGAATTCCAACAAAAAACTGGTTCTTTCAAAATCAGAGGAGCATATTTTAAAATAATATCGTTGACTAAGGAAGAAAAAAAGAAGGGAGTAATTACTGCTTCAGCTGGGAATCATGCACAGGGAGTTGCATATGCATCTTCATTAGAAAAAATTCCATGTACTATCGTAATGCCAAAAAATGCATCTCCTGCAAAGGTGTCTGCTACAAGAGGATATGGTGCTACTGTAATTCTAGAAGGAACAAATTATGATGAAGCATGGAATAAGGCTCAAGAAATTGCCAAAAAAACGGGAGCTAATATTGTGCATGCTTTTGATGATCCTCATGTGATTGCTGCGCAGGGAGTTATAGGTTTAGAAATTTTAGAAGATTTACCTGACGTTGATGAAATATACGTGCCAATTGGGGGAGGGGGATTAGCTGCGGGAATCTTACTTGCAGTAAAAACAAAAAATCCAAAGATCAAAGTAATCGGGGTACAATCAAAATCTTATCCAGCGATGAAAAATTCGCTAGATGCAGGAGAACTAAAGTCAGTAGGTGGAGAAAGAACAATTGCTGATGGAATTTCTGTAAAAAAACCAGGTAAGGTTACCTTCAGTATAATCAAGGATTTGATTGACGATGTTGTTTTGGTAGATGATACTCATATTGTAAAAACGATGTTTTTACTAATGGAACGGGCAAAAATTGTAGTAGAACCTGCAGGAGCCGCAGGTCTAGCATATTTACTAGAAGCAAAACCATCACCTGGAAAAAAAGTGGTTCCAATTCTAGGAGGTGGAAATGTAGACATGTATCTTTTAGGACAAATTGTAGCCAAAGGACTAACTCAAATGGGAAGATTGGTAAAAATCTTCATTTTATTGCCAGATAAACCAGGTGCATTAAAAGAATTAGTAGATGAGATTGCAGCTCATAGTGTTAACATTGTAGAGGTAGTTCACGACAGATTAAGCTCTGAAATTGCTGCAGGTTCGGCAGGTGTAACATTAAGTCTTGAGACAGAAGATATGAAACATGCTGAAAAATTAATCGAACGTTTAAAGAAAAAAAATATCAACTTCAAAATTTTGACTTGAATTACTTGAATTTTTTTTTCACAAACTTTGAAAGACCGATTTTTTTTAGTTCTTCTGATTCCTTGAGCACTAAACGGTGTTGGTCTTGTTTGTGCTGGTGTAGTTTCTTTTTTAAATCCTCAAATTCATTGGATAGAATTTTAACGGCATAAATTCCAGCATTTCCAGATTTGTTTACTCCTACAGTAACTACAGGAGAACCAGAAGGCATTTCAGAAATAGATAGAAGAGAATCCAATCCTCCAAATGCTGAGAATTTGTGTTTTTGAGATTTTTTCTCTTGTTTATCGTTGTAAACTAGAATAGGAACGCCTATCACCGGAATAATGGTATGGGATGCAATCATGCCTGGCAAGTGTGCTGCACCACCGGCTCCTGCAATGATTACTCTAAAGCCATTTTTTTCTGCATGTTTTGCATATTCATTTAATCTGGAAGGGGTTCTATGAGCAGAAATTATTTGATCTTCATGTTTGATGTTAAATTTGTCTAAAATTTCAGCAGCTGCATGCATTATTCTACTATCAGAGCTTGACCCCATAATGATTCCAACTAGAGCCTTTGTTTTGTAAGAGGGTAGCATATTAAATCAAAACCGGTGATGTTTTTAACCTTGATGCAAACCTAAACTATCGATTTTTTGCTTTTCTACCTTTGGATTTTTTTCGGCGTCTTCTAGATGAGCGGTCATCAGCCCATCTTCTGTGTTTTCCCTTCTTTCTTAATGGCATAAAGTGAGCATTCTAGGTCTCAATTTCAGTGTTTATAATGGGATTATCCTTCTCCTCGTGTGAGAGCATGGTCTCTTCTATGTGTCAGGCACGACTAGATCGCAGTTACGATCAGGGCGATCAAAACTAGCTGACCTTTGTACTATATGAGGATCATGTTATCGATATGAGGATCGGCAAGAGGGATATGAAAGAACTCAATCAACAAACGATATTTGATTCAAGTGCAGGTTCAGTCCTACATGAATACAAAATATCTGCAGATGAGCTAAAAAATGAGCTTTCAAAATTTGATTTAACTGAAAACCAATCCAAGGTTTACATATTCTTGGGAAAATACGGTTCAAAAACAGCCCCAGAGGTTTGTAGGGCATTAAAGATTGCTCGTACGGAAACATATCAGCTATTAGCTGCGTTACAAAAGAAAGGGATAGTATTAGCAACATTTGGACATCCAATTAAATTCTCAGCACTAAAGCTAGACAGAGCAGTAAAGACACTAGTGAATGCCGAAAAAGAGAGAATCAAATCATTAGAAAAAAAGGAAGAGACGATTCTTAAATTATGGGATAGTATTCCTGAATTTTTGAAGGAAAAAACAGAAGGAATTGAGAATAGATTTCAAATGTTAGAAGGATCAAATCCGATTAATGCAAAATTAAATGAAATGGTTTCTGAAGCAAAAGATGAAATCATTGTTTTAGGTTCTGAAAAGGATTATGTTCGATTATACCATTCTGATTTCTTAGATAATTTTAAATCGAATAATTATAAATCAAAAATTATTACATCTTGCACAGAAAAAACAATGTATATTTTTGAAAATATTGATAAAAAACAAATCAAATGTATGCCAACAAACATTAAAGATGACATATGTTTTGTAATGAAGGATAATGAGGAAATGATCTTTTTTACGAAAA
>Ga0233417_10000142_pt1 | contig 19363 bp, 20 predicted proteins | sample Sed_MG_FD_189023 | JGI IMG/M metagenome (GOLD analysis project Ga0233417, IMG submission 189023) | Sediment microbial communities from Lake Towuti, South Sulawesi, Indonesia - Sediment_Towuti_2014_0.5_MG | ecosystem: Environmental > Aquatic > Freshwater > Lake > Sediment | place: Indonesia... | reverse complement strand
TGGCCTGGCTGGGCAACTTTCGCCGCCTAGTCGTTCGCTACGACCGCTTGATCACCATCTACGAAGCTTTTTTCCATATCGCCTGCTTCATGATCGTCTTACGCAGGGTTTTGAAATGAGTTCTAGTCACCCGCCAGCAAGCGAATCACTCTCAGCTGTGAACGGTCAACTGTCAACGGTCAACCGTGAACGGTCAACTCTTTCCCTCTTCCAACAGCTTGACCAGCGCAAAAAGCGTCTGGTTCACCGGCGTGGGGACACCCAACTCCGCCCCGCGCTGCGCAATGTACCCGTTCAGCACATCAATCTCGGTGCGCTTCCCGCGCTCGATGTCCTGTGCTGTGGACGACGTTGCCGGACCCAGGTTTTTCGCCAGCTCCAGGCCCGCCGCAACAAAGTCCCCCGGCGGAAGCTGGACCCCCGCGGCCCGCGCGACCGCAATGGCCTCTTCCGCTGTCGCCCGCATCACCTGTCGCGCCGGCTCGTGTTGTGCAGCCCGGCCGTAACTCGACCGGCCCAGCGCCGTCACCGCGTTCCCGGCGCAGTTCATGATCAGCTTCACCCACAACTCGCCTTCGATATTTTCCGAGATGCGGCACGGCACTCCCGCACGCTCGAATGTCTGCGCCACGCGCTCCACCTCTACGCGCCTTGTGTTATGCCCGACGACCAAATCCCCGCGCCCGGAATGTTTCACGCGCCCTGCTGCCGTTATCGCCGCGGCCACATACACGACAGCAGGCAACGCATCCACGCCGCTCTTTCCAGACGCCGTGCGCGTCGCACCCCGAATGCGCTCGAGGTTGTCCACGCCGTTCTGCAGGCTGACGACAATCGCTCCTGGCTTCAAGTGCGGCGCCAACAGCCGCGCCGCTTCTTCGGTATCCAGCGTCTTCACCGAGAAAAGCACCAGGTCAGCGTCGCGCGCCGCGTCCGCTTGCGTCGAAGCCGCCACCGCCACCGTTTCCTGGAAATGGATGCTGTCGAGGAACAGGCCCTCGCGGGCGACGGCCTCGACTCGTTCTCGCCGCCCGATCAGCGTCACCGGCGCTCCGGCGCGCGCCAGCATCCCGCCGAAGAAACAGCCCACCGCCCCGGCACCCATCACCGCCACGCGCGGCCAGCCTTCACTCGCCGAAGGAGTCAACGGAAGACCTCGTCAAAACGTAATGGATTGCAGGCCATTGGATGCAGCGCACACACCGGCAGTTTCGAGAGGATCGAAACGCGCCCGGACGGGACACAGTCCCTGCGGAGGACGGGCAGTGAAAAGAAAGGGGCCCTATCCGTGGGGCAGAGAGGGCCCGTATGGAACTGGATGGTTAGGCCGCGGTGACGTTCTCGGCCTGGAAGCCTTTCGGCCCCTGCTTGACCTCGAACTCAACGGTCTGGCCTTCGGTCAGGGACTTGTACCCATCCATCTGAATCGCGGAGAAGTGCACGAACACGTCCTCTCCCGACTGGCGCTGGATGAACCCGTAGCCCTTGGCCGCATTGAACCACTTCACCACTCCTTGTTCTCTAGCCAACTTCTTGCTCCTCGTTCTGAGATGTTGCTATTTGCTGGGCGTAACGCCAGTCGGTGGCACAAAAAACCCGCGCGCGGCGGATTCCGTACACCTACGGGATTACATGACCCACAAACGCGGGCCGATTCTGGCATAAAAGCCGAGCCCCTGTCCAGCGGTTGCCGTTCCCGGCGCCGCCCGCTAACCGTCACCAAAGGGTTGCCGTCAGTTGAAGCTGGAAAGCGCCGCCCGTTCGTCGGTGTGCACGTCGAAAACGGTGAACAGCTTGGTGATTTGCAGCAGGTCGTGGACTTTCCGCGTCAGATTCAAGAGCTTGAGTTCGCCGCCCTGATTCTTCACCGTGGTGTAACCGGAAACCAGCTCACCGATCCCCGAGCTGTCAATGTAATTCACATCGCCCAGGTTCAGGACGATGCGCTTCTGACCCTTCAGCAGCAGGTCGCGCACCATCTCTCGGAGCGCAGCGCTGCCTTCGCCCAGGGTGATCCGACCGCTGACGTCAATGACGGTGACGCCGCCCGTTACGCGTGGAGTTGCCTTGAAGCTCACGGATCATTCCTCCTTACTCTGCGCCGACCGGGCGCCGGATGCGCCGTTGGGGTTCACCCGGAAACGTTTGGCCATGATCAGCTCCGCCCCGCCTCCGGCGCCGTGGCGGATTTCGAACTCATCCATAAAGGCGCGCATCAGAAATATACCGCGACCGGAGGTTTTGAGCAGGTTTTCCTCTGCCAGAGGGTCGGGCACACTCACCGGGTCAAAGCCCAGCCCCTGGTCGAGAATGTGAATCACGATGCGCTCGGGGGTGAGCTCAAAGCTCAGGAAGATTTTCTTTTCCCGCTGCATCTCATTGCCGTATTTGCACGCGTTGATGACGCCCTCGCGAACCGACATTCCGATCTTGTGGCAGTCGTCCTCGTCGAAACCGGCCGCATCGGCAATGCGCAGACAAATCTCCTCGGCCAGCCCGACATTTTCGAGCATCGTCTCCAGCGTGACTTCAATCCGCTTGGTGTCCTGAACCATCCCGGGCCTGGAACCCTGGTGCAGCGCGGTGTATGGGTAGCACAGCGAGCTTGCGCAAGTCAACGAAAGGAAAATGACCTTCCACGATGGGAAGCCCCTGAAGTCAAGCCCAGTAGGTACGGTCGAGGGAGCGGTACTGAACAGCTTCACCCAGGTGAGTAGGCTCGATGTCGCAGGCGCCAGAAAGATCGGCGATGGTGCGGGCGACCTTGAGGATGCGGTCATGGGCGCGCGCGGAAAGACCCATGCGGGTGATAGCGTTTTCCAGCAGTTTTTCTCCTTCGGTAGAAATCGCGCAGTACTTGCGCAGCAGCTTGGGAGGCATCTGCGCATTGGCGTAGATTTTTTTCTCACCGGCGAAACGCTCGAGCTGGATGCGGCGCGCGCGGACCACGCGTTCGCGAACCGCCGCCGAGTCCTCGATGGCTTGCTCGCCGCGCAACTCCTTGTACTTCACGGCCGGAACCTCGATGTGGATGTCAATGCGGTCGAGAAGCGGGCCGGAGATTTTCGACACATAACGTTGAATCTGCGGAGGCGAGCAGTGGCATTCGCGCGTGGGGTCGCCAAAGAAGCCGCAGGGGCACGGGTTCATGGCCGCGGCGAGCATGAAGCGGGCAGGAAAAGTAGCGGAAATGGCCGCGCGCGAGATGGTGACCGCACCTTCTTCGAGCGGCTGGCGCATGACTTCGAGAACGTTGCGCTGAAATTCAGGCAACTCGTCCAGGAAGAGCACCCCGTGATGGCCGAGAGAGACTTCTCCCGGGCGCGGGATAGCGCCACCGCCGATCAGGCCGGCATCGCTGATGGTGTGATGAGGGGAGCGGAAAGGACGCGTGCCGACCAGACCGCGCGAGTCGTCCAGCAGGCCGGCCACGCTGTGGATGCGCGTGGTCTCGATGGCCTCTTCCAGGGACATCGGCGGGAGGATGGTGGGGATGCGCTTAGCGAGCATAGTCTTGCCGGCGCCGGGCGGACCGATGAAGATGATGTTGTGCCCGCCGGCACAGGCAACTTCGAGGGCGCGCTTGGCGGCCATCTGACCGCGAACGTCGCGCAGGTCCAGTTGGTAGGTAGCCGCGGCGGAAAGCATTTCGCGGGAATCCACGCGTACCGGCGTAAAGGATTCGGGCGAGTTGACCAGGTCCACGGCTTGGGGCAACGAGCGAAGAGCAAAAACGTCCATGCCTTCGACGACCGCGGCTTCGCGAGCATTTGATTCCGGCACGGCCAAGGCGCGGATGCCGCGTTCGCGCGCGGCCAGAGCCGCCGAAAGAGCGCCGCGGACAGGACGCACGCCTCCATCGAGCGACAACTCGCCGAGGAAAACCATACCGCCCAACGGCTTGCCGAAGAAGGTCCCTTGGCAGCCGAGGATGCCCAGGGCCATGGGCAAGTCGAAGGCGGAGCCTTCTTTGCGGATGTCGGCTGGTGCCAGATTAATGGTGACACTGTGCGGGGCGGGGAAATCAAAGCCGCAGTTCTTCAGTGCGGCCTTGATGCGCTCGCGGCTTTCCTTGACGGCAATATCGGGCAGACCAACGACGGTGAAGTCGCCCATGCGGCTCGAGCCGACGTCCACCTCCACCTCGACGAGGTAGGCATCAATGCCATAAACCGCAGCGCTGACACTTTTGAAAAGCATGATCAGAAACTCCCGGCTTTGGCTCGCGCATGTTAACTCAGATGAGACGGTAACGCCAGCGGTACGAGCGATAGATACTCGGATCCAGAGATTTTTCTTCTCCACAAGCCGATATCGCGATATTCGTAGTGGCCAATGATCCAGTCGTTTGACTACGGTGAGGTGCGGTACTTCCGGATGGCGAGGAGCTTTCTCGGCCGCGCTCTCTACTGGACCGGTGTCTATTTTCTGGATGGATTGTTGGTGGATTCAGGCCCGCCGAACCTGGCGCGCGAGGTGCACAGGCTTTGCAACGAGTTGAAAGTACGCCAATGTGTGACGACACATCACCACGAGGATCACTCCGGCAACCACCAGATGCTCCTTGAGCGATTGCGTATCAGACCTCTGGCGCATTTGCGGGGCGTCGAGCGGATTGCCCGGCCGGAAGAGCGTCCGCAGCTTTACCGCAGGATGGCCTGGGGAGTGCCGGCGGCAGCGGAAACGCAAGTCGTGGGCGAATGGATTGAGACTCCAGAGTTCAGACTGAGAGTACTGCATACGCCGGGACACGCCGAGGATCACATTGCGTTGTGGGAGCCGAACCGGGGATGGCTTTTCAGCGGCGACTTGTACCTGGCGCCGCGGCTGAAGTATCTGCGCGAGGATGAAGACATTTACGCGATGCTCGACTCGCTGCGGCGGATGATTGCACTTGAGCCAAAAACGCTTTTCTGCCAGCACCGCGGGCGAGTGGAAAACGGTGCGGCACTGCTGCGCGCCAAGTTTGACTTCCTGACCGACTTGGGCGGCCAAATCCACGAGCTGCACGGGCGGGGTCTCGATGAAGCTGCTATCGCCAAGGCGCTCCCGGGCAGCGACTGGGTCTGGCGGACCTGGACCAGCGGGCATTTTTCAAAGGCGAATTTTGTGCGCGCGTTTTTGCGATGCCGCAAAACATCTGCCTAGTCCTCGCGCTAAGCAGGGAGGGAGCGATCAGCCGAAAGAGCTTATCTCACGCTTGGAAGCTTCCGCGAAAGCGGACGCCGGGCCTTGCTGAGAGCCACCATAGTATACTTACGGTAATTGAGGCTAGGCCTATGATGTTACGCAGGAAGACGAGTAGGGCGCTTTTAGGTCTGGTTTTTATTGTGCATCTTGTGTCTTTCCGAACTCCCGCCGTTCCACAGGCCAGTCCACAGTCAACCCGGGAAGTGGAGAGCTTGATTCAACAGGGTGTCTCGTATCTTGAGGACGGACATCTCGCTGAGGCTATCCAAACCTTTCGGAAAGCTATCGCTCTACGCCCAGATAGTGTCGATGCCCTGTTTTATCTTGGCAGGGCGTCGCGCGCTGCCGGGCAAGCGGCGGAGGCAATCGACGCTTATCGGAAGGCCCTTGGTCTCAAGCCAGACTCCCCGGGCATACTTACCAACCTCGGGAATGCGCTGAACGACCTGGGGCGTCACGGAGAGGCAATTGAGTATTACCGGAAATCGCTCGCCATACTCCCTGACGGAGCGGAAACTCACTATGGGATGGGGCTGGCGCTACGAGCTCAGGGAAACATCTCAGACGCGATCGCGTCGTACCGCAAGGCCACTCAACTCAACCCAAGTTTCACGGTTGCCTTCATTGACCTAGGGAATGCCTTAGATGATTGTTGTCGGACGGAGGAGGCCCTAGTGGCCTACCGCAAGGCACTGATTCTCGAACCAAACAACGCGCAAGTGTACCTCGACCTTTCAATTGCGCTGCGAAGAATCGGTCTGAATGAGGAAGCCAACCGCCGGCTGCACGAAGCCCGGAAGTTCAACCCAGAATTACAGCCATCCATTCAGGCTCTTGTACCAAATCCTTGTCCTGGAAAGGCGAAGGATGCATCGGGCTTCAGTGATTGGGGGATGCGGTTTGTACAGGTGGGACTCTTTGACGAAGCTGTTGCAGCGTATCGGAAGGCATTGCAGCTCAAGCCTGACGACCCAGTTACCTTGACACATCTGGGTGTGGCTCTTTACGACAGCGGGAATCTCGACGAAGCAATTCGGGCCTATGAGACATCCTTGGAGCTCGACCCGAACAACGCAGAGACTCTAGCCGAGCTGGCGAATGCGCTGGACGAGAAGGGCCAGAGGAGCCGGGCACTCGAACTATATAAGAAGGCCCTAGCCTTAAGTCCCGAAGAGCCGATGATCCATTACAATTTTGCACTGGCCCTTCAACGCGAAGGAAAGCTGGACGACGCCATTCGCGAGTATCGAATTTCTCTAAGACTGAAACCGGACCTGATTGAGGCGCTTGACAATCTGGCGAATGCGCTAGAGGACAAAGGCGAGCATGAGGAATCGCTGGCTATCCGCCGCAAGGCCGTCATGCAAACGCCAGACAGGTCTGGGGCCCAGTTTAACCTAGGCTTAAGTCTGATCCATGCCGCCCGCTACGATGAGGCCGCAGCAGCCTTCAAGAGAGTGTTGGCGCTCGAGCCGAAGAATGCTGCGGCCCACTATCAACTCGGAACGGCGCTGCTCTTCCAAAGACAATATGTGGATGCTGTTGCCGAGCTGAAGGAGGCGTTGGCTTTGGATCCCTCCCTCGCGTCGGCTCACTACAACCTAGGCATGGCTTTGCGCGCTCTCGGACAAGAAGCGGAAGCAAGGAAGGAATTCGATGCCGCTAGGCGACTCAATCCTTCCTTACCAATCCCCAACGACAGGCCGGAGACATAACATAAGCATCGCAAACGCAAGTTAACTTGGGTCTGGACCCGCAGGCTCCACCAGAGAGACTGACAAGCGGCGTAGCTTTACACCAGAGGGTGAGCGTCGTATAGTGAACGCGGCTGAGGGGAAGAACGACACCCAGCGAGGAAAAGAGGCTCACCTATGCTCTGGATCCTAGGTGTTCTGGTGGTGCTGGTGCTGATCGGCATCGGCATCTACAACGGCCTGGTGCGGCTGCAGGTACAGTGCGACAACGCCTGGGCCGACATTGACGTGCAACTCAAGCGCCGCCACGACCTGATCCCCAACCTGGTCGAAACGGTGAAAGGATACGCGGGGCACGAAAAACAAACGCTCGAGGCGGTGATCAACGCGCGCAACCGCGCCATGAGCGCGCAAGGCCCCGCGGCCAAGGGCGAAGCGGAAGGAATGCTGGCTGGGGCGTTGCGACAGCTTTTTGCCCTGGCCGAGGCGTACCCGCAGTTGCGCGCGGTGGAAAGCTTCACCAGCCTGCAAGGAACACTCAACGAGATCGAGGACCATGTGCAGAATGCGCGGCGGTATTACAACGCCGTGGTGCGCGACTTCAATACGAAGATTGCGCAGGTGCCCTCGAACATCATTGCCGGGCTGTTCGGGTTCAAGGCGCGCGAGTTCTTTGAGTTGAAGGAAGAGGCCCAGCGCGAAGCACCCAAGGTGAGCTTCGGCACGGCAGCCTCGTAGCCGCCGGATGGCTGGGATGAAGGACCTCCGCTGGCTGCACCGAACGCTCGGCTGCCTGTTCCTTCTGCTGGCCGCGGCTGTGCCGGTTGCAGCGCGGTCTCTCGCCATCGCCAAGTTTGAGGTCACGGTGATCGTGCTGTCGGACGGCACGATCGAAGTCACTGAGACGATCTCCCCCCGCTTCACCGGCCGCTACAACGGCATCTACCGCGACATCCCCGTCGAATACCGCACGCCGCAGGGATTCAACTACAAGCTGCTGCTCGAGCTGATCAGCGTCACGGACGAGACTGGGACCCGGTTGAAGGTTGAATCCAGCCGGGAACGGCACTACCGGCGGTTCAAAATCTGGATCCCGGGGGCCGAGGACACCACGCGCACGATTACGCTGCGCTACCGGGTGCAGAACGGGCTGAAGTTTTTCGAAGACCACGACGAACTCTACTGGAACGTAACCGGCGATGAATGGGAAGTGCCCATCGAGGAAGCGTCGGCGCGCATCGTGCTCCCTCAAGGCGTGACCGGTGTGCGGACGCTGGTGTTCACGGGGGGCTACGGGTCGCGCGATAGTGACGCGGAGAGTACGGTCACAGGAAACACAGCGGAGTTCCGGATGCGGCGGCGGCTCTCCTTCCGCGAGGGCATGACCGCGGTGGTGGGCTGGGACAAGGGCTTCGTGCGCGAGCCGACAAAGGTTGATGAGGCGTGGCTTTTCCTGCGCAGCAACTGGCCGCTGGCGCTGCCGGTGGTCGTGTTTGCGCTGATGTACTGGCTATGGTCCACGCGCGGGCGCGATCCGCAATCGCGCCCGATAGCGGCACAGTATGCGCCACCGGAAGGCCTGACGCCGGCGGAGGTGGGCACGCTGGCCGACAATTCGGCGGACATGCGCGACGTCACGGCGACGATCGTGGATCTGGCCGTGCGCGGCTATCTGAAAATCGAGGAAAAGGAAGAGCCGCAAATGTTGGGGCTGTGGTCGAGCAAGGAGTACGTCTTCCGTCTACGAAAAAAGCGCGGCGACTGGAGCGGATTGAAGAGGCACGAGATCGAACTGCTGGACGCGATGTTTTCAACAGGTGCGCGGGATGTGGTGGAGCTCTCCGACCTGCAGAACAAGTTCTACAAGCACCTGCCCGGCCTGCGGGACGGCATCTTTCAGGCATTAATGAGCAAGCATTACTACCTACAGCGGCCGGACAAGGTCAAGGTGGGCTACCTGGTCGGCGGGGTGATCCTGGGATTTCTGATGGCCATGGGCGGAAGCGCGCTGAGCGCAGGGCTGGGGATGGCGCCGCTGCCGTTTATCCTGGCGGGAGTCCTGAGCGGGCTGATTGTGGTGATTTTCGCGTTTGTCATGCCGGCGCGAACGATAGCCGGGGCGCGGGCTTTAGAGGGTGTGCGCGGGTTCGAAGATTTTCTAGCGCACGTCGAGGCCGACCGCTTCGAACGCATGGTGAAGACGCCGCAGATGTTTGAAAAGTTCCTGCCGTTTGCGATGGCGCTGGGCGTGGACAAGCGCTGGGCCGACGCGTTCAAAGATATCTACACGCAGCCGCCGGAGTGGTACAGCGGCCCGGGGTATGGCCCGCGTTTCTATCCCAACAGCTTTGTGAGCAGCCTGAACACGATGGCGACACGCACAGCAGCGGTGATGGCGTCGGCACCGCGCAGCTCGGGCGGTTCCGGCTTCGGTGGCGGGGGAGGAGGGGGCGGATTCTCCGGCGGCGGGATGGGTGGAGGCGGAGGCGGCGGGTTCTAGATGACCCTGCGCAATCGCATTACGCAAGTCCTGTTGTGGCTCTCGATCCTGACGATGAGCATCTGGGTCGGGGGCACTGTTTATCAGATGGTGGTCGTCGTGCCACAGTGGAGCGCGTCGCCGCCTGAATCGGTGCGAACATTCTTTTTGGGCACGCAATACAATGAGCTGATCAAAAACTTTTTTGGGCCGCGGATCATGCCCTTTCGCGTGCTGCCCGTCCTGGGAGTGTTCCTTTCCGGCTGGAATCTGAAGAGACACCGCAAGTATTTTCTGCTGATGGCTGTGTGCATGGCGGCCGGCTTACTTCTAACCTTCGGCTACATCTACCCCATCAATGATGTCCTCTTCACTCAAGCAGGTGGGGATCACACCGCCGACGAAATCCGAGCGATGGTGAGCCGCTGGGTGTTTGCCGACCGGGTGCGGCTGGCGATCATGTTCGTCGGCTTTCTCGGGTTGCTGGGCGCACTGAGCATCCCCTTCCCCACTGCTGAAGTCTCCTGAGCCTTCCTCACCTGCGGTCAAGCTGCTAGAATCTGTGCAGCGCGAGCGCCCGCCTGCGAGGTGAGTTATGAGCAAAGCGATTCGCAACCAAATCCTGAAGCTGGAGCGAGAGCAGGTCCGAGCCATCAACCGCGGCGACGTGCGAGCCGCGCTGAAGATGTTTGATCCCCGCCTGGTCGGGTTCTCGTCCACGCGGCACGAGAGAATCCGCGGGTTGCCCGCGCTGGCGCGGACGTTCCACCACTATCTGCAAATTGCGCCGCGGATGAACTACTCGATTGCCAAGGCGCAGGTGCACGTGCAGGGCCCCGTGGCCTTGGCCACGTTTTACTGGACCGTCGGGTTGGGGAAAGGAAAGAAGATTCACGGCCGTGGCTCTCATGTTTTCACGCGCAAGGGGAAGAACTGGCGCGTGGTGCATGAGCACTTCTCGCGCGCGCATTAACCCTGCCCGAATGAGAGCTGCCCAAAATGACAGCAAGGCCCTCTGCTAGAACTGAGTGAGAATTCCAGAGTTTCAGTGTGGCTTCGCGGTGGCGGAGCCGAAGGAAGGCTCCGGCTGGATGATGGAATTATGCATATTGAGCATGCGCCAACGACCGTCTATCTTCCGGCAGAGGGCAACGCCGCGGCCGGCAACGCGCAAGGTGGGGGAGTTGATGGTGTAGTCGTAAGCGTGCAACAAGGCATCGCCGAAGACGCGAACGTCGTGGATCTTCATGGCAAACTGCGGGACGGGCTTGACCGTCAGGTAACGCTGACGCAAGTAGTTGATGACCTGCTGGCGGCCGCGAAACTCGCCCCAAGGCGTGTACAGCACGATGTCGGCATCCAGACAGTTTTCGAGCTCGTTGGAGTTGCCGCGGTTGAACGCGGTGACGCAGGATTCCATTTCGACCATCATCTTTGCGGAGGCGGTGGGGCTCTGGGGCGCGGGCGAGGCAGGGGGCGGACCTAAGCGAGCGACGCGGCGTTGGAGATCAATCGTCGCGCCCATACGATCGAGCAGATCAATGCCGAGGATGCCATCAATGCGGCCGCCGCAGGCTTTGCCGATGGCGCTCAAGTCCACAGCGGGCAGTTTCAGGCCGCTCAAGGTGTAGCGTCCCAAAGAGAAATCCGGCAGCGAGACCTCGCGCGCGCTGGTGGCCAAAGTGCCCGCCCAGGAAGAGACCTCAATGGCCTTCGATTTGCCCGAGGAAAAAGATTTGATGTTCAAGATGGTCGTGGCCGCAGTGTCCACGAGGAAGCGGTAGTCGGCAGCCTCAATCTTAATCGTGACTACCGGCAAGACATCACAACGCTCGATGGGGATCTCATCCGCAGTGGACTTGTCCTGAGCAGCGGCGAAGGTTGGCCCGAGAAGAAGGGTGAAGAGAACAATTGTATTGCGGTGGGTGGGCATGAGAAACCTGCAGCCATCTTACCACCGCTCGTCTACACAAAGCGCAAGGAAGGACTAGCGTTTGAACATGCGCCTTATTTGATTCACTTCCTTAACGCGTAGGAAGTCGAAGTACACTTCACTTCCCTCCTTGAGGTGTGCGTCGAACAATTGTTTGACGTCCAACACTTCCCTAAAAATCCAGCGGACAGTTTTCCCATGCATATTTTTGTATGAGTGCTGTGCAGCTTTTCCTAAAACGAATGCTCTCTTGCGGGCCAGTCGTTCATTTCTCGCCCGAACCAGAATTACCTGCTCTTCAAAGAGAGGAGTAACGCGCTTCTCCTCAGGGCAAAGACATTCAAAGAGAACCCGAGCGCCAAACCAAGAGCCTTGGATATGCTGTGTCTTTCTCCGCTTCTTCTTCACTCTCATGTGATCACAACGTCTTGCGGAAATGTTTCTGGGTTTTGGTGACGGTATAGCCGAGGGATTCGTAGAACTTGTGGGCGCGTTCGCGGATGACGTTGGAACGCAAGACAACCTCGCTGTAGCCCTTTTCACGGGCCCATTGCTCGGCTCGCTCCATCAGCAGACGGCCGACCCCTGCATTACGGGAATCCTCATCCACAACCAGGCCGCCGACTTCGGCGTGCGGATCGTTTGCCACAAAGTGGTGCGCGTGTACGTGAAGCCAGCCGACGACCAGCCCGTCGGGGCCTTCGGCGACGAACACGGACTGCTCCGGCACTGCCTGGATTCGCAGGAGCTGGCGCTTGACAATTTCCACTGTCGAGGGGTAGCCAAGCTGGCCGGCCAGGACGGCAATGCGTTCGGCGTCCGTAGCGACGGCAGGCCGGATTTGCAAACGGACGGCGGAATACGTCATCGGAGGGATTCGAGAAAGAAAGTAATGGCGCGCAAAACTCCCGCCGGATTTTCCATGTGCAAGTGATGACCGAGGTCGGAGAATTTGACACTGGCGGCTTGCGGCAGGATGGCCAGAATGCGCGCGACGTCCCTGTCAGTGAGGAGCGCACCGCAGGAAGGGTCGGCTTGCAGCAGGAGTGTCGGGCAGCGGACCTGAGAGAGGACCAAATCGAGGTCCGGTTCTTCGAGCGCCCGGCCGTCAATGAGCATCTGCAGCGCCTCCGGATCGGTCTGCGTAAGGCACTGGGCGCGGAAGCGCAGGAAGGCGGCATCATTGCTGGGAATGTCTCCCTGGCGAACGGTCACCTTGCTACCCGGGGAGTGGGCGCGAATCTCAGCAAACTGTCTTGCGGTTTCATCCACCGAAGCGCCAGAGGCCGCGAGGTCGCGCAGGGCCGGGAAGTAAGCCGGGTCCATGCGTTCGAGAAAGCTCTCGCGGTACAAAGGGCTGTCGCCGATGACGAGGCCGGTCATGTGGCCCGGCACAGGAATGGCGGCACCGAGGGCCACCAGTCCTCCGAGCGAGTGGCCGATGACAGCGGCGGGAGATTTCACCTGCATGAGCAGAAAGGAAGCAACGTCGGCTACGTAGTCTTGCAAACGATAGTGACCCGAAACGCGTCCCGATTTGCCATGGCCGCGAAGATCAAGGGCAAACACGTGCCAGCGCATGGCCAGCGAAGGAATCAACGGCATCCAGGCCTGCCAAGCCGTGGTGATGCCGTGGAGCAAGACCAGCGGCGGGCCAGCAACAGGCCCTTCGGCGTAGTTCAGGACGACCTTTCCCGTGTCAAACTTTTTCTCAGTGAGCATAAGAATGCCAGCTTACACTACCGCTTCGAGCGAGGCCACCGGCGGAGCATCAAAACTGTTTCTCAGAGTCGAGAAGGAGAGTGACCGGGCCCTCGTTGACGAGTTCGACGGACATGCGGGCTTGGAAGACGCCGGTCTCGACGCGGACGCCGAGCCCGCGAAGCACGCGAACGAATTCCTCGTAGAGCCGCTTCCCTTCCTCCGGCGGCGCCGCACGGATGAAGCTGGGACGCCGCTGGCCGCGCGCGTCGCCATAGAGGGTGAATTGAGAGACGACCAGGGCGGCGCCGCCAACGTCCAGCAGGGAACGATTCATCTTGCCTTGGTCGTCGTCGAAGATGCGCAGGTGGGCGGTTTTCTCCGCCAGATAAGCGGCGGAGTTGGTTGTATCGCCCTGGCCGACACCGAGCAGGACCAGGAGGCCGGCGGTGATTTCAGCAGTGACGCTGCCGTCTACAACCACGCGGGCATGAGAGACGCGTTGGAGGACGGCACGCATGGAGAGTTGTCAGCCTTCCCTGATCCGTGTCAGGGCAGCGGCGGTGAAACGATTCGCGAACGGTGCGGCCAGCGCGTGCGTCATTCCTGGCCGGATTCGGAGCGCTGCTGGGCGGCCGTGGCGGGACGCCGTGGCAGCATGTCCGGGAGTTGAGCAACGTTGTAGGCCCAGACGGCCAGCACCTGAGCACCTTGAACGAGGTCGTCCTTCACGACCTGTTCGAAGGTATCGGACTGGCTGTGATGTGTTTTGCGATAGCTGTGCGGGTCCTGGATGCAATAGAAGCCCGGAATGCCGGCGTCGTTGAAGGAGGCGTGGTCGGTGCCGCGACTGCTGCGCAGACTGACTTCGGCCAGGCCAACCGCGCGCATGGGGGCCGTCAGCCGGTCCATGACTTCGCGCGCCTGGTAATTCCCCTGCATGCCGATGGAGAGCACGCGGCCGGTACCGGTGTCGTGCACCAAAACGGCTGAAATCTTGGACCATTCCGACTTGTGTGCCTCGACGTAAACGCGCGAGCCATTCAGCCCTTGTTCCTCACCGGAGAACAGGACAAAGCGGATGGTGCGCTTGGGCTTCAAGTCCAGCTTGGCCAGCACGCGGGCAGCCTCGAGCACAGCGACGGAACCGGTACCGTTGTCCGTGGCACCGGTGCCAAGGTCCCAAGAGTCGAGATGCGCACCAAGGATGACGATCTCATCGGGCTTCTCACTGCCGGGGATTTCCGCGACGGTGTTGTAGACCTCGACGGGTTTCTCGCTGAAGGTGTTGGTCATCTGAAGCTCGACTTCGACTGGACCGCGCTTCTGCAGGCGGAAGATGAGCCGATAGCTCTCCGGGCTGAGAAATGCGGTGGGGACTTGGCCAATGTTGTAGTCGCGCCCACCAACACTGGACATGTTGAGCAGGCCATGATCCTTGTCCGAGTCGCGCAGCGTTGCCACAACGCCCTCAGCTTTGAAGAAGGCGTCGCGATCACGATTGAACTGCTGCTGGCCGGCTGCGGCCTGCGGGGCGACCCGCGGCCCTGCCGGGGCGGGGAGTGGACCGGGACTCAAAAGCGGAGAACGCGGTGCCTCGTAAGGAGGGGGAGTCGCGGCAGGCTCAGTGGTGATCACCACTGCGCCCTTGAGCTTGCCCTTGAACTGCTGGAGGTCCCGCATGTTGCGCGCGCCCACGAAGACGATCGGGCCACGAATCTTTCCCGCTGTGCTGGGCGCCCAGCCGGCAGAAGCCAGAGTCAGCGGGTGCTCCACGGGAGAGACAATGCGACCACTGGCGGTGCCCCGATACCAGGCGCGAGCGATGGTCCAAGGCTCGAGATGGGCCTTGGACAGGCCGTACTTCTTGAACATCTCCATGGTCCAGCGGTTGGCCTGTTCCATCTGCTTCGTGCCGGTCACTCGCGGCCCGATCATGTCGGTCAGGTATTCGAGATTGGCCAGGAGCTCATTGTTATCTTTGATTTCGGCAAGGATTTTCGGGTTAGCTTCGAAGAGCGGATCGACAGGGACCTGCTGCTGTGGGCCCTGCGCCAACGCCAGCCAGACAACAAGAAGACAGGCACTGGCCAGGGCGAGAAAGCGCAAGCGTTGCTGCGTCACAGAGGTTCCTCCAGAGAGTCGGGATGGGGCGAGCGGCGGGATTTTACGCCACTCCACAAGGCTGCTCAAAGGATTTGCACTCCGGCCCGTTGGACGGCGGAATGGGCCCAACGGGTTTCAGGAAAAGCAGTTTGCAGCAGCCAGGAAATGTGCTAGAAGAAGTCCGCGGCGCGGAGCAGACCACGAAATTGAAACTCGCACTGATTGGAACCCACGGAGTCGGCAAGACCACGCTGGCCTACGAAACGTGCTCCCTGCTGAAGAAAGCCGACTACAACGTTGAGCTGGTCACGGAAGTGGCGCGGCGCTCGCCCTTTCCGGTGAATGAAGCGACGACGCTCGAAGGGCAGCTCTGGATTTTGCATGCACAAATCGCCGCAGAGCTGGATGCGGCGTCGCGGGCACCGCACGTGATCTGCGACCGGTCTGTGCTGGACAACTACTGCTACCTGGTGAACAAGTTCGGGCGGCAACCAAGGCTGGAGCAGTGGCTGGCGTGGTGGATGGAGAGCTACACGTTGCTGGCAGCCGTGCCGCCGCTGTCGGACGGCATTCCCCCGGACGGGTTCCGCTCAGAAAACCTCGAGTTTCAGAACCGCATTCACGATCTTCTCGCGGATTTACTCTCTGAAGCGCCCTTCCGTTCGCTGAGCGAACGCGTGCTGTGGCTCGAGCGACGCGACCGGCGCGTTTGGGGCGAGATCATCTTCGCAGCGGCGACACCGCTGCTGCGTCCCGCGGAACGCCTCCAGCAAGCAGCGGCTGCTGGCTGAGCGCTGAGCCTCTTGTTCCCTAGCTTTCCGGCTGTTCCACGCGCGCACCTTCAGCACCGTACGTATTGGCGCACAGAAGAGGGCTAGTGCTTCCGGCGAGGGGCGCGCTGGCAACGTGGACAGAAGTGACTGCTGCGGCCAGCCACGAGGATGCGGCGAATTCTTGCTCCACAGCGGAAGCAACCTTTCCCTTCGCGCCCGTAGGCACGGTGGCGAAGCTGAAACTCGCCGGGGAGCCCCCCGGCGTCCACGAAGTCAGAAATGGAAGAGCCACCGAGGCGGATGGCATCGCTCAGAACCCGCCGAATGGAACGGTACAGCAAGGAGACCTGTCGAGGGGCGAGCGTGGAGGCGTGGCGGGCGGGATGGATGCGAGCGCGCCACAGGCTTTCGTCGGCATAAATGTTGCCGAGACCCCGAAGGACACTCTGGTTGAGGAGAAGCGCCTTGACCATTGCCCGGCGCCCGGCGAAGCGCTGCCGGAAGTCGGCCAGGGAGGTTTCCAGGGGGTCGAGGCCGAGCTTACCGAGAACACTGCCCAGCGCGTCTTCGGACAGCAGAGCCACACGGCCGAAGCGGCGCGGGTCTGTGTAGCGAAGCTCCCGGCCATCATCCAAGGCAAAGCAAGCATGAGTGTGGGGACGAAGCGGTTCAGCAGCCGGGCGGAGACTCAGATTGCCGGTCATGCCGAGATGCACCAGCAGCGAGTACCGTTGACGGCCGTCAGACTGCAGCCCGTGTGCTTTTGTGGCGGACACAAGGCGCAGAAGCACAAACTTGCCATAGCGTTCAACGGCTTCAATGCGCTGGCCGGGGAGATGGCGCTCGAGGATCGCCGGGTCGTCCATGAAGTCGGTCTTCCCCAAGCGGATGGAAACGATCCGGCGGCCAGGCAGGACGGTGCGGAGGCCGCGCACAACGGTTTCGACCTCGGGTAGCTCAGGCATGCCAACTGGCCGCTAGAAAGTAGCACAGGTAGAACCGCACCGCGCACTCGCCCCTCCGGCTTCGCGCTGCTGCACGACGGTGCAGGTCGCTGCGGCCCGGCGCGCATCCGTGATACATTTCCGCCGGCCGGAAAGCGCCCAGGCGGCTGAGTACCACAGGACGGAATCCTTGATGCTCAATGGAGTGTCCAATCATCGAGTGTCAATTGGGGTGGAGATCGCTTCAGTCCTCAGGAGCTGCAGATGACTTCCTTGCTGGTCGCAGCAGTTGTGCTACTCAGTTTTGCCAATGGCGCTAATGACAACTTCAAGGGTGTGGCCACATTGTGGGGAGCTGGCCGTTGCGGTTATCGAGGGGCACTGGCGTGGGCCACCGGGTTTACGCTGCTAGGGTCGCTTGCAGCCGGATGGGCGGCCTCAGGCCTGGTTGCCAAGTTTAACGGGTCGCGCCTGGTGGATGCGGCGGTCTATACGCAGGTTCCTTTTCTGGCGGCGGTGGCTCTGGGAGGGGCGGCGACGGTGCTGCTGGCGTCGAGGCTGGGGCTGCCAGTTTCCACCACGCATGCGCTAACCGGAGCACTGGTGGGAGCCGGCATGATTGCTGCGGGTTTTGCGGGGGTGCGGCTGGGGGCGCTCGGGAGCGGCGTAGTGTTGCCTCTGCTTTTTTCGCCGATGGTCGCACTCACGCTGACGGTGGCAGTCTATCCGCTGGTGATTCGCGTGGGCAGGCTGGCCGGAAACCGAGACTGCCTCTGCGTGGATCAACCGGTTGCAGTGGAGCTCAGCCCGGCCAATGCGGCGCTGTCTGCTGGCACGACGGCGCCGGCCCTGCGCTGGGCTGCGGTTGCGGAGTGTGAGACAGGCGCGGAAGTCGCCCGATTCTCGGTCAGCGACGGGGTGCACTGGTTTTCCGGAGCGGCGATCAGTTTTGCGCGCGGACTCAACGACACGCCAAAGATTGCGGCTTTGCTGTTGGTGGCCGCAGCGGGCGGCGTGCAACTGAATTACGTTTTGGTGGCTGTGGCGATGGCCGTGGGCGGCGCACTGGGGGCGTTGCGCGTGGCTGAAACCATGAGCCGGAGAATCACTCCGATGAAATCGCCCGAAGCCATCACCGGCAATCTTGTGGCAGCAGGCTTGGTGACGGCGGCGTCATTTCTTGCCCTGCCGGTATCCACCACCCACGTCACCTCGGGAGGGATATTCGGAATCGGAATGCTGCACCGCGGGCAGGCGGATTGGAGGCGGGTGCGCGAGATTCTGCTTTCGTGGGTAGCCACGCTGCCGCTGGGGGCGGGCCTGGCGGCGGGAAGCTATTGGTTGCTGACTCGATGAAACGAGAAAGCAGTTTTTCAGTTTGGTTTTCGAAGGGGGAGGGAGAAATGGGGCGCAAGGAAACGACGCTGGACCTGGAAACGGCAGTGCGCCAGCGCTATGAGAAGGCAGCAAAATCGCGGGAGGCACAACTCTGCTGTCCTGTCAGCTACGACCCGAAGTACCTGCAGGCGATTCCGGAAGACATCCTGAAAAAAGACTACGGTTGCGGGGACCCGTCGCGCTATGTGCGGTCGGGCGACACAGCGCTCGATTTAGGCAGCGGCGGGGGAAAGATTTGCTACATCGCGGCGCAGATGGTGGGAGAAAAAGGGCGCGTAATCGGGGTGGACTTCAATCCGGAAATGCTGGCGCTGGCACGGAAATACCAGGCGGAGGTCGCCGCGGCGATTGGATACGACAACGTCGAGTTCCGCCGCGCGCGAATCCAGGACCTGGCTCTTCCGCTGGATGAAGTGGACGCCTATCTGAAGGCGAGCCCGGTGCGATCCTCGGAGGAGTTGCACCGCTTCGAAGCCTTTCAGGCGCGGCTGCGCAAAGCGGCTCCGGTCATCCCCGACGAATCGGTGGACGTCATCATCTCCAATTGCGTGCTCAATCTGGTGCGCGAGGAGGACCGCGAGCAGCTCTTCCGGGAAATGTTCCGGGTGCTGAAACGAGGCGGGCGCGTGGCCATCAGCGATATCGTCTCGGACGAACCGGTGCCGGAGAAACTCAAGCAGGACGCCGAGCTGTGGAGCGGTTGCATTGCCGGAGCGTTTCAAGAGGCGGCCTTCCTGGCGGCGTTTGAGCGGGCTGGGTTTCACGCCATCGCACTGGACAAGTACGACGCAAAGCCCTGGAAGACGGTGCGTGGGATCGAGTTCCGCAGCGTGACAGTGACGGCGCGCAAAGGCAAACAGGGGCCGTGCTGGGAGCGAAACCAGGCGGTGATGTACAAAGGGCCGTGGCGCAAGGTCGAGGATGACGACGGCCACACGTTGTTGCGCGGGCAGCGCATGGCCGTCTGCGACAAGACGTATCGCCTCCTGACCGGGGAACCCTACGCTGCGGAGGTGGTGGGCGTGCCACCCATCCGGGAAGTTCCCCTGAAAAAGGCAAAACCGTTCGCCTGCGGGCAAACGGCACTACGCACGCCGGCGGAGACAAAGGGAAAGAGATACCGCAAAACAGTGAATGCTGCCGCA
>Ga0233417_10000141_pt1 | contig 19446 bp, 29 predicted proteins | sample Sed_MG_FD_189023 | JGI IMG/M metagenome (GOLD analysis project Ga0233417, IMG submission 189023) | Sediment microbial communities from Lake Towuti, South Sulawesi, Indonesia - Sediment_Towuti_2014_0.5_MG | ecosystem: Environmental > Aquatic > Freshwater > Lake > Sediment | place: Indonesia... | reverse complement strand
AGAGGCGTTGGAAGTCTTGCGGCTGATGCCGCATGCAGCGGCCCGTTCCGTCGCCAAGACGATCCAGAGCGCTGTCGCCAATGCCGAAGAAAACTATGGCCTTTCAAAAGAGGATCTGGTTATCGCCGAGATCGTCGCCAATGCCGGGCCCGCGCGCCCCTGGCGGCGTTTTGGAGCACGTGGGCGTTTCAAGCCCATTCGCAAACGTACTTCACATATCAGAGTGATTTTGCAAGAAGTAGAAGAAGAGTAGGTCCGGGAGGTTTGCCTTGGGTCGCAAAGTACATCCGTTTGGATTTCGGCTGGGCATCATTAAGGATCATAAGGCGCGTTGGTACGCCGAAGGTAATGTGTATTCCGACCTTCTGGCTGAGGACTTGGCCGTGCGGGATCTGGTATACCAAGAGAATGAGCGGGCCAGTGTCTCCTCGGTGGAAATTGAGCGTCTGCCAGCGGCCAAGCAAATGACAGTGCGCATCTGGACGGCCAAGCCAGGCATTATCATTGGTCGCAAAGGCGCGAGTGTGAATATGTTGCGCCGGAAGCTGGAAGACCTGACCGGCAAGAAGGTGCACGTAGATGTGCAGGAGATCGAAAACCCTGACCTGGATGCGTACCTGGTGGCCGAGAGCATCAGCCAGCAGCTTGAGCGGCGCATCTCGCACAAGCGGGCGATGAAACAGGCTATTCGGCGGGCTATGCGGGCTGGCGCTGAAGGTGTCATGATTAGCTGCGGCGGTCGACTATCCGGGGCCGAAATGGCCCGCCGTGAGACCCAGCGAGAAGGACGTGTACCTCGTCATACTCTGCGGGCGGATATCGACTACGCCACCGCCGAGTCGCTGACCACCTTTGGGCGCATCGGCGTGAAGGTGTGGATATACAAAGGCGAGATATTGCCCCCGAGCGAGGAAGAGACAGCCTTAGGCTATTAAGGGGGCTGCAAGCTGGTACTTGTTTAACGGGCTGGTTGTGTATGATTGGCGGCTCTAGGAGAACGACGGTTTTGCACAACGACACCGTCAAACAAGCCCTGGCTAACTGGTAGGTTTGCCCGGCAGTATGCTGTTGCCTGGGGGTTGCTTGAATTGGGCACATCTTTGTAAAGTGAACCCCGGCCGGGATGATACGCCAGTTGTGGCGAGTGGGAGACTGTGACTATGTTAATGCCAAAGCGGGTCAAATATCGCAAACAGATGCGTGGTCGCCTGAAAGGAAAGGCGGGCCGGGGGGCCGAGGTCACCTTCGGAGAGTACGGCCTGCAGGCCTTAGAGCCCTGTTGGATGACCAGCCGACAAATCGAAGCCGCTCGCCGTGCCATTGTGCGGTACGTCCGGCGAGGCGGCAAGCTATGGATCCGCGTCTTTCCCGACAAACCGGTGACGGCCAAGCCAGCCGAGACACGCATGGGAAGCGGTAAGGGAAATGTGGATCACTGGGTAGCAGTGGTCAAGCCGGGGCGTGTGATTCTTGAAATCGCCGGCGTTTCGGAAGAGGCGGCGCGGGAAGCAATGCGTTTGGCAGCCCACAAGTTGCCGATCAAGACCCAGTTTGTGGTGCGCGCCGGCAGCGAGGAGGGGTAGTCCGTGAGAGCCCGTGATATCCGTATTCTGTCAACCAACCAAGTGGTCTCCCAGCTCAGAGATGCCGAAGAAGAGTTCTTTAACTTGCGCGCCCAGTTCACGATTGGGCAACTGGAGAATTTCAATCGGCTGACCGAGCTCAAACGTGATATTGCTCGCATTAAGACCATCTTGCGAGAGCGTGAGCTAGCAGGGTAGGTTGCCAATTCCAGGCGACTGGAACAATCGCCCCAAGCCCTGGTTAAGTACTCAATGAGGTTATACCAATATGGCACGAGAACAGCGAAAGGTACTGGTCGGGCGTGTGATCAGTGACAAGATGGATAAGACGGTCGTCGTCAGGGTGGAGCGCCTGACGCGCCATCCGGTCTACGGCAAAGTGGTTCGGCACCACAAGCGATACAAGGCACACGATGAACAAGGTGCCTGTAGGGTAGGTGATCTGGTGCGCATGATCGAGTCGCGGCCTATCAGCAAAGAAAAGCGATGGGTGGTCACAGAAATCCTAAAGCGGACCGAGCTCTAGCCGCCTGGGCGTAATCTGAGCGAGGAGTTGCAGCGATGATTCAGCAAGAGAGTCGGTTGCGGGTAGCCGACAATACTGGTGCGAAAGAGATCTTGTGTATCCGGGTGCTGGGCGGCTCAACACGGCGATATGCGACGGTGGGCGACGTGATTGTGGCGACGGTCAAGCAGGCCGCTCCGCAGGGGGCGGTGAAGAAGGGTGAGGTAGTTCGGGCGGTAGTCGTTCGCACCGCTAAGGAATATGGGCGCAGCGATGGCTCCTTTATCAAGTTTGATGAGAATGCTGCGGTCATCCTGGATGGTGAGACCAGGAATCCGAAGGGTACTCGCATCTTTGGGCCGGTGGCGCGTGAACTGCGCGAAAAGGGCTTTATGAAGATTGTCTCGCTAGCCCCTGAGGTGTTGTAGGCAGTGTTGAGGAGCTAGGTATTATGATGAAGATAAGGCAAGGCGATACTGTGGAGATAATCGCTGGCGACGAGCGCGGCCAGCGCGGTACGGTGCGCGACGTGCTGCGGGGGTGGAAGGTTGATCGCAAGCGTCGGCGCGTAGGACGTGACCCCAATAAGGATCGTGTCATTGTCGGTGGGCACAATTTTATCAAGAAGCACCAGCGCCCCATCAGCCAAACCCGTACTCAGACCGGTATTATCGAGCTCGAAGCCCCGATTCCGATATCGAACGTGGCGTTGGTGTGTACCAAGTGCGGCGAATGGACGCGAGTGGGCATAGACTATGCCGACGGGGTCAAGGTGCGCAAGTGTAAACGCTGTGGCGAGACCATTGATTGACAGTGGTCAAGGAGTGAGTGATGGCGGACGTACCCAGATTGAAAGAGCGTTATCGGACAGAAATTGTGCCGGCTCTGATGAAAGAGTTCGGTTATGATAATGTTATGCAGGTTCCTCGCCTGGAGAAAGTCGTAATCAATGTAGGAGCCGGTGAAGCGCTGCAAAATGCGAAGGCGCTGGATGCAATTTCGCAGGACTTGATGGTCATCACAGGCCAGAAGCCAATCATTACGCGCGCCAAGAAGTCTATTGCGGGCTTTAAGCTGCGTGAAGGGAATCCCATCGGTGTGAAGGTGACCATTCGCGGCAATCGCATGTTCTATTTTATGGATCGACTCATGAATGTTGCCCTGGCACGTCAGCGTGACTTCCGTGGAGTGTCACCCGATAGCTTTGACGGGCGTGGCAACTATTCGGTTGGTCTGACCGAGCAGTTGGTGTGGCCCGAGATCGACTACGATAAGATTGACAAGATCCGTGGCATGGCCATCACGATTGTCACGACGGCCAGGACGGATGAGGAAGCGCGGCGCTTGCTGGCGCTGATGGGCATGCCATTCAAACGGAGTACCTAGACGGGGAAGGAGTAGCCGTGGCCAAGACATCGATGATCGAACGCGAGAAAAGGCGAAAGTATGCGGTGCAGGTGCGGAACCGGTGCGAACGCTGTGGCCGCCCTCGAGGCTACATGCGGCGCTTCGGCTTGTGTCGCATATGCTTTCGCGAGTTGGCTAACCGGGGTGTCATCCCCGGCGTTGTCAAGTCAAGCTGGTAGTCGTGGCAGGAGCAGATAGTCTATGAGTGTTAGTGACCCGATCGCTGATATGCTCACGCGTATTCGCAACACTACCATGATCCAGCATCGCCAATTAGTGATGCCGAGTTCAAAGATGCGCGAGGCGATTGCGCGCATTTTGAAAGAAGAAGGCTTTATTGACGACTATGAAGTAGTTCCGGCTCAGCCTCAGGGTATGTTGCGGCTTACCTTGAAGTACACCCAGGCCAGGCGTCCTCAGCCCGTCATATCTGGTCTTAAGCGGGTGAGTCGGCCGGGTCGGCGTGTGTATCTTGGTCGACGCGATTTGCCCTGGGTGCGGAGTGGCCTGGGAATCGCCATTGTCTCCACGCCCAAAGGGGTTATGACGGCCCGGCAGGCGCGGCGCCAGGGAGTAGGCGGCGAAGTACTGTGTTACGTCTGGTGATCCCTTGTCTTCGATCTCCAGTGGCGCACATTGCAGCCGGTAGGTATATCGCCTGAGAGTTTGAGGTGGGAGATTTGACGGCGGAGGTTGAGTGATGTCTCGAATTGGACGTATGCCGATTACGATCCCCGATGGGGTGAGCGTGAACATTCAGAAGAATATGGTGCGCGTAAAGGGACCTAGGGGGGAGCTGCTGCGCACCTTTGACCCGGACATGCAGATCAATCTGGAGGACAATCGAGTTGTCGTCCGGAGACCGACCGACCATCGGCGACATCGGGCGCTCCACGGTCTCACGCGGGCACTGCTAAACAACATGGTCTTGGGCGTGAGCCAGGGTTTCGAGCGCGGCCTCCAAATCGAGGGCGTGGGCTATCGGGCTGAACTACAGGGCAATAACCTGGTATTGAATGTGGGTTACTCGCACCCGGTCTTGATCGAGCCACCGGCTGGCATCTCGTTTGGACTTGACAAGAGCGGCCGAACGGTTACCGTATCGGGCGTCGACAAACAACTAGTAGGGGAGATGGCAGCTCGAATCCGGCGGGTGCGCCCGCCTGAGCCCTACAAGGGCAAAGGCATTCAGTATCAGGGTGAACGCATTCGCCGCAAGGCTGGTAAGGCCGGCAAAGTCTAGGCGCCAATTACCTGAAATGTGTGGAGAAGTGGCATGGGGAAGTTGATTCAAGCGCAATTGGCACGAAAGCGGCGGCATCTGCGTGTACGTAGTAGGGTAACGGGCACGGCACAGCGCCCTCGCTTGAACGTACATCGCAGCCTCAATCATATTTATGCGCAGGTCATAGATGACAACCGGGGGCATACCCTGTTGGCAGCCTCAACGCTCGATCCGTCTCTCCGCGAGAGCTTGGCGGGGAAGGACAAGACGCAACAAGCGGCTTTGGTGGGCAAAGCCTTGGCCGAGCGGGCCAAAAGCGCTGGCATTACGCAGGTTGTTTTCGACCGTGGCGGATACAAGTATCACGGCCGGGTCAAGGCGCTGGCCGACGCGTCTCGTGAGGGTGGACTGCAGTTTTAGCAAGGCCTGACAGCAGATGGCTGGTGACCATCGCTGGGAGCTTATGTTGCCACTGGCTCAGGCGTCACCAGCCGTGCGCTCAAACGGAGGAGATATGGCGAGAAGGGAACCAGAGTTTGAAGAGGTCGAAGAACTTGATGAGCGTGTTGTGCACATTGCACGTACGGCCAAAGTTGTAAAAGGTGGCCGGCGCTTTAGTTTCCGGGCGGTCGTAGTGGTGGGAGATAATCGCGGCCGTGTTGGTGTGGGGGTGGGTAAAGCTCGTGAAGTGCCGGATGCCATTCGCAAGGGCTCCGAGAGGGCGCGGCGCAACATGCGGCTTATCCCTCTGGTGGGAACTACCATCCCTCACGAGGTGATTTCTCGCTATAGCGCAGCCAAGATCTTTATGAAACCGGCTGCGCCCGGTACGGGCGTGATCGCTGGCGGTGGTGTGCGCGCCGTGGTCGAAGCGGCTGGCATCCGCGACATTCTCACTAAGAGCATGGGCAGCGCCAATATTCTGAATGTGGTCAAGGCCACTGTGACAGCCCTGAACTCGTTGCAGGACCCGGCTGACGTTGCCAACCGGCGCGGCCTGCCCGCCAGTCGCGTCCAGCCGTTCTGGAGCAGGGAAAATGGCTAAGAAGAAGAGCAAGGTGCTGCGTGTTACCTGGGTCAAGAGCAGCATAGGTTACTCGCAACGGCAGAAGGGAACAGTGCGTGCCCTGGGATTGCGCCGTCTGGGTCATTCGGTCGAACACACGGATACGCCAGTTATTCGGGGGATGATCGATGCAGTGAGGCACCTGGTTGAGGTGCAAGAGGTGGAATGATGAAGTTGCATGATTTGCAGCCGGTGCCTGGCAGCACGAAGCGGAGAAAACGCGTAGGGCGAGGTATTGCCGCCGGGCAGGGCAAGACCGCCGGTCGCGGTACGAAAGGCCAAAAGGCTCGTTCCGGGGGCGGTAAGGGCTCGTTCTTCGAGGGAGGACAGTTGCCCTTGGTGCGCCGGCTTCCTTTCAGGCGCGGCTTTACCAATATCTGGCGCATCGAGTATGTCGAGGTCAACCTCGAGCGCCTGGGCCGTTTTGCTGACCAGGCAGAGGTGTCGCCTCAGACGCTGTTCGAGGCAGGCATCATCAAGTCGGCCGACAGACCAGTGGTGATCCTGGGCCGGGGCGACCTCGACAAGAAGCTTACCGTGAAGGCGCATCGCTTCTCAGCCGGCGCGCGCGCTAAAATTGAGGCGGCAGGTGGCGTAGCCGAGGAGCTGTCGCTCGAAGAGTAGCCCCTGGGGGGAAAGGGTGGTCGACTTTGGGTGAGGGACCGCCGGCCCGAGTCTATCCTCCACCCTTCGATGGTGGCACAGTGCGGGAGGATTGGGAATGATCCAGGCTGTCAGGAATGCGCTAAGTCTACCGGACCTGCGCCGTAAGATTTTTTTTACGCTTCTTATTCTGTTGATCTATCGCGCCGCTGCTCACGTACCGGTGCCTGGCGTGGATCAGGAGGCCCTGGCAGCTTTCCTGGCGGGGGGTGAGGCGGGAAGCCAGCTCTTTAATTTTCTGGATTTGGTTTCGGGAGGCGCCCTTTCGAATTTCTCCGTGCTGGCTATGGGGGTGTATCCGTACATCACGGCCTCAATTATCATCCAGTTGCTGACGCCGATCATTCCGCAATTGGAAGAGATTGCCAAAGAGCCTGGTGGTCGCGAAAAACTCAATCAGTACACCCACTGGCTGACCGTGCCTCTGGCCGCGCTTCAGGCATATGGACAAGCCGTCTTCATCCAGCGCTCGGTCGGGGGCAACGTGCTTGCCAATTTCGGCTTTGCAGTGGATCCGCTGGGTACGGTAACCACGATCGTGGCGATGACCGCCGGGACTGTGTTTGCAGTGTGGCTGGGTGAGTTAATCACCGAGCAGGGCATTGGTAATGGCGTATCGCTCATCATCTTTGGTGGGATTGTGGCTCGCTTGCCCCAAAACGTGGTGGGCTTTGCGATTCGCCAGGACTATGTGGGCCTGGTGATTTTTGCCCTCATCACGGCAGCCACAGTAGGTGTGATTGTCATCGTTCAGGAGGGGCAGCGACGTATCCCGGTCCAGTATGGGAAGCGAGTGCGGGGAACGCGTGTGTACGGCGGGCAAAGCGCACATATTCCGTTGCGTGTCAACAGCGCAGGTATGATCCCCTTGATCTTTGCCCAGGCAATCATGATTTTTCCGAGCACCATTGCCAGCTACTTCTATGATCCGTCGGGAACTGGCATCTTCCAGGGCCTGGTGAATGGGATTTATGAGAACTTGCAGCCAGCCGGTAATGCGTGGATTTACTGGATCATGTATTTCTTGATGGTCATCGGGTTTACCTATTTCTATACCGATGTCATCTTCCGCCAGCAGAATCTGGCCGAATCATTGCAGCGCCAGGGCGGGTTTATCCCTGGTCTGCGGCCAGGCAAACGTACCGAGGAATACCTGAACCGCGTGTTGCAGCGTATCACGCTGGTAGGTGCCGTTTTTTTGGGCACGGTAGCGATTCTGCCCTGGCTAGTGCAGTTGCTTCCCGGCCTGGAGCGCACCGGCGGCCAGACTCAGTCGCTGCTTATCACCAGCACTGGCCTGCTGATTGTGGTTGGTGTGGTCCTGGATACGATGAAACAACTTGAGGCCCAGCTCTTGATGCGCCACTATGAAGGGTTCATCAAATAGCACGGGCCTGTATGACGGTTGGCATTGGCCTGTGTGGCTAGGCCGCCTGCGATTGGTTTACAAGTGACGATAGAAAGAAAATCAAAAGAAGAATTGGCCTTGATGCGTCAGGCGGGCCGGATTGTGGCCGAGGTGCTGGCTGCCATGCGTGAGAATGCTCGGCCAGGAGTCTCCACTGCCAAGCTAGACGAAATGGCTGAGGAGATCATCACTCGGCGACAGGCCACCCCGGCCTTCAAGGGTTATCCGCACAACGGACAGAATGATTTCCCTGCCTCGATATGCGCTTCTATAAATGAAGAGATTGTGCACGGCATTCCCAGCCCGCACCGAATCTTGCGCGAAGGGGACATCATCAGTATAGACGTGGGCGCGATTTACAAGGGTTTTTACGGTGACGCGGCTGTCACCCTGGCCATTGGAGCCCTAGACGGGGAAACCGGCCGCCTGTTGGAGGTCACTGAAGCTGCTCTTAACGCGGGCATTGCCCAGGCACGCCATGGCAGTCACCTATGGAGTATCATCCGCGCCATTCAGTCCTATGTAGAACGAAGGGGTTTCAATGTGTTGCGTGAGTATCAGGGCCACGGGATTGGGCGCAGAATGCACGAAAAGCCGGATATCCCGAATTTCCTGGGACCACGAGGTCGCAGGCCCAAAAATCACATACTATCTTCGGGCATGACCCTGGCCCTGGAGCCCATGGTTGTGGCGGGTGACTGGCGCACGAAGGTGATGGACGATGGCTGGACCGTCGTCACTGCGGACGGCAAACGCTCAGCTCACTTTGAGCATACGATCGCGATTACCAACGGCGAACCGGAGATCCTAACTCGGCTGTGACGCGCGGCCGGCAGGTAGCCGGGTCGATATCTAGGAGGCTAATCCAACGATGAAAGTAAAACCGTCTGTTAAACGGCGTTGTGAGAAATGCAAGATCATCAAGCGGCGAGGGGTGGTGCGGGTCATCTGCTCCAATCCCAAGCACAAGCAGCGTCAGGGCTAAGCGTAGGTAATAGAAGGAGGCTGAACTATGGCGCGTATTGCAGGGGTTGACTTGCCACGAGACAAACGTGTGGAGATCGCGCTGACCTACATTTATGGTATTGGACGCAAGAGCAGCCAAGATATCCTCAATGAGGCGGCGGTCAATCCTGATACTCGGGTCAAGGATCTGGCCGAGGACGAAGTGGCTCGCCTGCGCGAGGCGATAGACAGGAACTATCGTGTAGAAGGTGACCTGCGGCGCGAAGTGCAGATGAATATCAAGCGCTTGCAAGAGATCCAGTGCTATCGCGGCCTTCGCCATCGGCGCAATCTGCCGGCTCGTGGTCAACGGACGCGTACCAATGCCCGCACCAAGCGCGGCGCACGCAAGACGGTGCCGGGTCGCCGCCGGTCGCGGGCCAAGAAGTAATTGGACGTTGCATACGGTGCGCCCAGTGTTCGGCACCTTGCTTAGGGTGCCGGTTACGCGGGGTGGCTTGTGCAGTAATCTAAGGAGGCAGTATGGCGAAAGCGGGGACGAGAAGGACCGGAGGGCGGAAAGAGCGCAAGAACGTGCCCTATGGGCGGGCTTATGTTCATGCCACCTTCAACAATACGATCATCACAGTCACCGATCAACAGGGTAATGCGATTGCATGGTCCAGTGCCGGTACGGTTGGCTTTAAGGGGTCGCGAAAGAGCACGCCTTACGCTGCCCAGCTAGCGGCTCAGCAGGCAGTTAAGAATGCCCAAGACCATGGCATGCGAGAGGTAGATGTATTCGTGAAGGGGCCTGGCCCGGGCCGTGAGGCAGCTATCCGCTCATTGCAGGGCGCGGGTTTCAAGGTGCGCTCTATTACCGATGTTACGCCGATTCCACACAATGGATGCCGTCCGCCTAAGAAACGACGGGTGTAGTTGGGTATCGTGTGAGCTTGGGATTTGCCGCGCGAAGAGTAGCAGTCAGATTGGAAACGAGAATCTAGAATACTAGAGGGATGAAGGGCTCTGCCAGGCCTGTAAACCTCTTGAAGTAATTGACGAAACCAAACAGGAGGACAACTTGGCACGCTACCGGGATCCAGTATGTAAATTGTGTCGTCGCGAAGGCGAAAAACTATTCCTGAAAGGGGAGCGATGTTTCTCACCCAAGTGCGCATTTGAGCGGCGCTCTTACGCGCCGGGCGTGCACGGGCGGCAGGCTCAATTTCGGCGGAAAGAGTCCGACTATGCCTTGCAGCTTCGTGCCAAACAAAAGGCGCGCCGTGTGTATGGTATTTATGAGCGCCAGTTCCGCCGCTACTTCCGAGATGCTCAGCGACAGAAGGGGTTGACTGGCGTTAATCTGCTTACTATGTTGGAAAGCCGGCTCGACAATGTGGTCTATCGTTTGGGTTTTGCCAGCTCACGGGCTCAGGCTCGCCAGCTTGTACAGCATGGCCATTTCGACGTTAACGGCCGCAAGACCAACATCCCTTCGTATCTGGTCAAGGCGGGGGACGTCATTGTGGTGCGAGACCACAGCCGAAGCAATCCGTATTTCAAGGACGTGTCGCAGGTACTGGATGAGAGCCGGGTCCCGGCTTGGTTAAGCCTGGATCTGTCTCATCTGACGGGCAGAGTCGTTGACCTGCCCTCTCGCGATGATATTGACATAACCATTAGCGAACAATTGATTGTTGAGTTCTATAGCCGGTAGTCTATGACACTGCCTGTGTTCCGGGTGCAGCAGTAAGATCCGGAATACACGGATGGGTCGAAGGCTGTGGATACGTACAGGGGGTGTTGCTTTGGCGGAAATGAATCTTGTCTTGCCGAAGGTTGAGACTGAGGCAAGTGCTCAGTCCCATGGGCGCTTCAGTATTGGCCCGTTGGAAAGCGGTTATGGTATCACCTTGGGTAATTCCCTTCGGCGTGTTCTGCTGGCTTCATTGACAGGTGCTGCGGTAACGTCGCTGCGCGTCAGCGGTATACATCACGAATTCTCCGAGATTCCGTACGTGCGCGAGGACATGACGGCGCTTATCCTGAACGCGAAGCAGGTGCGGGCCAAGCTATACAACAACGAACCGGCACGTCTGCGGGCTGAGATCAGGGGCGCTGGTATCCTGACAGCAGGGGACCTGGAATGTCCACCCAATGTCGAGATCATCAACCCGGACCTGGCATTGCTGACAGCCGACTCGCCTCAGGCGGACTTGGATATTGAGTTGGTGGTGGAAGCCGGACGGGGCTATTCGCCGGCCGAAGAGCGCGGCAAGTTGCCCATCGGCGAGATTCCGGTTGACGCTATCTTCAGCCCTGTTCGTCGAGCCAGTTATACGGTGGAGCGGGCGCGTATTGGCCAGGTCACCGATTATGACCGGCTGGTGCTCGAGGTAACCACTGACGGCACCATGTCCCCCCGTGAGGCATTGAGTGAAGCCGCGCGCATCTTGGTGCAGCATTTCACGCTTGTGGTCGGGGTAACTGAAGAGGAGCCGGAAGTTGAAGAACAAGAGGGGGGTGGCATTCCTGCCCGTACGTATGAGGCGCCTATTGAGGAGCTCGAGCTGACGGTGCGGGCTTACAACTGCCTCAAGCGCGCCGGAATTACCCAGGTAGGCGAGATCTTGGAGAAGTTGCAGAAGGGCGAAGAGGAGATCCTGGCGATCCGTAACTTTGGCCAGAAGTCCCTGGACGAGTTGATGGACAAGCTGCGCGAGAAAGGTTTTCTCGATGAGATGAACCGCATCATCGGCGCCCCAGACGCAGATCAGCCGCCGACCGAGATAGAGTTGGCGGCCTAGGCCGCGGGATGATGGGTACGGCAGCCTGGGCGGCAAGCGGCACAAGAAGTTACTGCATTAACTAATGAGGGATTGGCGGGCTCGTGGCAGCGGGTTAGTGTGCGGATGTTCGATGAAGATGTGCCCGAGCATAATCCTGAGGCTTACAAGGAATCAGTACGATGAGACATAGAGTGGCAGGTCGGAAACTGGGGCGCAATTCGGGACAGCGCAAAGCCCTATTTCGTAATCTCGTAACAGAACTCCTGCGGCATGGGCGGATTCACACGACCGAGGCTAAGGCTAGAGCCATCCGACCCAAAGCTGAGCGCTTGATCACGCTGGCTAAGCGCGGTGACTTGCATGCACGGCGATTAGCTGCTCGCGATGTGCAGGATCGAGACACTTTGCAGAAGCTCTTCGGTGAACTTGCCGAGCGCTACGAAGGCCGCCAGGGTGGTTATACTCGAATCTACAAGCTTGGCCCGCGCAAAGGAGATGGAGCGCCGGTTGTGCTCATCTCGCTGGTCGAGTAAACGTTCAGGGTGCAGGGTAGGTAAGCAGCAATCAGAAAGTGGGTTAACGAGCATACCCTTGCCTGGCGCGCCCTGATTGTTGATATCTGTTTCCTTTCATGGGATGGAATTTCGATACCGGGCGACAGTTGAGTACGACGGCACCGACTTTCAAGGTTTTCAGATCCAGGCAAGCGGCCGGACTGTCCAGGGCGAGCTAGAAAGGGCTATCGAGCAGATTACCCAAAGTCAGGTGCGTATCCTGGGAGCGGGGCGTACCGATGCAGGGGTTCACGCCAGCGGGCAGGTGATTGCCTTCAACGTCTCCTGGCGTCACACCACACAGGATTTGCACCGGGCGTTGAACGCTATTTTGCCTGCGGACATTGCCATCAAAGAGCTGGCCAAGGCGCACCCCGCGTTTCACCCGCGTTTCGATGCGGAGCGTCGCCACTATCGTTATACCATCCTTAATGGGTCGACTCGTTCTCCCTTGTGGGCACGTAGGGCGCATCACGTGCCAGAGCCTCTGGACTTGGAGGCAATGCAAGAAGCAAGTCAGATGCTCATTGGCCATCACGACTTTGCCGCCTTTGGCAGACCTACTCAGGGTGAAACAACTGTTCGACATGTGACGCAGGCCGAGTGGCGGGAAGAGTCGCCCGATGACCTGACAGGCAAGTTGCTTGTCTTTGACATCACGGCCAATGCCTTTCTGTATCGGATGGTGCGAAATATCGTGGGTACGCTTCTACGGGTAGGGCGAGGCGAGTTGAGCGCTGCTGATATTGGGCGCCTGTTGGGAAGTGGAGACCGGGCAGATGCCGGCCCGTCCGTACCGCCGTGCGGCTTGTGCCTGGTCAGCGTGGAGTATCGGGACAATCCCTAGCATCAATACCTTTCAAATGGGGCATTTATTATTCACTAGGTTGGGGAGCTACCAGAACGTGAAGACTTTTACAGCCAAGCCACATGAACTTGAACGCGAGTGGTTTGTGTGTGATGCACAAGGCCAAAACCTGGGCCGGTTGGCAACCCAGGTGGCGGCCATTCTGCGCGGCAAGCACAAGCCCATCTACACGCCACACGTGGACTGTGGCGACTATGTGATTATAGTCAACGCCGACAAGATCACCGTAACCGGCCAGAAGCTCGAGCAGAAGATGTATTACCACCACAGCAGCTATCCGGGAGGGCTTAAGCAGGTTACGTTGCGCAAGCAGTTGCAGACTCATCCCGAACGGGTTATCGAGTCGGCTGTGCGCGGGATGTTGCCCAAGAATCGTCTGGGCCGCAAGATGTTCAAGAAGCTCAAGGTGTACGCTGGGCCTGAGCACCCACACCAGGCGCAGCAGCCCAAGCGGTTGGATACTTAGGCGGAGGGAGTGAAGGAAAACCGTGGCAGAGACTCAGTATTACGAAGGCCTTGGACGGCGTAAGACGGCCACCGCGCGGGTACGCTTATACCCCGGCGGCGACGGCACAATCCTGGTCAACGACCAGTCGGTGGACAAGTATTTTGGGCGCGACTGGGATTTGAAGCACCTGTCAGAACCCCTGGTTGTCACCAACAATGCTGGCCGCTTCAATGTGAGCGTGCATGTATCAGGGGGCGGCATCACCGGGCAGTCGGGAGCGATTCGCCTGGGTATTGCGCGGGCTCTCCTCAAGGCCGATCCCGACTATCGAATGGCGTTGCGCAAGTTCGGATTCCTGACGCGCGATCCGCGCGCCAAAGAGCGCAAGAAGGCTGGGCTCAAGCGAGCGCGCAAGGCGCCTCAATACACCAAGCGTTAGACAATTTGCATGGGGGTGTGCTGGACCGGCGCAGCAATAGCTGCCAGGGCTGAGCGCAGCGACCTGCCTATTCATCTTGGTTGGGAGCGTCGGCTGCGGGGAATTCGGTGTGCAGTACGTCCCCGTGAACGTCCACAATGATACGAAAACCGAACATACCCAGCCAGGCACGGGCGTCGTCAGGCAAGCCTTGCTCGATCAGTTGGTCCATATTCTGTATTGAAGCATCGACCATCGCCTTGGTGAAAAGGTCGTCCCGGCCTAGCATTGCCAGCATGCCCTCAGTTACCAGTTCCCGGTTAGCAAGAATCTGCTCCTGGAGCAGTTGGAGCACCTGGCGATCGACGTACTCGGAAGCTACGTGCCGACGAAAGCCCGCATCGAGGATGACATAGTTCGGCTCATCGCCGAGGTATACGACCTCAGCGGGCTCATTTTCCTCATTGAAGACCAGGCCGGAAAAGAGCGTCTGCCGGCGGCCAGATACAACCACAGTTAGTCACCTTTTTTGTTTGCATTACTCCCCCGACTTGGCACAGGGCGGGGGAGTTTTGTGTTGCCCTTACGATAGGTAAAGAATGACCACCACTGTCAGAGCGAACAATACGACTGCCGCGAGCAGGGGCCGATCGGTCAACAGTACCTCATCCGGGGCCGCGCCATTGCCTTGGATATGGATCACGTACAAATACCGGAAGATGCCGTATATCACGAAGGGAATGGTTAACATCATCGTGTGATTCTCGGGCAGGTTAGGGGCCGAGAATGTGTACAGGGCGTAGGTCATCAGCGTTCCGGCGGTGACGACTGCCATCATTTCGTCCAGGAAAGGAAGGCTGTAATGATCCAAGATAGCCCGGGCGTTGCTGGCTTGGCTCTTGAGGAGCACAATCTCCTGCCGACGTTTTCCCAAGGCGAGGAAAAGGGCAAGGAGAGTGGTAAAAACGTATAGCCAGGGTGAGAAGCGTTCGGCGGCAACCAGGGGAACGCCAGCCGCAACCCGCAGCACAAACCCGGCCGCAATGGCCATGACGTCGATGATGACCGCATTCTTCAACCGCAAAGAATAGGCAACTTGCAGGACCAGATAGCCGGTAAGGATGAGGCCAAAGCTCACGTTCAACACAAACCCCAGTGGCAGTGCAACAGCCGGAATAAGGATGGCCGCCGCAATGGCTACCGGCTTGGTTAGCTGCCCGGAAGGTAAGGGGCGGTTGCGCTTGGTAGGGTGCTGGCGATCCCTATCAATATCCACCAAATCGTTGATGAGATATACCGCCCCAGAAACGAGGCAGAGCAGCACAAAGCCGACAATTGTCCGGGTAAGAGGTTCGACCTGAAAGAGTTTCAGGTCGAAGAGCAGAGGCACGAAGATGACACCATTCTTGGTCCACTGCGCAGGTCGCAGTGTCCTGATAAGCCCGATGAGCACAAGCGACTCCTGGGATGAAATCTTAAAGAGACATGATATAGGGAATGAATGCAGGTGGCAAGTCGCCCGACGCTGTTTGACACCCGCCTGGGTTGCGGCTATCCTAACTCTATGAGCAAACGAGTCCGGCTTGACTATCTACTGGTGGAGTGTGGCTTGGCTGAAACGCACAGTCAGGCGCAGGCGCTGGTTCTAGCTGGCCAAGTTCGTGTGAATGGACAGATCGCTCCCAAGCCAGGCGCCAGGGTGCCAGACGATGCCCAGGTGACTCTGGATCAGAGATTGCCCTACGTCAGCCGGGGCGGCCAGAAGCTGGCGGCTGGCCTGGATGCGTTTCAGGTATCGGTGACGGGCCTGGTCTGCGCCGATGTAGGGGCGTCCACAGGTGGGTTTACCGACTGCCTGCTCCAGCGAGGTGCTGCGAGAGTGTATGCCATTGATGTGGGGTATGGTCAACTGGCATGGAAGCTGCGCCAAGACGAACGCGTGGTGGTTATGGAAAGAACCAATGCCCGCTACCTGGATGCGCTGCCTGAACCGGCCGGGCTGGTTACCATCGATGTGTCGTTCATCTCGCTGCGCTTGTTGTTTCCTGCCGTGATGCGCTGGCTGGCGCCTAAGGCTGATGTCATTCCACTGGTCAAGCCCCAGTTTGAAGCAGCGCGGGAGCAGGTAGGCAAGCGCGGGGTCGTGCGTGACCCCGCTGTGCATCGCCAGGTTCTGGAAAAGGTGGTCGGCTACGCGGTGGCCCACGGGCTGAGCGTGGCTGGCCTGGTACGTTCACCGATTGCAGGACCAGCCGGCAATTTGGAGTTTCTGATACATTTTCGGCACGCACCCTGTGATCACGACCTTGACTTGGCGGCTGCCATCGAGGCATGCCTGGCAGGTGTGTAGTCCAATTTCCTGTAGCCGGCAATGCGAGAGGCTGGTGGACGGGATGAGCATGTGCGGCAAGCCTTGAAGCGCCTCAGCATGCGGACGGATTTCGTGGTATAATCATCGAGGCATTTTGGCTGGTTTGGTCCACCGCGCGAAGTGAGGGATAGCCTCATGCATCCACGTGACGAAATGCGAGAGCAGAGAATTGCCAGTCTTGAGCGGCGTATCGGCTTTCTGGAGCGTATTGTCCGGGTAAGCCAGATACTGAACACTACCCTGAAACTTGAGCCGTTGCTGAGCATTATTATCCAATCAGCGACGGAGCTCACGCATACCGAAGCGTGCTCCATTATGCTACTGGACAGGCGAACGGGTGAGCTGCACTTTGCCCAATGGGTGGGTGAGGGCTCGGAGGGGCTGCGTGATGTATCAGTCCCTTTGGATAACAGCATTGCCGGCTGGATTGTGCGCAACCGAAAGCCGCTGCTGATCCGAGACGCCAAGTCGGATGACCGCTGGCACCCTGAAGTTGACAGGAGGATAGAGTTCGACACGCGGTCTATCTTAGGCGTGCCCCTGTTGGTCAAAGACGAAGTGATCGGCGTGATGGAACTGCTGAACAAGATCGACGAGGAGGGGTTTGGTCAGGATGACATCCAGATTGCCAGCACTCTGGCTGCTCAGGCGGCGATCGCCATCGAAAACGCGCGCCTGTTGGACGAGCTGCAGCAGGCATATAATGACTTGGCTGAGCTGGATCGCCTGAAGAGCGATTTTGTGAGCGTGGCCTCCCACGAACTACGTACGCCACTGGCGGTGATCTTGGGATACGCTTCGTTTCTGCGTGAGGAGGTGGATGGTGAGATCGGTGAGCAGTTGGGCATTGTGCTGCAAAGTGCCATGCGGTTGCGGTCCATCATTGATGATATGGTCAACCTGCGCCACGTGGACACGGGTGAGACCCAACTTGAGCGTGATGTTTTCTCGATGAGCGAGCTCATTAGTGAAGTAGCCAACGAATTCGCCCAGTTGGCCAGAGCCAAACGGCAAATACTGCGACTGGAGTTGCCAGACGACCCGTTGAAGATTGATGCAGATCGGCAGAAGCTGTATCTGGTGTTGGCCAACCTTGTGTCGAACGCGATCAAGTTCAGCCCCCCTGAAGGACGGGTGCAGATCTCAGGGCGCCGCAAGGGCGACGAGGTGTGGATCGAGGTTATGGATACTGGCATCGGCATCCCTGAGCGAGATTACTATCGCATTTTTGATCGTTTCTACCAGGTCGAGCCCAGCCTCACGCGGCGCCACGAGGGCATGGGGTTGGGGCTGCCTATCGCCAAAAGCATGGTAGAATTGCACGAGGGTAGAATTTGGGTCGAGAGTGTAGTTGGAAAAGGAAGTCGCTTCACGGTTGTGCTGCCTGTCTCCCCTTTCAGGGAAGTGTCAATTCCCGGGGCTGCTGCTGACTCCTGATTCTCTGCTGGCACGTCGCACGATCAAGTCACCTGCCCGGCCATTGGCCGGGCCTTTCTTGATTCCGCGTCGGATTCGTTGTCAAAACTGGACGGCCATGCTAAAATATAGTTTCGGGCTTGTGGCGGTTCTTATGAGGAATTGCAGATCGGCGGTTATGCTGGATGAGGTTTAGAAGTATGACAGAGATGAAGAAGCTCATCGTGCGTGGTGCACGCCAGCACAATCTGAAGAATATCGATGTAGACCTCCCGCGTGACCACTTGATTGTCATCACGGGTCTGTCGGGCAGCGGCAAGTCGAGCCTGGCTTTCGACACCATTTATGCCGAAGGGCAGCGTCGCTATGTCGAGTCCCTCTCGGCGTACGCACGGCAGTTCCTGGGCCAGATGGATAAGCCGGATGTGGACCAGATTGAAGGTTTGAGCCCGGCCATCTCCATAGACCAGAGGGGAGCCAGTCACAACCCTCGCTCGACGGTGGGCACAGTTACCGAGATATACGATTACTTGCGCTTGCTGTATGCACGGGTAGGTCAGCCGCATTGCCCGCAGTGCGGGCGGGAGGTCAATCAGCAGACAGCGCAGCAAATCGTGGATGCCATCCTGGAGAGGCCACCTGCGAGTCGATTGATGGTCTTGGCTCCTCTGGTCAAGGACCGTAAGGGGGAACACAAGGCTATCTTCGATGATGTGCGCAAGTTGGGCTATGTGCGGGTGCGGGTTGACGGCGAGATGTACGACGTGGACGAGGAGCTCGAGTTAGATCGCTACAAAATGCACACAATTGAGGCAGTGGTGGACCGGCTGATCATCCGCGACGGAAACCATGGCAGCGAAACAGATGTCAGCCGGCTGGCCGACTCGGTCGAGACTGCGCTGAAGCTGGGCAATGGGGCGTTGATTGTCACGGACGTGACTGACCCTGAGAAACCCTGGGATCGGCTCTTCAGCGAGCACTTTGCGTGTGTGCACTGTGGTATCAACCTGCCCGAGATCGAGCCGCGCACCTTCAGTTTCAACAGCCCCCACGGAGCGTGCCCGGCATGCACCGGCCTGGGGATGAGATTGGAGTTGGACCCTGACTTGATCTTGGCCCAGGGCACGTCGACGCTCGAAGGGGGCGCCATCCGACCCTGGGCCAGACGCAGCAGTAGCCAGGCAGATGGCTATTACAGCCAGCTTATCCGCTCGGTGGCGCAACATTACGGTATTCCTCTGGATGTGCCGGTTCGCGAGTTGTCGAGCAAGCAGCGCGACATTATTCTGTACGGGAGCAAGCCCGGGGATCGTATCATGCTGCAGTACCGCAATGCCGAAGGGATGGAGCGCGCCTATCAGACCACGTACGAAGGGGTCATCCCTAACCTGCAGCGCCGCCACAAAGAAAGCACTAGCGAGTACGTGCGAAGCGAAATCGAGCAATATATGTCGGCCCGACCTTGCCCGGTATGCCAGGGCAAGCGCTTGCGCCCTGAAGCCCTGGCCGTCACCATCGCCGGCAGGTCCATCGACGGGGTAACAGGCATGTCCGTGGCCGAGGCTCTGGGGTGGGTGGAAGCGCTGCAGGGGCAAGGGGATATACCGTTGCTGTCGGCCCGCGAGCAGACGATCGCCCATCAAATTCTCAAGGAGATTCGTGATCGTCTCAACTTTATGGTGAACGTGGGCCTGGATTATTTGACCCTGGATCGAGCAGCCGGCACCCTTTCGGGCGGCGAGGCTCAGCGCATTCGCCTGGCAACCCAAATCGGCTC
>Ga0233417_10000138_pt1 | contig 19464 bp, 18 predicted proteins | sample Sed_MG_FD_189023 | JGI IMG/M metagenome (GOLD analysis project Ga0233417, IMG submission 189023) | Sediment microbial communities from Lake Towuti, South Sulawesi, Indonesia - Sediment_Towuti_2014_0.5_MG | ecosystem: Environmental > Aquatic > Freshwater > Lake > Sediment | place: Indonesia... | reverse complement strand
CGCCGCCGTCGCACCAGACCTTCCAGGGCCCCAACTTCGTGATCTGCTCGTTCTGTCCGCGCAAGCTCGACTTCGACCCGGAGGCGATCCCGATCCCGTACCACCACTCGAACCTGCAGTCGGAGGAAATGATCTACTACGTGTCCGGCAACTTCGGGTCGCGGAAGGGAATCTCGATCGGCTCGATCACCCTGCACCCCTCGGGGCTTCCGCACGGGCCGCAGCCCGGGCTCGCCGAGAAGTCGCTCGGCGTCGCGGAGACGACGGAGCTGGCGGTGATGTGCGACACGTTCCGGCCGCTCAGGCTCTCGACCTTCGCCCGCGACCTCGACGATCCGCGCTACGCGTACTCGTGGTACGAGCCGCCCGCGGAGGAGCCGAGCCTGGCCGGGGTGACGAGCCACCTGTAGAAGGTCAACCGAGCAACGCCGCGACCGAGTCTCCGCGGCGACGCGGAGGACGGACCTCGCGCCAGGTGCACTGCGCCGGATCCTTGTCGTCGCGGAAGCGGACGAGCTTCGTCCCGTGCCGGAAGCGACTGCCCTGCACCTTGTCGTACCGCACCTCGACGACGAGCGCCGGGCGGACCGCGGATTCCTCGAGCCCCGTGCCGCCCCAGCGGTTGGGTTCCGAGAACCGGCGCTCGGGCGCGTTCTCGAGCAGCGGAAGGACGCGCGCGGCGATCTCCCCGTGCCGTGCCGGCGCCACCGCCGCCGACCCAACGTAGTCGAGCTCCCCGTCGTCGCGGTAGAGCCCGAGGAGGAGCGTCGCGATCCGGTCCGGGCGGGACCTCCAGCGGAGGCCGACGACGACGCAGTCGGCGGTTTTCTCGGGTTTCACCTTCACGACCGCGTCGCGAGAGCCGGCGCTGTAGGGGAGGTCGAGGCGCTTGGCGACCACGCCGTCGAGCCCGAGCGCCTCGAAGCGCTCCAGCCAGCCGAGCGCCTCGTCACGGTCGTGGGTCGCCGGGGAGAGGGCGAAGCGCCTCGCCTTTCGCTCCAGCGCGCGGCGGCGCTCGGCGAGCGGCCTGCGCCACACCTCTTCTCCCTTCCACACGAGCACGTCGAACGCGACGAACCGGGCAGGGATCTCGGCCGAGAGCTTGCGGACGCGGCTCTCGGCCGGGTGCAGGCGTGTCTGCATGGCGTCGAAGTCGAGTGCGCCGTCGCGCTCGATCACGATCTCGCCGTCGAGCGCCGAGCGCGGGGGGAGCAGGTCGGCGAGAGGCCGCAGCTCCGGGAAGTACCGGAGCAAGGGCCGCGCGTTCCGCGACCAGAGCCGGAGCTCGCCGCTCGCGTTCTCGAGCAGGCCGCGGAAGCCGTCCCACTTCGGCTCGTACTGCCAGCCGTCCGGCGCCGGAAGCTCGCGCACGAGCTCGGCCTCCATCGGCGGGAACGGGATCGCGAGGTCGAGGTCGACGGGCCGCTCGACGGGCTCGTTGCTCGGAGGCCGACGGCGGGGGCGGGACACGTCCGCAAGCTACTACGCTCTCGCGATCATGCGCCGCGTCGCCGTTACCGGGCTCGGAGCGGTCACCCCGCTCGGACACGATGCACGCGCGACCTGGGAGGGTGCTGTCGCCGGCCGGAGCGGCGTCGACTTCATCCGCTCCTTCGACGCGTCGGGGTACCCGGTGCGGATCGCGTCCGAGGTGAAGAACTTCGACCCGGTCGCCGTCGTGGGGCCGAAGGACGCGCGGCGGCTCGAGCGCAACGTCGTACTCGCCGTCGCGGCCGCGCGCGAGGCGTGGTCCGACGCGGGCGTGGACGGTGTCGACCCGGCCCGGGCAGGGATCCTCGTGGGCTCGGCGGTCGGCGGCCTGATGGGCGTGCTCGCGCAGGACGAGGTTCGTCGCGAGCGCGGTCACAGCCGCGTGTCGCCCTGGTTCTTGCCGAACGTCCTCGTCGACTCGGCGAGCGGGCAAATCGCGATCGACCTCGGTCTGCGCGGGCCGAACTACGCGCCGGTCTCCGCGTGCGCGACCGGGTCGCACGCGGTGGGAGAAGGCGCCGAGCTGATCCGCCGCGGTGACGCCGACGTCGTGCTCGCCGGCGGGACCGAGGCCTGCATGCACCCGGTCATCCTCGCGGGCTTCTGCGCGATGCGGGGGCTCGTGGCGGAGGAGGAGGATCCGACGAGGGCGTCACGGCCGTTCGACGCGACGCGCGCCGGGTTCGTGATGGGCGAGGGGGCGTGCGTGCTCCTGCTCGAGGAGTACGAACGGGCGCAGGAGCGCGGCGCCCGGATCTACGCGGAGGTCCTCGGGTACGGCACCTCGAACGACGCGCATCACATGGCCCAGCCGGACCCCGAGTCGGTCGGAGTTGCGGAGATGATGCGGGCAGCGCTTTCGCGCGCCGAGGTCGCGCCGGAGCGGGTCGGGTACATCAACGCGCACGGGACGTCGACGCCGCAGGGCGACCTCGCGGAGACGAAGGCGATCAAGCAGGTCTTCGGCGACCACGCCTACGCGCTGGCCGTCTCGTCGACGAAGTCCGAGCTCGGGCACCTGTTCGGGGCCGCAGGCGCGGTCGAGGCGATGATGTGCGTTCTCGCGCTGCACGAGGGCGTGCTTCCGCCGACGATCAACTACCGCAACCCGGACCCGGAGTGCGACCTCGACTACGTGCCGAACGACGCGCGGCGCGTGCAGGTGGAGGTCGCGCTCTCGAACGCGATGGGCCTGGGCGGGCATGACGCCTGTGTTCTGCTCGGCCGCGCCGGCGACTGAAGCCCGCGCGATCCGGCACGGAATCGACACGCAGAGGTCTCCCATCCGTATGAACTTCCTCGTTACGCTCAAAGCGGGGAGGAGGATGGTGGCCCCGAGAGCGTGTCTTGACCGGCCACGGTTTCGGCGGTCAGCTGAGTCAGCGACTCGAGGACGCGGTCGGCCAGCGCGAGCGCGTCGTCCGTCGGCGGGTAGCGGCGGTTCGGGATCGCGATGACCCGCATGCCGGCTGCGTGCGCCGCACGGATCCCGTTCTCCGAGTCCTCGATCGCCGCGCACCTCTCGGGCGCAACGCCCAGCCGCCGTGCCGCCTCGAGGAAGACGTCGGGCGCCGGCTTGCCGCGATCGACCTCGTCGGACGACACCGTGGCCTCGAAGTGCGTACCGAGGCCCGCGGTCTCCAGCACCGCGTCGATGACCGAGCGGTTCGACGACGACGCGAGCCCGAGAGGGAACGGGCCCGCGAGGCGCAGCACCGCCTCGACGGCGCCCTCGATCAACGGCAACCGCTCGGCGTAGCGCTCCTCCATCCGCCGCACGACCTCGGCGCTGATCTCCTCCGGGGACTCCTGGAGCCCGATCTCGTCGCGCATGTAGCGCGACCACTCGGTCGAGCTCATGCCCATCATGTCCGCCTGCGCACGCTCGTGCCAGCGGCCGCCGCGCTCGCGCGCCAGCTCCTCACGCACCTCGTCCCACATGTGCTCGGAGTCGAGGAGAACCCCGTCGAGGTCGAAGACGACCGCTTCGATCATGACTGGCCCATCTCCGCGCGACCGGGTCGAAGAAGGGAGTTCGCGCGGGAACCATGGGTTCCCCGGCATTCGCCCCCGTCGAGGTCGAAGACGATCGCGTCGATCACGCGGATCCGTACTCGCCGCGCACGCGGAGGAGCCCGGGAGCCTCCTCGCCCAGCTCGATCCGGAGCGCTTCGCACACGAAGAGCGTGTGGGTCCCGACCTCGACCTCCTCCCGGAGCGAGCACTCGAGCCAGCCGAGCGCTCCGACGAGGAGCGGAGCGCCGCTTGCGCCGGGCTCGCTCGCCACCCCGTGCCACATCGCGATCGGAGGCACGCCGAGCGCGAAGTGCCGCGCCAGCCAGTCCTGGCCGGCGGCGAGGAGCGAGATCGCGCAACCACCGGCTTCCCGCAGGAGCTCGTGCATCGCGGCCTCCCTCGACACCGCGAACCCGACGAGCGGCGGGTCGAGGGAGAGCCCGACCAAGGTGCCGACGGTGAGGCCGAGCTTCTGCCCGCCGGCGTCCACGGTGACGACGGAAGCCCCGGAGGGATACCGGCCGAGGAGCGCCCGCAGCTCCGCGCTCTCGGTCATCGCTCACGCGTCGGCGCGAGCGACTCGGGCCCGATCTCTGCGAGCGAGGCGCAGCCGGCGAGACCCACGGCGAGGTCGAAGTCGGCGCGGAGGTTCCGAATGACCTCGCGTACGCCGTCCTCCCCTCCCGAGGCCAGCCCCCACACGTACGGCCTCCCGAGCCCGACCGCGTGCGCTCCGGCCGCCAGCGCTCGGAAGACGTCCGCTCCCGAGCGCACGCCGCTGTCGAAGGACACGGGAACGCCGGGACGCTGCCCACGCGCTCCTCCGACGTAGATCTCGAACTGCCGCTCGCGACCGATGCCCGGACGAGGACGCTCGCTCCGCACCTCGCTCACGGGCGCACCCTAACGCGGCAGGCGCGGCCGTATCGCTCCAGAATCGTCCCGATGGATGCGTCGGAGGTTCCGTACCCCCTCGCGAAGAGGGTGCTCGACAAGCTCGTGGCGGCGCTGCTCGTCGTACTGCTCTCGCCGCTCTTCGCGGTCGCCGCCGGATCTGCGGCTCTCGGCGCCCTGCGCCGGAGGGAAGATCGCGGCCCGCTCCTCTATCGCGAGCCGCGGATCTCGAAAGGAGGGACCTTCGGCCTGCTCAAGTTCCGCACGCTGCGAACCGGGGTCATGGCCGCAGCCGGCACGAGGGAGCCGCATGCGCGGCTGCTGGAGGCCGAGCCCTCGAATCTGACGTGGGCCGGGAGGACGGTCCTCAAGCCGTGGTACCTGGACGAGCTCCCCCAGCTGGTCAACATCCTGCGGGGTGACATGAGCCTCGTCGGGCCGCGCCCGTGGCCGGCGTCGATGGTCCAGCGCCAGGTGGCGTCGGGGCAGGACTACCGGCTGCGGATGATCGCAGGTTGGACCGGCCCGGCTCAGGTCCGGAAGGGGATCGTGGACCCGGTCGACTACGAGGATCTCGACCTCGAGTACGTGACGGCCTGCGAGTCCTGGAGCGGGCTGCGGCTCGTGGGCCACGACCTCGGTCTTCTCTGGGAGACCGTGAAGCTGCTGGCGCGGGGCGAGGGACTGCGGTACTGATCCGTCGGGTCGTCCCGTCGCCCGTGATCCGGGGATTCCCGTACGGGGATCGGTGACCGGCCCCGATGCCGACCGGCGTCTGCCGCGCGAGTATGGGAGGGAAAGGAGGGGCGTATGACCACGCTCGTCAAGTGGGCACCCTTCCAGGAGCTCGACACCATCGAGCGGCGTATGCGCCGGATGCTGGAGGACTTCGGCATCGCGCCCGCGCCGCTGCCGCCGGTCGACCTCTACGAGACGGAGAAGGAGGTCGTCGTCGAGCTCGACGTCCCGGGCTTCGAGGAGAAGGAACTCTCGCTCGAGGTCGTCGACCATACGCTGATGGTCAAGGGCGAGCACAAGGTCGCCAAGGAGGAGAAGGAGAAGACCTTCTACCTCCACGAGCGGCTGGAGAAGCATTTCGAGCGGCGGTTCACGCTGCCGCCCGAGGTGGACGTCGAGCACGTCGAGGCGAAGTTCGGCAGGGGCGTCCTCGAGGTGCACATCCCGAAGATCGAGCGGGCGAAGGCTCGCAAGATCGAGATCAGGGCGTAGCCCACTAGCCTTGCGCAAGGCCGGGATCGGCAGAAGCCGATCCCGGCCGCGCGGAAGACCGAACACTCCTGAAGGCGTCCGCTTCGCGGCCGCGTACGCCTCTGCGCAAGCCGGGAATCCGCCGAGCGGATCCCCGGCGCGCGAGAATCCCTGAAGGCGTCCGCTTCGCGGCCGCGTGCGCCTCTGCGCAAGACCGGAATCCGCCCAGCGGATCCCCGGCGCGCGAAAATCCCTGAAGGCGTCCGCTTCGCGGCCGCGTACGTTCTCTGCGCAGGCCGGGGATCCGCCGAGCGGATTCCCGGCGCGCCGAAGATCCCTGAAGGCGCCCGCTTCGCGGCCGCGTATGCCTCTGCGCAAGACCGGAATCCGCCCAGCGGATCCCGGCGCGCTGGCCCCCTCAAGTCGTCCGCTTCGCGGTCGCGTTCGCCTCCCTGAGCGCGTCGTTTACGGCGGCTGGGCGAGCGGAGACTCGGCCCGGTCCGCGTCAGCCGACCCGGTACCGCTCGAGGCTGTCCCAGTCCGGGACGACGCCGAGGCCGGGACCCTCGGGCGGTCCGATCGTCCCGTCCTCAGCGATTCCGAGGGTGACGGGGAGGAGCCAGTCGCGGCGCTCGGCCGGCCAGGCGGGCGGATCGAGAGGCACCTCGAGGTAGGGGGAGGTCGAGAGCGCCAGCGCGCAGTGGAGGTTCGCGAGCAGCCCGTAGCCGTTCGACCAGGTGTGCGGGCTCCACGTGCTCCCCGTCTGCTCGGCGAGCTTCGTAATCCGCCGGGCGCCCTCGACCCCACCCGCGAGGACGACGTCCGTTTGCACAACCGCGACACGGCCTCGGACGACCAGGTCACGGGCCTCGGCGATCGTCCGCACCATCTCTCCGGCGGCGATGCGCACGCTCCCTCTGCTCAGCGCGGCGTAGCCGTCGAGGTCGTCCGTCGGGAGGGGTTCCTCGAGCCAGTAGGCGTCCAAGCGCTCGAGCTCGCGGGCGAAGGCCGCTGCAGTTGCCAGATCCCAGCGAGGGGTGAGGTCCCCGGGCATGCGCCAGCCCTGATTTGCGTCGACCATGACCTCGAGGGTGGGCACGGCGGCGCGCACGGCCTCGATCACGGGGAGATCGAGGCGCCAATCGGTCGAGTGGAGGCGGAGCTTCACGGCGCGGACGCCCGCGTCGCGCAGCGCGCGGCAGCGCCGAACGCGCTCGTCCGCGTCGACGAGCTCACCCGTCGACGCATAGGCGAGGATGCTGCTCCGCTCCCCGCCGAGGAGTCGCCAGAGCGGCTCGTCACGGGCGCGGCCGAGCAGATCCCACACGGCGACCTCGACGATCCAGTTGCGCCCGTGGTGGAAGTCGACGGTCTCGACGATGCCGTGGACGGCGCTCGCGTCCGCGACGTCGACGCCGACGAGCAGGCGCTCGAGGAGCGCGCGATCGGGCACGTCGCCCCCGCTCGCGTACCCCTCGACGCCTTCGTCGGAGCGGACGATCACGATCGTCGCGTCCTGCTGTGTTCGCGGCTCGGGATCCCAGGCTGCGAGAAACGGCGGGTCGAGCGGGCAGCGGTAGCGCCGCGTCTCGATCGCCGCGATCCGCACTCAGCCTCTGCCGAAGGACGGCCGGCTCACGGGATGATCGTCCCTCTGTTCATCACCCCGTTGGGGTCGAATGCCTGCTTCAGGGTCTCGAGCATCGGGTACGAGGAGCCGTGCTCGTCGCGCGCCCACCGCGCGCGAGCCTTCCCGATCCCGTGGTGGTGGACGATCGAACCGCCTCGCGCGAGCGTCTCCTCGCAGATGATCGAGATGATCGGGAGGTAGATCCGCGTCGCCTCATCCTCGGGCGGGACCTCGCCAAGGTCGTAGAAGTAGTTGAAGTACATGTTCGTCCCGTTGAGATAGCTGTGCGACGAGTGGCCTCCGAGGAGCGTGATCCCGGGGATCTCGGCGCGGATGCGAGAGACGGCGGCCGCGTAGATGTCGTAGATCGAACTCCAGCCGGCAGAGATCTCGGTCGTCCGGTTGACGTTGCGCGTCACCCGAATCCGCTCGTTCTCGGCCTCGATCTTGTCCGGCCCCCACGTGAGATCCTCGAACCAGTCCCGGATGAGCGCGCCGTCGACGGGCGAGCACTCGGGATGCCGGGCCACGATCGCGGCGATGCCCTCCGCGGTTGCCTTTGCGATCCCCGCTGCCCCCTCCGCCATGAACACGAGGACGCAGTCGTCCGGCGCTGCGAAGTGCGAGAAGTGGATGCTCCCGTCCTCGGCGTCGTACAGGCGGGCGACCGAAGGTCTGTAGCCGGCGACCATCACCTCGCGCAACACCTCGAAGCCGGTCTTCATGCTCGCGAGCGTCCACCCGAGGAACACGTTGTTCTCCGGCAGGTAGGGGAAGAGCTTGACCGTCACCTCGGTGATGAAGCAGAGGGCGCCCTCGCTCCCGATGACGACGTGGCGGATGTCGGGACCTGCCGCGCGGCGCGGGACGTTCTTGATCCTGACCACCTCGCCGCTCGGGAAGACGGCCTCGAGCCCTACCACCAGGTCCTCGATGCCCCCGTAGAGCGTCGAGAACTGGCCGATGCTGCGCGTGGCGACGAGGCCGCCCATATGCGCCACCGGCTTCGACTGCGGCGAGTGGCCGGTCGTCAGCCCGACCTCGCGAGCGCGATCCTCGAGGAGCTGGAGTGGGACGCCGCACTGGCAGGTCGCCTGCATGTCGTACTCGTCGATGCTCAGGATGCGATTCATCTCGGAGCCGTCGACGACGATCGAGTTCGGGACGACGGTCTCGAGGCCGCCCTCGGTCGCGGTTCCGCCCGTGCGCGGGACGACGTTGATCCGGTTCCGGTCGGCGAACGCGAGCACCTTCGCGACGTCCCCCGTGCTCCGCACCATCGCCACCGCCGCAGGCGGCGGCATCGTGTACACGCCGAAGATGCTCTCGAGCTTGCGGAAGTTGTCGATGCTCCGCTCCCTCAGAACCCGCTCGTCGGTGACGACCTGCTCCGGGCCGATGAGCTGCTTCAAACCGTCGGCGATCGCTTCTCGCGTCAGTCCCATCAGCCCGGTTCTCGTGTCGGCGCGGTGATGGCGGGTTCCTATCAGTGGAAGATGGGGTAAGAGCGCTCGAGGAGAGGGTCGGTGGCCTCGCGGATGCGCTGGTAGATCGTCTCGTTCATGCGCCGGTAGACGTCCGAGCCTGCCGGGTCCGGGTGGAAAGACTCGCGCTCGTGCGTCATGGCCGCTGCCGCGGCCTCGAGGTCGGGGTGGACGCCCACCGCGGCCGCGGCGGAGATCGCGGCGCCGAGACCCGCCCCGCCCGCGCCGACGCTCCGGGAGGCAGGGATCCCGAAGCAGTCAGCGACGATCCTCATCATCAGCGAACTCGAGGAGCCACCGCCGGAGACGACGATCTCGTCGAGCGAGCTCCCGAGCTCGTCGCACATCGCGTCGACGTTGTGCTTCATCGTGAGCGCGATCGCCTCGAGGATCGAGCGATAGACGTGGCCGCGCGTGTGTCGGGCGTCGAAGCCGATCAGCATGCCCTTCCGGAACGGCTTGTCGGTGGGCGCCAGCCAGTCGAGGACGGTCATGAGGCCGTCGCTCCCGGCGGGCACGACCTCGGCCTCGCGCTCGAGGCACTGCTCCCGCGAGACCCCGTGTTCCGCGCCGGCATCGGTATTCCCGAGCAAGTCGAGGAACCAGCTCAGCGTCCACATCCCGCGGCGAACGCCGTGGCTCTCGTACAGGTAGCGGTGAGGGATGCAGGCGAAGTTCGTCCAGAACGCGACGGGAGTCTTGTGATTCTCATGCCCGTGCACCATGGCCGCGATGTACGTGCCGAGCGAGAGGAGCCCGGTTTGCTCGCCGAGCGAGCCGGCGCCGAGCGCCTCCACCGCCTTGTCGTTCGCCGTCGCGACCACCGGTAGTCCCTCGGGCATCCCGGTGGCAGCGGCGGCTTCCGCGGTCACGTTCCCGGCGACGTCGCCCGGCAGCTGCAACTCGAGGAGCAGCTCCCTCTTCAGCTTGAAGCGCTCGAGGAGCGCGGGGTCGTCGCTCCACCGCCAGGTGTCGGTGTCGATCGGCCACTGCAGCAGGATGTTGTTGGCGGCCGTGTCGCGAAGCTCACCCGTGAGCCGGTGGGCGAGGTAGCCCGACGACGTGGTCGCGTACGCGACGGATGGGTCGTCAGGGAGGTACGCGTCGTAGGCGCGGTCGTCCATCCAGCTGATGACCGGCTCCACGAGCGACCCGTCGGCCCGGAGGAACGTCTTGCAGCAGCGGATCGTGCACAGCCCGACGGCGACGATCTCCTTCGCGTCACCGGTGAACGCAGCGAGCGCCCGGCGGCTTGCAGCGCAGATCGACTCCCAGAGGTCGTCGTCCGGATGGAAAGCGACGCCGGGCTGAGGCCGGCTCAGCGGTCGCAGCGCCTGCCGGCCCTCCGCGACGACCTCGCCGCGAGCGTCGACAACGACCACCTTCGCGCTCTGCGTTCCGCAGTCGACACCGACGAGGTACGGGCCTGCCATGCCGCGCGCCAGCCCTCGCTAGCGGACGAGATAGCCGCCGTCGACGGAGAGGATGTGCCCGTTGACGTAGTCGGAGGCACGGCTCGCGAGGAAGACGACCGCTCCCATGAGGTCCGCCGGATCGCCCCAGCGGCCCGCCGGGATGTGCTCGAGGATGCGACGGCTGGACTCCGGGTCGTTCCGGGTCGCCTCGGTGAGAGCCGTGGCGTAGTACCCAGGCGCGATCCCGTTCACCTGGATGTCGAACGGGGCGAGCTCGTCGCAGTAGGCCTTCGTCAGCCCCGCGATGCCGTGCTTGGTCGCCGCGTACGCGGGCGAGTGCTGCCCGCCGAGGAAGGTGAAGACCGAGCAGACGTTGATGATCTTCCCGCTCCGCACGGGAACCATCCACTGCGCGGCCTCGTAGCTCATCTCGAAGGCGGCGGTGAGGTTGACCTCGACGGTCGCGTCCCAGGGCGCGCGCCCGAAGTCGAGGAGGTCTGCCATGGGGCACACGCCTGCGCTGTTGACCAGGATGTCGACCGACCCGAACGACTGGACGCACGCCTCCACGATCGTCTTGGGCACCCCGGGCGTCGTGAGGTCGCAGAGCATCGACTCGGCGCGCACGCCCTCCGCCTGGAGGAGAGCGCACGTCGCTCCGTCGTCGTCGACGACGCTCGGCACCAGGACGTTGGCCCCCGCCTTCGCAAGCGCGAGCGAGAAGGCTTGACCGAGCCCCGTGTTTCCCCCCGTGACGATGGCGTTCTTGCCTGTGAGCGAGAAGAAGCCGGTGTCGAAGTCACGGATGTCCACGGGCGCGCCAGGCGTCGAGGTGCCGTCGCTAGTCGCCGCTGTAGAAGGGGTTCCAGACGGTGTCACGATCCGCGACGAGCTGGGCGGCTGCGTCTGCGGGACGACCCTCCACGCACATCCCAATTGCCTTGCGGACCGCGCCTCGCGTTGCGATCTGGACGGCGGTCTCGTCGTCCGCGCGTGCGTCGAGCCAGAGCGCGACGAGCACGACGAGGTCGCCGGTCGCCTCGAGCAGGCCGTCGGCGACTGCGTCGAGGACAGCGCGCCCGATACCGAGCTGCCCGGGTCCCCACGTCATCTTCTCGATCTGCTCGTTCGTGGCCGTCGTCTTGTTCATCATCAGCGTCGGCGGCCAGATGGGCTGATACTCGGGCTGGGAGCGCCCCACGCAGCAGAGCACGGGCGCGTGGCCGGGGGAGGGGTGAGCGAACATCGAGATCGCCGCGGCGGCGGTGGGGGAGCCGCGCCGCGCGAGGACGACGTTGACGTGAGCGCCGTTCGGGGAGAGGCCGCCCCAGCCTTCGCCGATGCGGCCGTCCAGCTCGTCCAGGTTCATGACGCTCCTCCGTTTGTTGCGGGCAGGGACGGGTCGAGGACGACGCGCAGCGCCTCGCCCGAGTTCATCAACGCGAACGCGCGGTCGACGTCCTCGAGCGGCAGCCGGTGGGAGACGAGCCGGTCGAGCGGCAGCCGTCCCGAGAGGTAGACGCCGAGGATCTTCGCGAAGTCGCGCTCCGGCCGGGCCGAGCCGTAGATCGATCCCAGGATTCGTCGCTCCATCCGCGGCATCGTCAGCGCGGGCACGGGAATGACCGCGTCGGCTCGAGGTATCCCGATCAGGACCGCCGCTCCCCGCCCGCGGGTGGCGAGGACGGCAGTCAGCATCGCCTCTCCTCGCCCGGTCGCCTCGACGGCATAGTCGACGCCGCCGCCCGAAGCCTCGCGGATCGCCTCGGCCGTCTCCTCGGCGGTCCCCGCCCACTCCACCCCGGCGGTCGCGCCGAACGCCTTCGCCGTCTCGAGCTTCCCCGGCGCGGCATCGACCGCGATGACAGGCTCCGCGCCGACGGCGACTGCGGCCATGAGCGCGGAGAGCCCGACCCCTCCGCATCCGATGACCGCGACCCGGTCGCCCGGGCGAACGCGGGCCGTGTTCCAGACGGCGCCGACGCCCGTCGTGATCCCGCAGCCGACGAGGCTCGCGACGTCGAACGGCACCTCGTGTGAGATCCGCACGCACGACCGTTCGGACACGACGCACGCCTCGGCGAACGTCGACAGGAAGCAGTAGTGGTAGACGGTCTCGTCGCCGCGCGACAGGCGAGTGGTCTCGTCGAGCAGCCCGCCGGCGCCCATCACCGGCCAGATCGTCGAGCAGAGCTGCGGGAGGTCGCGGTGACACTCCTCGCAGTCGCCGCACGAGGGCGTCCACGAGAGGGCCACCCGGTCGCCCACCGCGACACGAGATACGCCTTCGCCGATTGCCTCAACGACGCCGGCGCCCTCGTGACCGAGCACGACCGGGAACGGAGTACCAGTCGTCGCGTCGACGGCGTTGTAGTCGGATCGACAGACGCCGCTCGCCCCGAGGCGTACGAGCACCTCGCCGGGTCGTGGAGGAGCGAGGTCGAGCTCTTCCACCCTGGATGAGCCGCCGACGCCCTCCAGGACCGCCGCACGGATCCTCACGCGTGGACGTCCGCCTTGCGTGCCTGCAGGCGCCGCAGCTCCTCGATCGGGATGTGGCAGCGCATCGAGTGGTTCGGCTCGACCTCGACGAGCGGAGGCTCCTCCGTCTTGCAGATCTCGCCCAGGAACCGCGGGCAGCGCGTGTGGAAGACGCAGCCCGACGGCGGTGACGCAGCGCTCGGGATGTCGCCCTCGAGCTTGATCCGGTCGCGCCCGCCGCCGTCGATGGTCGGCACGGCGGAGAGCAGCGCCTCGGTGTAGGGATGGTGCGGACCGTCGAAGACGACGTCCGCGGGGCCGATCTCCTGGAGGCGTCCGAGGTAGAGGACCGCGATTCGGTCGGAGATGTAGCGGACGACGCCGAGGTCATGAGAGATGAAGAGGTAGGCGACCTGCTTCTCTGCCTGCAGTTCCACGAGCAGGTTGAGGATCGCCGCCTGGACGGAGACGTCGAGCGCAGAGGTCGGCTCGTCGCACACGACGAGCTTGGGATCGCCGGCGAAGGCACGGGCAATCGCGACGCGCTGCTTGAGACCGCCCGAGAGCGCATTCGGCCGCGCGCTGACATAGCGTTCGGCGAGCCGCACTGATTTCATCAGCTCGATCATCCGCTGCTCTGCCGCGGCCCCTTTGAGACCGGCGAGCTTCTTCAGCGTGCGGCGCATGATCCGCCGTACGGGGTGACGCCGGTTGAGGGCTGAGTCCGGGTTCTGGAAGACGATCTGGAGCGCTCGCATGTCGGCTGCGGAGCGGCCCCCGAGAGTGGGGGCAAGCTCGCTGCCGTCGAGCGTCACCCCACCGGACGTCGGTTCCACGAGCCCGAGCACCGCGCGCGCCAGCGTCGTCTTTCCGCTGCCCGACTCCCCGACCAGACCAAGTGTCTCACCCGACCAGATCGCGGCCGACGCACCGACGAGCGCATGCACGTCCTGCCCCTGCTGCTTGAACACCTTGCCGAGATCGTCGAAGCGCAGTAGCGCGTCAGCCGCACGGTCGACGGGCGGTAGGTCGAGGTCGGCGCCGATCTCGCGCGGCAGCGCTTGAGCGCGCTCGTGGAAATGGCAGCGGCTCATGTGCGAGCCGCCGATCTCGTGCGCCGCCGGCTCCTCCGTGTGGCACCGTGCCTCGGCGAGCGCGCAGCGCGCAGCAAACACGCAACCCGGCAGCTCCTCCCCGAGGTTCGGCAGGAATCCGGGTACCGAGTCGAGTCTTCCGTGATCCTTGCGCACGCCACCCCGTGGAACGCAGCGCAGCAACCCGACGGTGTACGGGTGGCGTGGGTCGTTCAGCACGGTCTCGGTCTCACCCTCCTCGATCAATCGCCCCGCATAGAGCACACCGACGCGGGCGCACATCTTGCGGATGATCCCGAGGTTGTGGCTGATGAACAGCACGGACGTGCGCAGCTCGGATTGGAGAGCTGCGACGAGATCGAGCACCTCGGCCTCGACGGTGGAGTCGAGTCCTGTCGTCGGCTCGTCGAGGATCAGGAGGGCTGGATCCGCGGCGAGCGCCATCGCGATCACGACGCGCTGCTGCATGCCGCCTGAGAGCTGGTGCGGATACCGCTCCATGACGGAGCCGACGTCGGCGATCTGGACACGCTCGAGCGCTTGATGCGCATGTTCGACCGCGTCTTCAGTGCCTGCCCCGCCCACCCGGAACACCTCCGCCACCTGTTTCCCTATACGGATCGAGGGGTTCAGCGCCGCACCAGGGTTCTGGTACACCATCGACACCGACTTGGAGCGCAGCCGCCGCAAGTCGCCACGCCCGAGCGTCAGGGCGTCCCGGCCGTTGATGCTGATTCCGCCCGAGCGCACGCGCCCGTTTCGAGGGAGGTAGTTGACGATCGCCAGTGCCGCCGTCGACTTACCGCAACCTGACTCGCCAACCAGCCCATACGCCTCGCCACGCCGGACGTGCAGCGTCAGGCCGCGCAGCACCTGCCGGTCGTTGCCTCGAACCTTGTAGACGACGTCGAGCTTGTCGAGCTCGAGCGCATGCGGCGACTCTCCTACATCGGCCAGGGGCTCGCTCACTGGTCGACGACCTGCTGCAACCCGTCGCTGACCAGGTTGACCCCGATCACCAGTGTCGCGATGGCGAGACCGGCGAAAAGCACGGTCCACCAGTACGTGCCAGCGCTGAGCAGTGTGTAGTTTTCCGCGATCTGGAGCGACCAATCGGGCGACGGCGGCTGTACGCCGAAACCGAGGAATGTGAGCCCGGCGACCGCGAAGATCGCGTACCCGAGACGCACGGTCGCCTCGACGACGATCGGCCCGCTGATGTTCGGAAGGATCTCGGACAACATGATGTAGGGCGCGCGCTCACCGCGAAGCTGAGCCGCTTGTACGTAGTCGAGCTGGCGTTCGCCGAGCACGGTTGCGCGCACGGTTCGGGCAACAGGCGGGGTGAAGATCAGGCCGATCACGACGATCAGGGTGACGTCCGAACTCCCGAGTGCCGTGAGCGCGACGACTGCGATCACGATCAGCGGCAGGGCCAGCACCGCGTCGACGATCCGGCTGATCGTCTCGTCCACGATGCCGCCAAAGTACCCCGTGACCAGCCCGACCATGGTTCCGGCGGTAACTCCGAGCAAGGTCGCGAGCGGAGCCACCCTGAGCGTGGACGCGGCGCCGGCGAGCACGCGCGAGAAGATGTCGCGGCCGAACTGGTCGGTACCGAACCAGTGGGCGAAACTCGGGCTCTGAAGAATCGCATCGGTCTGCTCCAGCGGATCGTGTGGGATGAGCCAGGTGCTAGCGATCGCCCAAAAGACCCAGAACCCGACGAGCACACAACCGATCAGGAAGGTCTTGGAACGGGCAAGCTGTCTGAGCATCTCGCGTCGAGCGATGCTCGCTTCCTTCGGTATGAAGCCCGCTGCGGGCTCGATGCCGGCGGCGTCGTCGGTCATAGCGCTCATTCGGCACTCCCGTAACGGATACGCGGGTTGAGAACCGAGTAGAGGACGTCGGCCACGAGCGTCGCCACCAGGTACACCACGCCGACGAGAAGAACACCGCTCTGGAGCATGGTGTAGTCCTTGTTCTGCGCGGCGGTGTAGATGCGCAAGCCGATGCCGTTGTAGTTGAAGAGCTTCTCGATCACGAGCAGTCCGCCGATCAAATAGCCGACCTGTGTCGCGACGACGGCGATCGTGGGCAGCAGCGAGTTGCGGAGTACATGGCCGCCGACCACCTGGCGCGACGTCAGCCCTTTCAGATACGCCGTTCTCGTGTAGTCGGCGTCGACCGATTCGATCACGCTTGCGCGGGTGATCCTGGCGATGTAGCCGAAGAGAATCAGGACGAGCGCGAAGCTGGGAAGGAGCAGGTACTCGATCTGTGTGGCGACGTTCGACCCCTCGGGAGCGGTCGCCGAAACCGGCAGCCACCCCAGCCAGAGACCGAGGACGAGGATGAGGACGATCGCAGTCACGAACTCCGGGATCGCAGTGAAAGAGATCCCGGTGATCGTGATCGCCCTGTCGGTGAGGCTGCCACGCCGGAGTCCTGCCACGAGCCCGCCGAGGATGCTGAGCGGCACGACGAGGACGAAGGCAACCGCGGCGAGTTTCAGCGAGTTGATGAACGCGGGGCCGAGAAGGCTCGAGACTGGCACGTTGTACTGGAGCGACGTGCCGAGGTCACCGCGAACGAAGCCGCTGATCCAGTCCAGGTACTGCACGACGATGGGGCGGTCGACGCCTGCGTTGTGGTTGAAGATCGCGACGTCGCGCTCGCTCGCGAGCCCGCCGAGGATGTTCCTGCCGATATCGCCGGGCAGCAATGATGCCGAGGCGAAGACGAGCACGCTCAGGATGAAGAGCGTGATCAGTGCGTATCCGAGACGCTTGAGCAGAAACCGGTAGATCTGAGCCCCCGTCTGTGGTGCGTCGGGCCGCTGCGTCGACCAGCGGCCCGACATAGAGTGCGCCGCCCTGCTACCTCACCGACGTCTTGCCGAGGAAGAGCATGCCTAGAGCATCGGCCTGGAAGCCCTTCACACGCGTCGATCCAGCAAGGACCCATTTGAAGAAGTACGGAAAGATCACCGGTGTGTCGTTCTGCAGGATCCGCATTATCTGTGCGATGTACTTCTTTTGATCCTTGATCGCTACGGCTCCGTTGAACGACTTGATCAGACCGTCGACCTTCTTGTTCGAGTAGGCCGCAGCATTCCACGGCCCGCCCGTCACGAATGCGGAGGTGAGCACGACGTTCGGCACCGCCCTGTGCGCCCAGTCTGTGATGTCGATCGGCGAGTTCAGCCACGGGTTCGTGCCGCGGCCTGTTGCGCCTCCGGAATACGTTCCCGCGTAGTACGCCGTGTAGGTGATCAGGTTGAGCGGCATCTCGATCCCGATCTTCTTGACCGAAGCCGAGACGATCTGAGCGAGTTGTGGGATCTCCTGGAAGATCGGGGCCGTGAGCGTCTCCTTGAATCCCCTCGGGTAGCCCGCCTGGGCAAGCAGCTTCTTCGCTTGTACGAGGTCCTGCTTTCGCGCCGGAACTGACTTGTCCGCCACGACGTGTATGGACGGACTCAACGGCCCTCCGTCGTTGCCGACCTCCGCAAAGCCGTTGAACAGCTGCTTGACCAACTGCGGCCGATCGAGGCTGAGAGCGATCGCCTGCCGTACGCGACGATCCTTCAGCGCCTTGTTGGCCGCGACGGTGCTCGTGAGCATCGAGATCTGGCGATGTCCCGCGCTCGGCGCTGAGAAGATCTGCACTTTGGGGCTCTTGAACAGCGCCTTGCCGGACGTGAAGCTGATCTGACTCATCATGTCGATCTGGCCGCCCAGCAAGCCGGCGACAGCGGCGGCGTCCTCGGAGTAATAGGTGACATCGACGCCGTCGAGGAGGGCTCTACCCCCCCACCACTGAGCATTCCGCTCGAACCGAGCGCCGACACCGGGCGTGTACGAGACGAGGTTGAACGGACCGGTGGTCTGCCTGCCCTTGGCGAACGAGCCGAGCGTGTAGTTGCTCGGCAGGATGATCGCCTGATACGTGGTGCTGCTCGTCAGGTATGGGAAATTGGCGTTTGGTGCTTCGAGTGTGAACACGACCGTGTAGTCGCCGACCTTCTTGGCGCCCCCGGGCGAGAGGACGCCCTTGAAGGCAGAGAGTGCCTCAGAGCCGCCGTTCGGGTCCGTGAGACGGTTGAAGGTCGCAACAACGTCATCGGCCGTGAACGGTTTGCCGTTGGCGAACTTGACGCCGCGCCGAAGGTTGAACGCCCACTGGGTCGCGTCCGCGTTTCGCTTCCAGCTCACAGCGAGCTCCGGGGCAAGAGTCCCGTTCTGCCGCGACTTCGTCAGGAACTCGCCGCAGATGCTTCCGGTCACGAGGCGACCGTGATCCTTGAACAGGTGTGGCTCGAGATCGCCCACCGGGGCGGGGATGATGCCGACCCTGAGGCGGCCACCGGCCTGGCCGACATGGGAGGTGGCACCAAGGGCAAGCGGCGCATGGCCCAGGGCCCCCAGTGCAGCACCGAGCGTTGTTGCCGACAGACCGAGCACCGTCCCCCGTTGCAGGAAGTCCAGTCGTGTCAGTTCCCCTGCGGCGAGGTCGTCGAACAGGGCGTTTTCGACCGGATCCGCCTCGTTCTGGCGGTACTCGTCCAGCAGCCTCCTAGCTTCGCGGTCCATCCGTACCCTCCTAGTCCGTGGTGCCTGCCCAGGCGTCGATCTCGTCGGGCGTTACATCCGCACTCGCAAAGGAGCCAAGGGGTGCGCCGGAGCGCGTCCTGCTCATGGAGTCGTGTTCCGCCCTGATCCGGGGTTTATCGCATGTTCGGACTCTCCGCGTCAAGCGTCGTTCTGCATGTGGATCGGAGTTCCAGAACTTTGTAGGGTGAGCGCGTGAGCGCAGGCACCGCGGTCAAGCGGGAGAAGACCGGGAACGGTAAGCCGGCGACCTCCGCTGGGGTGACGGGAACGCTCGCCGTGCTCGACCTCCTGGCCGCGCGGAGCCCGCTCTCGCTCGCCGAGCTCTCCCGCGAGCTCGGGATTGCGAAGAGCACACTGCACCGGATCTGCGCGGTGCTCGTCGAGCGCGGCTGGGCCGTGCGCGACCACGACGGACACTTCGACCTCGGGATACGCGCGCTTCGCCTCGGGTCGGCGTCGTCCGAGCTCCCGATCGTCCTCGCCTTCCGCACCGTCGCCGCGGAGTTCCTCACCCGTCACGACGAGACGATCGCCCTCGCCGTGCTCGACGGCGGCGAGTCGATCTACGTCGCGCTCGAGGAGACCTCGCAGCCCGTGCGACTCGCGACCCACGTCGGGTCTACGACTCCGGCCTTCGCCTCTGCGAGCGGACGTGTCGTTCTCGCATCTCACTCAGAGGAGTCGGTTGCCGCGCTGTTCGGGGGAAAGCTCCTCCTCACTCCGACGGGCCGGCGGCTGAACGGCGTGGCAGAACTGCACTCAATCCTCGCCGAAGTCCGCGAGCGTGGGTATGCGGAGAACATCGAGGAGACCGCCGAGGGGCTCTACGCGGCGTCGGTCCCGATCATCAACGGCGAGAGAGCGACGCTGGGGGCGCTGACGGTGCTCGTTCCCATCTCGCGGATCACCCCCGAGCGGCGCAGCACGATCCTGAGCGACCTCATCGCGCTCGGCGGGACGCTTTCCGACAGCGTCTCGTGGCTGCCCTCGTTCGTGGCACGCCAGGCGTGACGAGCGCGGCGGGTTCACGGTCTTGAAGATCGCCGGACTGAAGACGTTCGTCGTCGGCAACCCACCGCCGCACTATGGCGGGCGCTACTTCCTCTTCCTGAAGCTCGTGACGGACGACGG
>Ga0233417_10000137_pt1 | contig 19476 bp, 16 predicted proteins | sample Sed_MG_FD_189023 | JGI IMG/M metagenome (GOLD analysis project Ga0233417, IMG submission 189023) | Sediment microbial communities from Lake Towuti, South Sulawesi, Indonesia - Sediment_Towuti_2014_0.5_MG | ecosystem: Environmental > Aquatic > Freshwater > Lake > Sediment | place: Indonesia... | reverse complement strand
AGGGCTCTCGATCTGGCAGACCAGGCGACCGCAGCCTACCTCACGGCAGCCTTCTGGGGAGCCCTTACTCTCGGTCGTTTATTGGCAGTGCCAATATCCACCCGCGTATCTTCGACGGCTATCCTGGTAACCTCTCTTTTGGGCTGTATTGCCAGTGTGATGGTCATATTATTCGGGCAAGGTTCCATGACCGCAATTTGGATTGGAACTCTCGGCCTTGGCCTCTCCATGGCAGCTATCTTTCCCACCACACTGACCTTTGTTGAGCAACACATACAGATCACCGGACAAATAACCAGCTTCTTCTTCGTGGGCAGCAGCCTCGGTGGAATGACCCTGCCCTGGCTTATCGGTCAGTTGTTTGGCGCTAAAGGTCCCCAGTGGACAATCTATATTATCCTGATTGACCTGGTCATCGCAATGGGCGTTTTCTTCCTCATGAACAGCTACCAACCTCGCTCGCGCCTCCCCGTCGAATCGAAAATCTAACCAGATTTCTCCAAATTAATTGCTTGGTAATGCGTATCTCTACAAAATATCTGGTGTTATAATTTATTGAGGCAATCTCAACCACATATTTCTACCCTTATATGGAGGCACATATGGCTTTTGAACTCTTTTGCACGGTCTTGATCGCATTGTTGTTTGGTCTACTTCTATGTTTTTCCGGATACCGTCTGTTTATCGTCTTACTCCCCATCTGGGGATTCTTCGCCGGATTCGCCCTGGGAGCTAATTCACTCCAGCTAATATTCAACGGGAGTTTGCTAGGCGACGTGACCAGCTGGGTTGTCGGTTTCGTGGTCTGAGTGATATTCGCTGTCCTCTCCTACCTGTTCTATATCATCGGCGTCGCCCTGTTCGCAGGCGCCATCGGCTATGGAATCGGCATTGCCTTAATGGATGCCATCGGGATGGACCCCGGATTCCTTACCTGGCTGGTGGGCATCGTGCTGGGTGTTATCCTGGCCTTCGTTGTCCTGCGCTTCAACATTCAAAAATGGGTGGTCATCGCCGGTACCGCAATTGGCGGGACAGGCATTATTCTCGGCGTGCTGATGTTTGGCTACGGAACCTATAGCGTGTTGGAGGATGTCTTTACACATCCTGTGAAGCTGGCCCTTCAGAGTTCAGAATCCATCTGGTGGGTACTCTTAGGAATTGTCCTGGTTGTTGCGGGCATCGTTGTCCAATTCCGGACAACCCGCAACTTTACCCTGGAACCCCCACCTAGCCAGATCTAAAGTAGATCTCACATCTGACGATCAAATAACCGGGGCAGCCTCTACGCTGGCCCGGTTATTCTTTATTAATTCCCTTTTCAAGAGGTTTTATTGCTACTCTTATCCACAACGGTTATACTATCATCAGCACGCAATTTGCAAATGAAGAGCAAGCATGGGAAAACGTGTTTTGGTTGTAGATGACGACGCCCTGATGCGCCGGAGCCTGGCTTTCAATCTTGAGCAAGCCGGCTATCATGCCAACAACGCCTCTAGCGCTGAAGATGCACTGGAGATTGCCAGACACATCCATCCCGATATCGTGTTATTGGATATCGGGTTACCTGGTATGGATGGGCTAGAGGCTCTTCGCCATTTCAAAAACCAGATGCAGGTCCCCATCATTTTTGTGACAGCTCGCCGTCGTGAGCTGGATGAGATTCTTGGGCTTGAGCTCGGCGCAGATGATTACATCACAAAGCCTTTTGATATGGATGTTCTTTTAGCGCGCATCAAAGCTGTCCTGCGCCGGAGTGAAAGCCAAACCCGCCAACCCGAGACTATCTCCCCCCTGGAGATCGGAGATTTACAAATCGATCCCCAATCGCATGCCGTGCAAATAGGTGACCGTCCTGTTTCTCTTTCACCCCGCGAATACTCCCTCTTATACACACTGGCAATGGAACCGAAACGAATATTTTCAGTGGATGAGCTCCTCGTCCGGGTTTGGGGAGCAGAATATGTTGGTCAACCTCAGGTTGTCTATGTCCACATCCGCTGGCTACGGGAAAAAATTGAAATAGATCCTAACAATCCCAAACGTATCCTGACCATCCGCGGTGTGGGATACAGATTAGAGCCATAACTCCCCAATGTTTACTTCCTTGCGCAGCCGGCTCATCATCAGCCACATCCTTCCAATCATCCTGGTCATACCTTTATTGGAGATTGCCATCATCTACGTGATTGAAACCAGGATCATCCTCCCACAGCTTGCACAAAACCTTACCGGCGATGCCCGCTTGCTTTCCGAGATCAGCCGGGCTGAGTATGAACTGTGGGGGAATCCTCTGTATTTCGAGCTTTTACTCTCGCGTGTCCAGTTGGACCCTGCCTTGCGCGTCATGTTTCTCACCGAGGATGGGCGGCTATTATACTCCAGTGACCCTGAGGACGTATACCGGCTTGGCTCAGATTTGGATATCACCAGCTATAGAAAAGTTCGATCAGGTGATGAAATTGTCCTTACGAATTACTCCCCCCTCAGGTTGAGCAATACCCTTTTGGATGTGATCTCCCCCGTGAAGGACTCGAACCAACAGGTGGTTGGTGCGGTCCGGGTGACTTATCAAATAGCCTCAGCCTACGATTTATTTTCACACTTTCGCAATCTCATAAGCATCGTGTTAATAATTAACCTCTTGCTGGGTGCCCTTCTGGGATCCGTGCTGGCGCTCAGCATCAGCCGGCCGGTTAAGAATGTGACCCAAGCCATTTATGATTTAGCCAGCGGATCAAGCAGCAGCCAACTCCCCGAGAAAGGCCCTCAAGAGATCCGCAACCTTTCCAGGGCAGTCAATTTCCTGGTCGAGCGTCTGCACGATATGGAAAGCAGTCGGCGTCAGCTCCTGGCGAACCTGGTGCATGAATTAGGCCGGCCACTCGGGGCATTGCGCTCAGCCATACATGCTCTCTCGATTGGTGCGGCAAAAGACCCGCAGCTTTTGGATGAGCTCACTACAGGCATGGATGAGGAAGCTGCGCGTTTACAGAAATTACTCGAAGATGTTGTCCACCTGCATGACCAGACCCTTGGGAAGTTAGAACTCAAGCTTGAGCCTGTTGATCTGAGCCAATGGTTGGCTCGCGTTCTCCGGCCCTGGCAGGAGGCAGCTCAAGAAAAGCGCTTGTCCTGGCAAACCGACCTTCCTGCAGATCTTCCTGTTATCCAGGCGGACCCCTCCCGGTTATCCCAGGTAATCGGCAATCTGGTGAGTAACGCCATAAAATACACCCCTCCAGGGGGAACTGTTGCTATATCGGCAGGTTATGAAAGCCAGGGAGTTTGGATCAAGGTTAGCGATACAGGCCCCGGTATCCCGGAGGATGAACAAGAGAGGATATTCGAGCCATTTTACAGGGGGAGCCAAGGCCGGCGCTTCAAACAAGGGATGGGTTTAGGACTGAGCATTTCTCGCGACGTGATTCTTGCTCACAAAGGCTCTTTGGAGATGAACAGCATTCTGGGAGAAGGCAGCGAGTTTATCATCCACTTCCCGCTTCTCCCAACCTCATAAACTGGTTTCTTTTACCCCACCCTTCGATCTGAATATTCTTTCACGCCTTAATAATCCCATAGGGCTTTCTTAAGGTTCTTATAAGGACAGCTTACCTGGTCTAGGTGTATGCTCTCAGATTGAGTGAATACTCATGTGTGCATCAAGCATTTAAGGATCGAAACACAAACCAGGAATATGGAGATTTATTATGAAAAATAAAACGTTATTTGTTGTAAGCATTTTGCTGTTGGCATCATTGCTGCTATCAGCGTGCGGGAGCATCACGGGCGGTCTGAGTGAACAGGTCTTCAGCCTGATCAACAAGCCGGCCAATACCACTGTTTTGGGAAAATTGCCTCCAACACAAGCCCCCAAAAATGTCGCCCCTGCAGATCCCGGGTTGGTTGCCGCTTATGAAGACACGCTTTCCAAAATATATGAAAATGTAGCACCCTCGGTAGTCAACATTCGGGTTGTACTATCTCAAACAGCCCCATCTCTGAATGAAGGTGGCATCCCTGAATCACCATTTGGATTCCCCCAGGATCCTAACCAGGGTAGCCAACCTTTGCCCCAGGCTTTGGGCTCGGGTTTTGTCTGGGACACAGAAGGCCACATCATTACCAACAATCATGTAGTCGATGGTGCAGACAAAATAGAAGTTACTTTTTCTGACGGTACAGTTTTGCCGGCCGATCTGGTAGGGAGAGATCCAGACAGTGACCTGGCAGTTATCAAAGTAGATGCCCCATCTGGTTTGCTCGTACCGGTCTCAATGGGCGCTTCGAAGCAGGTACACGTGGGCGAGTTGGCTATCGCTATCGGCAACCCATTCGGGCTTGAGGGCACCATGACGGTTGGTATCATCAGCGCCATAGGTCGATCAATGCCCGTGGGAACAATGACGGGTGGTCCATCTTATTCCATCCCAGATGTCATTCAAACCGACGCGCCGATTAATCCCGGCAATTCGGGTGGCGTTTTGGTAAACGACCAGGGCGAAGTCATCGGGGTCACCTTCGCTATTGAATCGCCGGTCGGAGCAAATGCTGGAATCGGATTCGTCATTCCTTCAGCAATCGTCCAGCGGGTTGTTCCCTCCTTAATCTCTACGGGTAAGTACGAACATCCCTACCTGGGCATCAGCGCTACACCGCTTAATCCTGACATCGCAAAAGCCATGGGACTCAAACCACAACAGCATGGCGCATTAGTTGAAGAGGTGGTTCCTGATGGTCCGGCTGACAAAGCTGGGTTGAAGGGAAGCAGCGACCAGATAACCATCGATGGACAGAACGTTAACGTGGGCGGTGATGTGATTGTCGCCGTTGACGGTCAACCGATCGACGGAATGGATGATTTGATTGCTTATCTATCCAATAGCACTTCAGTCGGTCAGCAAATCGATCTCACCATCCTTCGCAACGGGAAAGAGGAGGTTGTTGGAGTTTTATTAGCAGCTCGCCCGAATCAACTCGCTGAGCAACCCGCACTACCAAACCAACCCCCTAAAAATATCCCCGCCAACGCTGTCTGGTTAGGCATCCTTGGTGAATCACTCACTCCCGAAATCGCTTCACAAAACAATCTGGATGGGAATCTACAAGGCGTAATCATTCAGCAGGTAGTTAAGGACAGCCCCGCAAGCAAAGCGGATCTCCGAAACGGAGATGTAATTACAGCTATCAATGGAGAGACTGTAACCACCATCGAGGCATTGAAGGGCTATTTGACGAACGCCCACCCCGGTCAGGAAATCACCCTTACGGTCCTGCGCCAAGGTAATGAGTTTCCAGTCTCTGTAACACTGGAGTCTCGACCAACCCAAAACCCGTAAAGGCTCTCGTAAATAAATACCGCCCAAGAGCGCTGATCAGTCGCTCTGGTTGCAGTAGATAAGAACTCGCTCAAAATGATCTCCTGGTAGTACACCATCAGGAGATCATTGATTTATTTGGCTAGTATATATGCTCTTCAGTGTCTGGTAAGTCCGGATGATCTCTGGATATGGCTCGGAAAATTCGATCGAGGTAAAATGTCCCTCAGGGCGATTGTAGATCAGATCCATAGGTATCAAGCCATCCCAGGAATATGCCAGTTGCGGGAATGCGCCTCTGCCCGCCGTGCGGATGGCAGTGATTCCGCGCCTCCCGCAGGCTTCTGCGAATTTTAGAAAATTGCCCCATTTCCCATCCCCCGAGGTCCTGAATGCAACGCTGAGCGATTGTAAATTCGTTGCCGGAATCGATGGAAGGTATTGGTCGGGTAATTCCATCATATCGCTAACCGGCTTGACGATCAATACCCTCCCGAGGCAATCATTGACCATAAGAGCAAATACATTTGGGTCAAAGGGGCGGCGATCTAAGGCAACCAGGAAATCATCCTGGTATTTTGATAACACTTTCACCAAACCTGTCGTCTCCAGCAGCTTATACTTGTCGAAACTTGCGTTCAGCCTCTGGCGCGGGAAAGAACCCCTTGGTAAAAACTCGCTTAATAGACGCATCTGGTCGTACAAATCCGAGGCGTAATCAAGCGCAGTATGATAGCCTTCCCCACCTTCTTCAACAAAATGAATTCTGGATGATAGGCACCCGAATTGATCCCACAAGATTGAATCCAATCCAGCCAACAACGCTATTATCTTAATGACTGGATCATTACTATCTGGATCGGTCAACCCTCTGACAAGACAATCCCGGCTGATCGCTGAGAAGCTTACTTTGTGCCCATGAGCATGCAAGCGAATAGTTCGTGGATTATTATTCGTTGGTGGTGTCTTTAACTTCTTCTGCGCCACGCCTTGAATCTGGTGAGAAATCTTAGTAATAGTCTCATCGCTTGCGGCGGCAATAACCAAGTCGGATTGTAAGAGTAGCCACTCCTGTAAATCTAATTCGTCATAATCCCATACCAAAATAGCTACATTCTGGAAGAGATCATTGTCTATTTCTTCAAGAGCATTGAGGATTAGTGGGCTAAAAATAGGTTCACGGCGCGAATTCTTGATCACCACTACAGGAGGCTGGTTACCTGCCAGGATGGTTGATTGGGCAAGTAAAGATATCATGAGTGCTGTGCCAGGGACATTGCCGGCCCCATACCCAAGTATCATATTGAGGGGTTCTTTATCTCCATATAAAGGCGCGTTCTTTTTCAATGCAACCCAATCTCCAATCTTTGTCCAGGCTCGTTGACACGGGTGAAATTGGAACCAGCCTGGAAGACCGGAGATTTGTCCCCACTTGTGTGAAATATTCCTGTTCAGATTAGAGAGAAATGCCTTCTGAATACGCCCAGGTGACATTAGATCAAGAGCATGCAGGCTGAAACCGATCATCGATTTTGAAAAACCTGTATATCCAGGGAGAGCTTCAAGCAGCACTTCCCTCAAAGGATTACCCGGTCTGGATAATCGCTGCCCGACTTCACCTAACGCGCTTAACAATCTTTCCCAATACTCCTCCCCCTCCGGTACACGTCGGCTATTTTCCCGCAAGGCTAAGACTATTTCTTTCCACTCTCCTGACCGGAATACCGGCCAGCAGGCTGTAACAACCCCTGGCATGCCCATCTCTGTCGGTTGACCCTGTGCAAAGGATAAATATTTAATATCGGGATTTGATTTTAGTACTTGCTCCCGAATACTTTTAGGGAGCCAGTACCCATCTAGGGGATATTCCAAAGCAGTCTCCGATGCATCAGCATGATTTTGGAATAATCAAGCGTCTGATATACCCATTATAATTGCGCACCGCAGCCAGCCTCATCCATAAGGTCCATCCTCTGGATCGACTCTTTCCCCAAGTAAGCATTCTCCTCTCCGCACGGACAGGGCCAGGATGATCCTGAAGCTGAATAACCTTGCACAAGCCTTACCTGATCAGAGGTTTTGAAAAAGGACGGAAATAATGTCCCGCCTCCAAAAGGATCAAAGAAAGCCAGCATTCCAGTACTATCAGGATTCATCTGAAAATGGTCATCATTGTCCAGGGTCACGGCATAAATCCAGGGTGGCAGGTGATAATTTCCATGGCTGCACTGCATGGCTGCCCAGTTCCCTTCTGCCATCCCGTATACATCACGCACTGGGATAGGTTCGCCATCTTCCAACAGAAAAACATCGGTGAGGTCTTGCCGGATTTGGTTTGTTGGAACAGGATAGAACTCCTTTACACCACCTCCCGTGCCTACCAAGCTGCCCCGAGGAAGCCGAAGTTCCCACTTGATCCGCTTGAGTTCTAAAGCAACTGCATGGAGATGCACCCAGCTCCCGAACAAAAGCAACTTTTCATGACTGGTCTCGATTTTCTTCAGCATAGAAACTGTCTTCTGGACTACTCTTGGATTCACTAGGCGCTCATTCATCCACACCATAACAGGATGGTATGCCCTTCGCTCTAGGAAACCACTCCAGCCTGACCGATATGTTCGTCCTGCACGGATTCGCACATGGTCCGGAAGTGCAGGAAACGGAATCATGAAATGGATACGATCCTCAGGTATGCCTACTTGTCTGACACTGGTGCTTGCCATGCGAACCATGGCGATGCGTGTTTTTCGAGGCATGATAAATACAGCCCGGTGATCGGCCTCCATCCCAATAAACCGCTGAAACGACAGATAAAAACTCTCCACCATCTTATCAATTCCGAGCTGGTCACGTACCATGATGGTAGCGCGGCCAGAAGTGCCGCTGGATGTCAATACGTGCAACCGAAAATCCGAAAAAATCCTCTCAAAATCAACCAACAGGCCTTCCAGGGAGGAATATCGTTTGCGAAAATGAGCAAATCGTTCCCGCGGTAATTCTATCGAGAGCTGGTCAGCCATCCAATTCAAGAAAGCCTGTGGTTTATCATTGGGGAATGGAGTGGAGAGAATATCAATGTAAGATTTAAAAGTTTGTGCGGTGGGTCGCAGCAGTCTGGGAAAATCAGAATCCTCGACAGCTTCCCCTACCCCACGCGCAGTCACGGTATATCGATAAGCTGGATTGTGCTCATAATGCCAGCTATGCACTGCTGAGATTGCCTTCAATATGATGCATGTCCTTTGCTCTGGCGGGATGGACCAGAAATCCCTAAGAGGTATTTCCGTCCATCCACGGTTCCCCACATATGAGTCAACCACCTGAGAAGAAAGCTGCCCGATCATTATATGACTGAACGAATATACAATCTTTAACTAGGATGAGTAAAATCCATCTCCAACAAGAATGACATTGAGTATATAATGGCTCTACCCAAAAATCAAACAACAAACAAATCTGAAAAGGAGCCAAAGATGGAATATCGATCTTTAGGTAGGACAGGTGTCATGGTTTCCCCCCTGTGTCTTGGGGCAATGAATTTTCCCAGCCCGACCAGTGAAGAGGAATCAATTACCATCATCAACCGCGCCCTCGAATCGGGGATAAATTTTATCGATACAGCCAATGTATATAACCGCGGCGAGAGCGAACGCGTGGTAGGGCATGCCTTAAAGGAGAATGGCAAGCGCGACGAGGTTGTCCTGGCTACCAAAGTCTATGGAGAAATGGGCAGTTTACCCAACGACAAGGGAGTCAGCCGGTATCACATAATCAAGTCTTGCGAAGACTCATTGCGCCGCTTGCAGACAGACCGTATCGACCTCTACCAGCTCCACCGCCCTGGATTGACCGTTCCGCAGGACGAAACCTTGCGCGCTTTCGATGATCTCATCCATTCGGGTAAGGTGCGCTATATCGGTTGCTCCACCCACCCCGCCTGGTTCGTGATGGAGGCACTCGCCATCAGTGAGCACTATGGCCTGTCCCGCTACGTCAGTGAGCAACCTCCCTATAACTTATTGGACCGCAGGATCGAAAACGAACTGGTTCCCTTATGCCAGAAGTATGGGCTCGCCATCTTGCCGTGGTCGCCTCTCGCAGGGGGCATCTTGGCCGGGCGTTATCCGATGGATGGAGAAATTCCAGAGGGTTCGCGCGCCACGCGCTTCGGGACAATGTTTACCGACCGGATTACTAACAAAGCCAAAGAGATCGCTGTAAAGGTTGCCACAATGGCAAAAGAGAGAGGCATAACTGCCTCTCAGCTGGCCTTACTCTGGGCAAAGGATCAACCCGGGGTCACCTCGCCCATCATCGGGCCGCGCACACTGGCTCATCTTGAAGATGCCCTTGGGATTGTTGACAAGAAGCTGGATGATGCCGATCGCCCCCTGTTTGACACGCTGGTGCATCCAGGCAATGCTGTCGCTGATTTCCACAACAGCAATGAATGGATGAAAGCACGCATTACTGAATAATCGTCTCATTTCATAAAGGGTTCCCCGGGAAAGCGTCCCGGGGAACCCTTTATAATTAACCTCAATCATTCGGTCGAATAAGCACTTTCCTCACCCCTTGCTGACCAGCCTCGATTAATTCAATACCCTCTTTTAACCCTTGCAAGGGAAGCTGGTGCGAAACCAGCCCATTGATGTCAATCCGCCTATACTTTAGCAGGTCAATAGCCTGGTATGAATTCCGCAATGATGTAAAAGAGGAAAGCACGGTAAGGCCTTTGCGAAAGATCACAAAAGGCTCTATGCTCATCACCTGACCTCCAGGCGGAACGCCGAAGAGGAGCACCTTTCCCCCGTGACGGACGAATTCCAACGTGCGTGCCATCACCGGGATTGATCCGGTCGCATCGATCACGGCATCATAATAATCCCGTTTCAGATCATCGATCGCAGTCAGGCTGACATCCGCTCCTTTGCTCCTGGCGAAATCACTGCGCGAAACGTTCTTATCCACTACGGTGATTTCCGCTGCTCCCTGCACACGTGCCACCTGCAAAAGGAGAATGCCAATGGGTCCTGCTCCCAATATAGCCACCTTATCCGAGGCCTCGATTCCCAGCCTTTCCATCCCATGTACCACACACGACAGAGGCTCCATAAAGGCCGCCTGCTCGAAGGAAATATCACCGATATCGAAAACAGCTTTCTCGGGTACAGCTACATTTTGAGCCATTCCTCCCGGTCGGGTCACACCAATAGCCTGCCAATTCAGGCAAAAGTTCTGGCGGTTATTCAGGCAGTTGTAGCAGTTGTCGCAGGAGATGTTTGGCTCCACCGCTACCCGATCTCCCACTTTAAAGCGCGTTACCGCATCCCCCACACTTATGATTACTCCCGAAAACTCATGCCCAGGAACAACCGGGTAATCCCCCAAATACTCGCCCCGGTATATATGGATATCTGTCCCGCAGATTCCGCTGGCCATGACCTTAACCACCACCTCATCATGGGCAGGTTCAGGGTTCAGGATATCGAATATTTGCAAGTGACCCGGTTGGATGATCTTTGCAGCTTTCATGTTCGCCTTTATGGTGATTCACGACACATCGATAAGCACCTTCAAAGCACCCGAGCGGCTGTCAGCGACAGAAAAGGCGCGCGCCGCCTCCTCCAGTGGAAAGTGATGGGAGATGAGGGGGTCAGCTTTTACCTGGCCAGAGTGGATCAACTCGATAGCCGTGGGGAAATCATCGTATTGGTACATCAGGGTGCCAATCAGCTCCAGCTCCCTGTCCTGCACCTGGCCTAACGGCACGGGGATATCCTCCTCGAACACCCCCGCCAGGATCAACCTCGCTCCTTTGCGCGCCACGCGTATCGCCTCGTGAACGGTAGCAGGCACCCCTACGCACTCAAAAATAATATCCACGCCATCTGGAAAGATAGATTGGATTTTACTCTGGGGGTCTTCTATGCGCGGGTTGATGGTTTCGTCAGCTCCAAGCTCTCTTGCTAAGCTGAGGCGATCAGGTAATAAATCCGAGATCGCCACCTTCCCAGCGCCCAGGGCTTTGGCAACTTGCAACGTCATCAGGCCGATTGTCCCTCCCCCCATCACATAGGCATTTGCTCCAGGGGTCATATTGCCTTTTCGTACCGCGTGCACCGCCACTGCAGCCGGTTCAACCAGCGCAGCTTGGTCAAAGCTAACAGATTCTGGAATTGCCAGGACCTTATCCGCCGGGACAACCAGGTACTCCCCCAGTGCTCCAGTTGTCTGGCAACCAATCACTTTAAGATTCTCGCAGATATTGTAACGGTTATGGCGACAGTTATAACATTCGCCACACACCAGCGAGGGCTCGACAGTCACTCTCTGGCCAGGGGCGAAATCTCTCACGTTCTCCCCCACTTCTGCCACCAAGCCCGAAAATTCATGCCCTGGCACTACAGGCAACTGGATGAAGGGGTGTTTGCCATGATAGGCATGCAGGTCAGAACCGCAGATCCCCACACGCCTGACCTCGATTAGAATCTCGCCTGCCCCAGGGCAAGGAATATCCGTCTCGATCAAGCGCATGCTTTCAGGTGCATAGAGTTCAGCTTGTTTCATTTCAGTCACCTCAGAGAATATTTTTTCGAGCTCGCCTTGCCATCTCCTACATACATTAGAATAATCTCCAGGAATATAATATCAACAAAGGTAGCTCAACATCGAATCCAGGTAAATTCGGTATTAGTATAGACTTTAATACTGAGAGCCGCAAGGCTATCTCGGGCATTTATTCCACTCAACACAAGTTCACTAATTTTCCAACCAAATCAGGAGACATATGTTATACCCACAGAACAATCCATACCGCCAGTTTCACGATCTCTCCGGCTTTTGGACATTTCGTTTTGATCCCGCTGACCAGGGGCTGCAAGACGCATGGGTCAACGGCTTCGATGGAGGTAGGCCAATCGCCGTCCCCGCCAGTTGGAATGACCAGTATGAAGATGAGCGCGATTTTTTAGGCCCTGCTTGGTACCAAACCCAATTCGACTTGCCCTGGGACTGGCAGGGTGACCGCATTTTCCTGCGCTTCAATTCTGTCAATTACCTGGCAGAAGTCTGGCTGAACGGATCACGGCTGGGCCAACACGAGGGAGGCCATCTTCCCTTCGAGTTTGAAGTCAGTAGCATCGCAAAATCGCGAAGCAACCAATTGGTCGTCCGGGTGGATGGCAACCTGGCATTCGATCGCGTCCCACCGGGAAATCTCACTGCCAACGCCATCGATGTCTTCGAGGGTCACGCCGGCAACTATCCTCAGGCCCAATTCGACTTCTTCCCATTTTGCGGAATCCATAGGCCCGTTTTGTTATATGCCATCCCCGAGGAGGGAATCCAGGATATCACTGTGAGGACAGACATCCAGGACTCACAGGGCATTGTCCAGGTACACATCGAAACAAATTCAGGCAAAAACGACAACGCCCGTTTTACTTTGCGTGGTCACGGCAGGGAGGAAATTTCTACTGTAGAAGTGCTTGACGGAGACGCGCACATCACCCTGGCTGTCCCCCAGGCATCCTTTTGGTGTCCTGGTTCCCCCAATCTGTATCAGTTGACCATAGAGCTAATCCAGGATGGAACTCCTTATGATGAATATTCATTCCCTGTTGGCATCCGTGCCGTCTCCGTGGAGGGAGATCGGCTGCTGCTGAATGGTGAGCCAATCTATCTGACTGGCTTTTGCCGCCACGAAGATTTCCCCGTAACCGGACGCGGGTTGCTGCCAGCGCTGATCATCAAGGATTATGCTCTTATGCAGTGGATGGGCGCCAATTCCTTCCGTACATCCCATTATCCATATTCGGAGCAGATGATGAACCTGGCAGATCGCCTGGGTTTCCTTGTGATCGATGAAACTCCTGCAGTCGGCCTGTATTTCCGCGAGGATGGCCTTGAGCGGCGCCTCGAGCTCTGCCAGCAATATGTCCGTGAGTTGATCGATAGGGACAAAAACCATCCCAGCGTGATTATGTGGAGCCTGGCTAATGAACCCCATTCCGGACGCCCTGAGGCTAAACCCTTCTTTCGCACACTTTACGATCAAGCAAAGTCTCTGGATCCGACCCGTCCTGTAACGTTAGTAAGTTACATTGGCTTGTTCGAGGAAGCCTTCGACTTCTGTGACGTGGTCTGCCTCAACCGTTATTTCGGCTGGTACACTCACCCCGGGCAGATTGACGAGGGTGTAAACTTCCTGGCTACGGAGCTTGATGTGCTGCACGACAAATTCGCTAAGCCTGTCATTTTATCCGAGTTCGGCGCAGACACTATCCCGGGTGTGCACGCTCAGCCTCCAGAAATGTTCAGCGAGGAATACCAGGTGGAATTCCTGATGAAATACATCGAGGTTTTGAGAAGCAAACCCTATGTAGTCGGTGAACATATCTGGAACATGTGCGACTTCAAAACCTCCCAGGGCATCCGCCGCATGGGAGGGCTGAATTATAAAGGAGTGTTCACCCGCGACCGTCGGCCTAAAATGGCCGCCCACACCTTGAGAAAATTATGGAAGGGATGAACGCACTCCTGGTATTCTGCACCTCCCATAGTATTATTTTCATGCAATTATTGAAATAACCACCTCTATAACACCAGCCTTTCTGCTTCGTTTCCAAATCTAAAGAACGTAACTATTATCTTCTTCATTTGGTTAATCATGGTAAAATGCTCGACATCTCAGGGGTGAAACCCATCTAAAGAAAAAACGATATACTCAACAAAGGATTCACATGAACCGTGCGATTATCTTGACCGGTGCTAACAATGGTATAGGTTTGGCTATGGCAAAAGGCTTGATCGACTTGGGAGATCGAGTGGCAGGTTTAGATCTTTCAGGAGAGAACCTTTCTCCGCTTGTGGCAGAGTTCCCCGACAAAATACGTTATTACCCATGCGATGTGACTGACCCTGGTCATGTACAGACCGCAGTAGACGATGCCGCTCGAAACTGGGGTGAGATCAACATCTTGATCAATTGCGCCTGCCTCGCCCTCTTCAAGCCATACGCTGATCGCGCCCCCGAAGACATCCGGCGTGAGTTTGAAGTCAACTACTTTGGCTACCTCAACCTGATCAACGCTGTCCTGCCCTATATGCGTCGACAAGGAAAAGGAGTGATCCACAACTTTAGTTCCGGGGTAGGTATCACAGGCTTTCCGGGTTTATCCGGCTATACCTCAACCAAAGGCGCCATCGAAGCTCTCACCCATACTTTAGCCCTCGAATTTGCAGACTATGGGATCACCGTCAATCTGATGCACCCACCCCTGACTCGCACAAAATCCGCTTCTCCACTGGGCATCCCTTTAGAGATGATGGCTGATCCCGAAAAAGTGGGAATCGGTCTGGCAAAAAAGGTTGGTAAAACCAATCCTGTATTAACTCCTGACTTTATCAGCGCATTTCAGATGTTCTTCACCTACCATTTTCCAATAGCCATGGGGCGCTTCCTTACATCGATGATGAAGCGTAGCAAGCGAACGGAAAAATAGCGCTCAGGCTCCCCCTCTTTTGCTACATAGTCAGCTTGATTGAGATAAGCCCGCCAGGCGGATTGCCTCCTGTGGGGATATTCCCTCATGGATCACAGATTTGAAAGCCTCCACCGCGGCTGTGATCTTGCTGAAACCCCACACATTCCTCCCAATGGTAGCTCCCCTGGCACCGCTCTGCACCACCTCGCTCATCATCACAAGGGCAGACTCGAGGGTTTGAGCGCGCGGTCCTCCGGCAGCTACCAGGGGCAACGGGCACAGCCTCACAATCTGGGCGTAAGCTTCCACATTTCCACAGTAAGGGGTTTTCACAATGTCAACCCCCACCTCCACTGCGCAGCGCACCGCCCAGGCAATATCCTCAGGCTCGAAAGAAACTTTTGGCTCGCTATCAAAAGATCTTGGGTAAATGTGACAGATGACCGGCAACTCATAGCGTGAGGCCTCCCGCACGCAGTCTGCCACCACACGTAGATGAGCAGCTTCATTGTTGCCGCGCACGAACGCCGCCACCGCGAAAGCCTCCGCCCCCAGGCGCACCGCATCCTCCGGTGTAGCAATCTGTTCGCAAGCACTGTCATCAATCCTTGCGATCGTGCTCTGCAAGATGAGCGGCACCTGCCCGGCATATGGTCCCCATATTGAGGCTGCCATACCCTTGTGCATGGTAACCGCATCCGGTCGGGCAGCTATTATTGCCGCGAGCGTCGGTTGGATATCGCGCAAACCGCCAGGCAGGCCTTCGCCATAGGCGATAAAATGGTCGATGGCAACCGAACACAACCTTCCCGAGGAATGGCTGAAAAGCCGGTTTAACCGGATTAATTTCCCAATATTCATCAATACCTCAGCTAATAATATAGTAGTTCATCATCAGCCAACGACGGGAATGCGATCCCTGGCTGTCATCAGATCTATCACTGTCTCATCCGAAATTTCCGGGCCTGCCTCAGCCACGGTGATCAACGGGAAAAGGTTTGGTGGAGCAGCGTCTTCGATCATCTTCTCCAGCATAGCATCCAGGCGATCCCGGGTAATCCCCGCCAGTCCACCGACTTCCAGGTAAGTGCTGATGGGAGTATCCGGGTACGCTGCCCGAGTAGCCCGTAAATCCGTACCTGGGCCTACATCTAAACTGGTTGGCCTGAGGGGTCGATAGACCGTTGCATACTGCTGGAAGAGACCACAATGATGCAGGTTGAACTTACCCGTAAATTTCTGGCGAATCCACAGATCAGCCGGCAAGATTAATTCCTGGTAAGTTCGTGGAGAAATTGACCCCACCGGGCAATTACCTAGCCCGAAATCCTTTTTAAAAACCTCGGAGGCGGGGGTTTTATTCAGCGCGCACACCACCTTTTTGTGCACCGTCACCACGGTTTCACCCATCCTCTGGAGAACCCCTCGCGCCAGCTCTGGCTGGGCCTTTAGGGCAGCATAAATTTCTCCACCAAGAACCGAGACCGCGTTGTTCAGAGGCCCGCCGAAATTGATGACCGCCTCAAACTGCCCATAATGCTCCTGCAATATCCTGGCTTCGTCATATAACTGCCGAACGACCAGAGAGTCTTCAACATAGGGAACCTCTATATCCACCATCCTTACATGTGCATCGGGCAGGGGAATTGCTGAGGGGAATTGGTCCGGGACATACTGTACCTCGCAGCCCCAAAAGGCTGACATAAAACGGTGACCGTATGCATCCCCAGCAACCGGCTGGGGCTTGGGATCTTTTTCGCCCAACCCCACATCCCCGAACCGGTCAAATAACAAACGCCGTTGATCGCGCCAGCGCTCCGTCCGGGCAATGGGATCATGCCAGTAATCGCTGCTATATTCCATCCCATAATAATGATGCCACCAGGTTGGTGCAAAGCTCAGTAGAATCTTCGGAAAGCCTTTGATATTAGATGTCGGTAGAACTGATGACATAGTCAATACACCTAGAATATATTGTACGTTTCAACAGCGTCAAGAATTGCCCGGAAAGATGTTTTCCACCTCGTGGGAGGCACGCTCTCTGAGATCTGAATCTCCAGCCTGCCAGTCTTTGCCCCGGTAGAAAGCATGCGTTCCGCTTCAGCACGCACTTCCTCATAAGTACCCAGGTGTACAGAAGAGGGGAAATTTACCATCAGCCGCTTCTCAGGCCACATCTCCAGTGCCTGTTCCACGCTGGTATCGTTGTCCGGCGGGGGTGACAAGGAATCGAGGCCGTCGATTTTCGACTCGCCTATTGCTCCCCACAGCGGCTTCAAATTCCCATCCATGTGGACTACGGTATAAACTCCTTTCTCATGGAGGCGTTCTGACAGCTCATTATATAAAGGCAGGCAATATTCTCGGAAGCGTTTCAATCCGATGGCCGGCGCAGTGATATTGTCAGGGAAATCGATGAATGGAGCCGGTGACTGAATAACCAGATCATAGATTTTGCGGGCGCGCCGGTTCAGCAAATCGATGGTTTTTTCCACCCGCTCCGGGCAATCGGAGAAGTGATATGCCAGCGCATCTAAACCTACCCACTGGATCCACAGTTGCTGGTATGGTGTGCGCTCGACTGCCACAAGAGGCAGCCCCTCCTCCCCTAATTCCGCCTCGTCCCGGTAATATCGCTCGTAGTCCGGCAGGATGATAGCATCCTCCAGATAAGCCCAGAAGACCTCATAATCCTCAGGGTCAGTAATAAAATGCTTGCGGATCGATGGGCTGTTGTACACTGGCTCAAAGGCGCGCTCTTCATAGAGCTTACCAGCAGGTGTAAAGATGGTCGTCCGATCCCATTTCCTCCCCTCCTGCCAAAATTCTTCTGTCACCTGGCGGCAATGCGGAGTCTCCACTTGGTGTACTGCACTCCACCTCAAGAGGCCAATCCGGCCTTTCCCAAAGGTCTGCCATACCTCTTGAAGGGGCTCGACATCATCATAGATTACGAATGGGATCTGGTCCAATTCCTTCCCTTGCAGGAAAGCCAGGAAACGCTCGCGTGGATTCGTATATTTCATCAATGCCACTCACCTGCGGTTTTTTAGCCCCCTGATTATAGTTTGTTTCCTGAGTTGGGGGAGGGTCAGCGCCCTTCCCTTGTTGACCCAAACTCACTACCTGCATACAATTAGGTAACTTGAAGGAGGTGCTATGACCAATCCACAGACTATCGTCATCGGGGCAGGAATCGCTGGTTTAGCGGCAGCTTATCAATTACAAAAAGCCGGACATGATGTAATGGTGTTGGAGGCAAAGCATTATGTTGGCGGGCGCATGTTCACTGTCGATTGGGAAGGCTTTCGGGTAGACGGCGGGGATAAGTTTGTTACCACTTCTGACCGCTCCCTGTTGAGCCTCGTAGAAGAGGTCGGTCTCGGCGATCAGATCGTAAAATCCGAGGAAGGGCTGACCATCACCATCTATCGCGACGGTAAAATGCACTCAGCCAATTTCCTCTCCATCCCCTCCTACTTCGGATGGAGCGGTGTTTCCCTGGGTGCCCGTCTCGCCATGATCAAGCTGATTCCTTATTTTTTAGGAGTCATTCGAAACAAGAACGTGTACCACCTGGAGCAGGCTCCAGGCCCAGACCTGGATGAAACCTACGAGGTCTTCTTCAAAGAGCACATCAGTGAAGAGATGTTCGAATACTGGGCAGTCCCCATGTTCGAGACCATGTGCGCATACACCGGCGAACATGTCTCGCGCAAGGCTTTTTTAGCGATGATGGTGGGATATTTGAACGCCGATTCTGTGACCTTTAAAGATGGCGTCGGCACATTCCCTGAAAAGATTGCTTCCCGGTTGAATGTCCAGCTCCAGGCCAAGGTCCAAAAAGTGAATCTTTATCCCGATGGGAGCGGCGCTAAGGTCCAATATAGTATCGGAGATGAGCTGCAAACCTCCACCGCCCAGAACGTGGTCATGTCCATCCCAGGTAACCATGTCCTGGACCTTTTCGATGATCCCCGCCCTGCCTGGAAAGCTTTTTTCCCAAAGGTTGGCTACAGCACCGGTGCATTACAATACCATATTTGCAACACCGATTTCCAGCCTCCCAACAAAGGCACCTTCGTGCCGCGTTCTACCAAACTGCCCATTAACAGTGTGGCTTTCGAGCAGTACAAGGATGGTCGCTGGCTGATGCTCACTGACCCAAGTGTCTACATCTTCGATATGAACGAGCGCGAGGAAGTCTTAATCGAGAGAGCCATCGAAGTCGCCACAATGATTTATCCCCAATTGAAAGGCACATTCACTGCCCATAAAATATTCCGGTGGCGCGATAAAGTTCCCACCTTCCGGCCTGGCTATCTCGATGCCATGAGCCACTTCTGGGCTGACCCACAGGAAGGCCCCGTCTACTTTTGCGGGGATTATTTCGCTGGACCGAGCACAGGCGGGGCGCTCTTCACCGGCCTGGAATGTGTAGGACGACTGCTAAAAACATCATGACGACTTTGACACCTCGCCAGCGCGTCCTCCGGGCTGTGTCACGCCAGAAACCAGACCGGGTGCCCAAGGATATCAGTTGGGGATTTACCCCCTCAGTATTGGAGACATTCAAGCAAAAAACTGGCTCTGAAGACCCCGAAGAATATTTCGGCGTGGAGGTGCGCTTTGTAGGATTAGACCTTCCTCCAGAGAGAGCCGAAAGCTCT
>Ga0233417_10000136_pt1 | contig 19484 bp, 17 predicted proteins | sample Sed_MG_FD_189023 | JGI IMG/M metagenome (GOLD analysis project Ga0233417, IMG submission 189023) | Sediment microbial communities from Lake Towuti, South Sulawesi, Indonesia - Sediment_Towuti_2014_0.5_MG | ecosystem: Environmental > Aquatic > Freshwater > Lake > Sediment | place: Indonesia... | reverse complement strand
CGGTTGTCGCCGCCGGCGCTGTCAGCGCCTAAAAGAAACTCTCGTGCCGGCGCAGTGTTCCGAACGAGCCGATGTTGGCGATTGCGAAAGAGGCGAAAATCTGGTTCTCGTTTCGGGTGCCGACATTGAAGCGCCGGTACTGGATTCTGAACCCGCAGCAGTCGGTGTTGTAGGTCACCTGAGTCGTGGCGAACTGCATGACGTCCTTGCGGAAATCGTAAATGGCGCTGAAGCCCGCGTTCCATCCACGCCGGTTCTCTTTGCCGATGCCGACGAAGCCGATAATCTGATTGGCGTTGGGGGACAGCCCGAGATAAGAATATTGACCGGCGGGTACTGTGGGCACACTCTGCACGAAGTTGTGGCCCAGCGAGATGAAATAGATCGACCAGCGGGCGTCTCCCCGGAGGATCCCGTTTACCATCCGGCCCCGCAACGGATCGTAATCCGCGCGCCACTCCGCCCCCAGCCAGTGCAGCGGACTGACTCGGAGCGCGGAGACTATAGGGGAATAGGAGCGCGGGCGGTCAAGAAAGGCGAAGGCACTGGCCGCGGCCGATGTGGTCACGACGTTGCGCCGGCCCGGTATGATCGCTCCGCCGAAGTCCGGGTCGAAGTAGCGGCGCTGCCACAATTGCCAGCTCAAGACTTCGCGGACCGACCCGTTGCGCTTGGCGTAGACCCGGTTGGTAAGTGAGATCTCGGCCTCGTTGGTGTTAGAGAACAGTTCCGTCTCGTCAAAACGGATTGTCTGATTAAAATCGGCGACACCCCGTGCATAACGGAAGGACACCCGGGGCTCGATCACGTGCTTCACCTGATCGCCCAGCCAGGAGGGGCGCCGGAAGACTCGCGCCAGGGGCGGCAGGGACAGTTCGGCGTCGAACTCCTGGAGGTCCCGGCGCAGCCTCTCGGTGATGACCTGGGATCCCTGGCGCTGTTCTCCATAGAAAGTCTCCCGCACTAGCAGGCTGGGCACGAAGTGGAATCCCTTCCAGTACAACTTCGACATGATTCGGGGCGCAATGTCGATCCGGTCGACAAACTGGCGGGTCTGATAGAGCGGCTGCTCGCGGCGTAGAAACCCGGCGCTGCTTTCCAGCGAAACCCATACGGGAACGCTGCGCCACACGCGCCGGTCGCGGCTCGCGAATTCGACCGAGGGAGCTTTACGGATAGTTATGCTGTCATCCTGCTCGGTGCTCAGGAAATTCTGCACCTGCGAATACGCCAAATCCAGGCTGAAACTGGACCAGTGCCGGGAGACGGCACCGACCGAGTGGACCTCGGAATTGATGGCTTCGTTGTAGGATTGGGTGAAAGACTGGCGGAAGAGGAAACTGCTGACGTAGTTGATGTCACCGCGAGCGTACCAGCCTCGTCCTAAGTCCGACCGGCCATCAAAGGAAACGATGAACCCTCCCTCTTTCTTGCGTTCCCCGCTCTCGAGCAGCCGGCCCCGGTCGTTCACCCCGTAGATGTACCAGTAGAAATCGGCATTCGGCGCCGGCTTACCCCGGAAGTCCACGGTGTGGGCCACACCCCGGTCAGTGTAGATTTGAGGACGATAAGTCAGATCGTAACTTCGATTAATGGCCCAGTAATATCCGATGCCGAACATCAGGCCGTAACGCGAGCTGTTGCCCACGTTAGGACTAAGAAACCCGCTGCGGCGTGGCAGCCGCTCCAGCGATTTGTAGAACGCCGGAGTGTAGAGCAAGGGGACTCCCTTCAGCCGCAGGAGAGCCTTGCTGGCGATAGCCCGGCGGTCGGGAATGATGTCGAAGCGGGCACCGTGCAGTTTCCACCACGGATTGGGCAGCTTGCAGTTGGTGACGAATCCCTGGTGGAGGATGTACTTCTCCTTGAGCCGCTCCGCCCACTGGCCTTCGAAATAGAAAGGGTTGCTGGTGGTCAGGGTGCGGGGCCGCGCTTCGATCTTGGGATTGGAGATTCCGCGCACCCGCAGAAAAGTGCCGGTTTCGTCGTTGACGTCGTACTCCAGGCTCTCAGCCCACAGCTCATCGCCCCGCTCTTTGTCACGGAAGTAGACGTTGCCCCGGGCCCGCACTTCGGCGGTCTCCTCGTTGTACTCGGCTTCGTCGGCCTTGAGGAGAATGGCGGACGTTTCCAGTTGCACGGCGCCGCGCAGCCGGTACCAGGGGCCCTCTTTCTCCTGGACTAAGGAGCGCACCAGAGTCTCGTTGGGGCCCGGCTGGGCTTCCTGGAACTGGCCGGCGGCCGCTCCGGTTGGTCCGGAAGTCTGGGGGGGCAGGTTGCCGCCGCTAAGGAGCTGGGAAGGAGCAGGCGCGGCCGGCACCAATAAGACAAGGAGGCCGAGACAACCGACTTTAGTTAAGTGGCACAAAAGCTCGTGACAACAATCGCTAACTATGCTACCAATGAGAAGGTCCTCTGCCGCCGAAGTGCGGGTCGGGATTGCCCACGCAAAACCGTATCATGGACAGCGGGCCTGCTGCAACCCAATGCGGCCGGACGTGATAATCGATGGGATGCGCATACTGCGGGGCGCAAAACCCCGACTATGAACATCGGTGCCTGCGCTGCGGGCGGCGCCTGAAGTCATCGCATCAGGAGCCCTCCAGCCCAGGGCCACCAAGCGACAATGCCGCCGCGGGTAGTTCGAGACAAGCCGCCGCGCTGGCATTGAAGGCCCGCCAGGAGCCACCGCCCTCCCCGGAAGGTGCTGCCAAGCACGGCGAACGGCTGCCTCACGCCATGCCTCAGCCGGAACCGTATCAGCAGCCCCTGTTTCACTACCGGCCGGTGGCCAAGGTGGTCCCGATTCAGGCACCCGCCACCCCTCCGGCCAAGGTCCGCCAAGCTACGGCCGCACGGCCTGTCCCTGGTTCCGGACGGGCCCGCCTTGGCGCTTCGTCCAGGCAGGGACAACTCGATCTTCAAGGGGGCGGACAGAATCTCCCGAAGACTCTCCGCACGTCGGCCGATGCCCAGATCTACTGCAATGACCCGGTGGCCAAGCCGCTTCACCGCGCGGTCGCGGCCTGTGTGGACCTGAGCTTGCTAGCGGTTGCGGACATCGTCTTTGTTAGCATGATCCTCTTGGCCGGGGTGGGCTGGCAGACTTTGTGGCACTACCGGCTGTGGGTCGCCAGCGGGATCCTGCTAGTGGGCGTCTTCTACCGCTTATATTGGGCGCTGGCCATGACGGAGACACCCGGCATGCGTTGGACCGGGCTACGGCTGGTCCACTTCGGCGGCGGCCGGCCTACATTCTCCCAACACGCGGTCCGATTTCTGGCCAGTCTCCTGTCGCTCGCGGCGGGAGGCCTAGGACTCCTGTGGATCGTTCTCGATGAAGAACACCTCGGCTGGCACGACAGCATCTCATCCACGTTCCCGACGGTAGTGGAAGGTGAGCCCACGACCTTTCACCGGGAATAATCCTCAGCCGCACCGTTCCCGGCATCTCCGGTGCGCCATTTGCCCCAAGCCGGGACGGCGCATGAACGTATCTGAGCCGTAGCCCGGGGCGAACAGCCACAAGGCGGGCTGGCGGCCGCTTGGGGGCATCCCCGGAACCGATTGAATCCGATAGGGTTCAGCGGAGCTGGCACCCGCGGCCGAAGTGAGTCTCGGCCCCGCCTCGAATCCGCGGCCGCTTGCCGTGCATTTGGCACCTCAGGTGCACCCCATAACATGCTGGCAGAACTACCGCGCGAACGAGCCCCCCAATTTCTCCGGGGGGAAGGGAAAGTGTCATCAGAGATATCAAGACTCTATTAACTGTAAAACGCTACCTGAGCGGTCCCCTGCTGCTACTCGACCGCGAGAAGGCGCCATATGACCACAGACCCGGCCGCTAGCGCCAGACTGGCCTTTCCCCGCGAAGCGCTCACCGGCTTGATTGCTGCTTTGCAGGAACGCGGTTTCCAGGTGGTGGGACCAGTAGTCAGGGACGGGGTAATCGTCTACGACACCATCGAGGAGGCGGCTGACCTGCCCGCCGGCTGGATTGACGAGCAGGCCCCGGGCGCCTATCGCCTCACCCGAGAGGGGAATGGCGCCATATTCGCTTTCGTAGTCGGCCCGCAGAGCTGGAAGAAGTTCCTGCACCCGCCCGAGGTCCAACTCTGCGCCCTGCGCCGGAACGGTGATTCGTTCGAAGTCCTGGCAGGCCCGCCCGATCCTCTCAGGTACGCCTTCCTGGGCGTGCGCGCCTGCGAACTTGCGGCTATGGCCGTGCAGGACCGCGTGCTCATGAAGGACCACTTCCCGGACAAAGTATATTGCGATCGCCGGGCAGGATCGTTCATCGTAGCGGTCAACTGCACGCGCGCCGCGGCCACCTGCTTTTGCGACTCCATGGGCACGGGACCCGGCGTCACGGACGGTTTCGACATCGCGCTGACCGAACTTCCCAGCGGTGTATTCGTGGCCGAAGCAGGCAGCGACCGGGGGAGAGAGGTGCTGGCCGCCCTGCCCTGCCGCCCGGCTGCCCCGGAAGAGACAACAGCCGCGGATTCGGTGCCGGCGCGCACCGCGGCCGAGATGCAGCGCAAGCTCGACACCCGGGGCCTGCACCGCGCCCTGCGCGAACATTTCGAGCATCCGCGCTGGCATGAAGTGGCCGCCCGGTGCCTCACGTGCGCCAATTGCACCATGGTTTGCCCAACCTGCTTCTGCACCACCGTGGAGGACACCAGCAACTTGAGCGGCACCGAGGCAGCGCGGTTGCGCCGCTGGGACTCCTGCTTCACGCAGGCCTTTTCCTATATTCACGGGGGCAGCGTCAGGCTCTCGCCCTTGGCCCGCTACCGCCAGTGGCTGATGCACAAGCTCTGCTGGTGGGTGGACCAGTTCGGCACCTCGGGGTGCGTGGGGTGCGGGCGATGCATCACCTGGTGCCCGGCGCGGATCGATATCACCGAAGAAGCGGCGGCCCTGCGGACGGAAAGCGGCGTGGCCGGCGCACGAGGAGAGTTGAAAGCATGGACACAGCGAAGCTCGTTGAAGCTTTGACCCAGCACCCCTTCCTGGAGGGGCTGGACCAGCAGGCCGCCGAGAAGCTGGCCTCGATGGCCGAGCCGGTCGAGTTCGAGAAGGACGAAATCATCTTCCGCGAAGGCGACGAATACTCGGCGTTTTTCCTGCTGTTATCGGGAGTTGTGGCTTTGGAAGTGACCTCGGCCGGCAGGATTCTGCGGCTGCAAACCCTGAGCGCCGGAGAGGAGCTCGGCTGGTCGTCACTTCTTTCCTCCAACCGCAAGTACTTTCAGGCGCGCTGCCTGGAACCGGTCCAGACCCTAGCCTTCGATGGTGGTGACTTGCGCAAGGCGTGCGAGGAGGACTGCCACTTCGGCTACGCCTTGATGAGCCGCGTTCTGCGAGTGGTGGCGCGGCGGCTTCAGGTCACTCGCCTCCAGTTGACGGACAGCTATTCGTATCCCGGGGCAAAGGAGGGCTGACGCCATGATTGCGGAGAGCCCGTCGCTGGCCCGCGGGCCCTGGCCGTTGGCGCCCGTGGAGAATTCCATGGCCACGCTCCCCGCCATGGTCACCAGGGTCGCCAAGGAGACGGCGGACACGTTCACCCTTACGCTGGAGGCCGGCTCGGGCCGGCGCCTGCCGCCTTTCTCGCCTGGCCAGTTCAGCATGCTGTACGTGTTCGGCATCGGGGAGCTTCCGATTTCGATCAGCGGCGATCCGCACGATGCGGAACACCTGGTGTACACCGTGCGCTCGGTGGGCCTGGCCACGAACGCCCTGGTGACCCGCCAGTGCGGCGACGCGGTGGGTGTACGGGGACCGTTCGGCACTTCCTGGCCCCTGGCCGAGATCCGCGGCAAGGACATCTTGATCGTGGCCGGGGGAATCGGGCTGGCGCCGCTGCGTCCCGCCATCTATCACCTGGCCAGGCACCGGGCGGATTACGGCCGCATCGTCATCCTGTACGGCGCTCGCAGCCCGCAGGATCTGCTCTATCGCAAGGCGCTGGCGGAGTGGGGGCGCCTCTCCGACGCGCAGGTGCTCTCCACGGTGGATTACGGCGGCACGAGCTGGCGCGGCCACGTGGGCGTGGTCACCACGCTCTTCCGCTTCGTGCGCCTCTGGCCCTCGAATGCGGCGGCGCTGATCTGCGGGCCGGAGATCATGATGCGCTACGTGGTGCGCGAGCTGGAACACCGCGGCCTGGACGGCGCCGACATCTATCTCTCCATGGAGCGCAACATGAAGTGCGCCGTGGGTTTCTGCGGCCATTGCCAGTGCGGCCCGTATTTCGTCTGCAAAGACGGGCCCGTGTTTTCCTACGCGCAGGTGAAAGGGCTGCTGGACAAGTATGAACTCTAAGCAGAAAGCCAAGCCGCGCGTTGCGGTTTTCAAGTTTGCATCGTGCGACGGCTGCCAGTTGAGCCTCTTGGACGCGGAAGATGAGCTCCTGGCAGTGGCGGGTGAACTGGTCATCGCTTTCTTCCCTGAAGCTACCCGGACCAGGCTGAAGGGGCCCTACGACATCGGGCTGGTGGAGGGCTCGGTCACCACCCACCATGACGCGGAGATGATCCAGAAGATCCGGCGCCAGTGCTCCACATTGATCACCATCGGGGCCTGCGCCACGGCCGGGGGCATCCAGGCCTTGCGTAACTGGCAAGACGTCAACGAATTCACGCGCGCGGTGTACGCCAAGCCGGACTTCATCCGCACCCTCAAGATGTCCACTCCCATCGCCGAACACGTTCCCGTGGATTTCGAGTTGCGCGGCTGCCCCATCAACAAGTGGCAACTGATCGAGATCATCGCGGCGGCTCTCATTGGCCGCAAGCCCGCCATCCCGACCTTCAGCTTGTGCCTGGAATGCAAGCGCCGCGGCAATCCTTGTGTCGCCGTGGCCCACTCCACGCCCTGCATGGGGCCGGTGACTATGGCGGGATGCGGCGCCCTGTGCCCCAGTTTTAACCGCGGCTGTTACGGCTGCTACGGGCCAATGGAGGGAACGCCGAATACCCACGCATTGACCCAGCAGTTCCGGCTCCTGGGACAGAGCGGAGCCCAGATAACCCGGGCCTTCCGTGGGTTCAACGCCTGGGCCTGGCAATTCCGCCAGGCCAGCGAAGCCGCCGAACACGGCTATGAGGTCGGGCCGCCCGGCAGGACGGGCCGGACTGGCCAGGTATAGGAATGGCGGGCCACTCACGCGGCCGGCAGGATGGCCCTGCGTATCGAACTGGTAGCGCCCGGCGGCGCCAAGCTGAACGAACTGACAAGGAACTAATGAGTAACACACTCATCATCGGATACGGGAATCCGCTTCGTGGCGACGACGGATTCGGATGGCACGCGGCACTGCAGCTCTCACGCGAACCGCGCGACGAACAAGTGCAGGTGCTGGCGCTGCACCAGTTGACGCTGGAACTGGCCGAGCCGGTCAGCCGCGCGCGCATGGTGATTTTCCTGGACGCGCGCGAGGGTGACCGCCCCGGAGAAGTGAGCGTGGAGCGCGCGGGGCCAGTGGATGCCTCCACGGCCCTGTTCACACACCATTTGACCCCGTCCACGCTGCTGGCCTGCGCGCGCGTGCTGTACGGCGCATGCCCGGAGAGCTTCCTGGTGACGGTGTGCGGAAGCGTTTTTGGATATGGAGAGAGGCTGAGCCCTGCGGTGCTCGAGGCCCTTCCGCAAGCCTTAAGTGAAGCGCGCCTCCTGGTAGCGCAGTCCCTCGCGCCCGCCGAGACGGCGGCGCGGTAGACACGACAGGATGGTTTTGGAATCAGCCCTGACAAGCTGAGAAAGCGAGGAACTCGATGGCGGTGAAAACCGGCAAGAAGATGAAAGCTTCCCCCGATGTCCTGCGATCAACTCCGCACCCCCTCGACGTCTTCTTTCACCCCAAGAACGTCGCGATGATCGGGGCCACGGAGAACCCGGGCAGTGTGGGACGCACCTTGTTGTGGAACCTGATCAGCAGCCCCTTCGGCGGCACCGTGTTCCCGGTCAATCCCAAGCGCAGCAGCGTGTTGGGCATCCGGGCTTATCCCAACGTGGCCGCCCTCCCCGAGGAGGTCGACCTGGCGGTCATTTGCACGCCCGCCCGGACCATTCCGGGCCTGGTGCGCGAGTGTGTCGACGCCGGAGTCGAAGCGGCCATCGTGATCTCGGCCGGCTTCAAGGAGCTGGGGCCTGAGGGCGCCGCATTGGAGCAGCAGGTGGTCGAGGAAGCGCGCAAGGGTGAGATGCGCATCATCGGCCCCAACTGTCTGGGAGTGATGTGTCCGATCTCCGGCCTGAACGCCACTTTCGCCCGCGGCATGGCCCGGCCGGGGAGTGTGGGGTTCATCAGCCAAAGTGGCGCGCTGTGCACCGCGGTTCTCGACTGGAGCTTCCGTGAAAACGTGGGCTTTAGCGCATTCGTTTCGGTCGGCTCGATGAGTGATGTCGGCTGGGGTGACCTGATCGATTACCTGGGAGACGATCCGCGCACGCGCAGCATCCTGATTTACATGGAAACCATAGGAGACGCCCGGTCGTTCCTTTCCGCGGCTCGCGAGGTAGCCCTCAACAAGCCCATTATCGTCATCAAGCCGGGCCGCACCGAGGCCGCGGCCAAAGCCGCCGCGTCCCATACCGGATCGCTGACGGGCAGCGATGAAGTGCTGGACGCGGCCTTCCGCCGCAGCGGGATCCTACGGGTAAGCAGCATCGCCGAGCTGTTCTACATGGCTGAGGTCCTGGCCAAGCAGCCGCGCCCCAGCGGCCCGCGCATGACTATCGTGTGCAACGCCGGGGGCCCTGGCGTGCTGGCCACCGACGCCCTGGTGATGAGCGGCGCACAGGTCGCCGAACTGGCACCTGAAACCATGGACGCCCTCAACCAGATCCTGCCCGCGGCCTGGAGCCACGGCAATCCCATCGACATCCTGGGAGACGCCGAGCCGGCCCGCTTCGCCAAGGCGGTGGACATCGCGGCCAAAGATCCGAACAGCGACGCGTTGCTGGTCATCCTCACGCCCCAGGACATGACCGACCCCACCAAGACTGCCGAGCAACTGATCCCCTACGCCAAGATCCCGGGCAAACCCGTGCTGGCCAGTTGGATGGGCGGCAAGGAAGTAGGTGCCGGAGAGGCCGTCCTGAACCAGGCCGGAATCCCGACTTTTCCTTACCCGGACACCGCCGCCCGAATGTTTTACTACATGTGGCGTTACAGCTACAGTCTGAAGGGCCTCTACGAAACCCCCCAGTTCACACAGGACGGCGAAGGAGATGTACGCAAGGCCGAGGCCGACGCCATCGTCGAACATGTCCGGAAGTCGGGCCGTGAGATTCTAACCGAGTACGAATCCAAGAAGCTTCTGGCCGCTTACGGCATACCTACGGTGGAAACCCGCCTGGCCGCCAGCGCGGATGAGGCCGCGCGGCAGGCTGCTGAGCTGGGGTTCCCCGTGGTTCTCAAGCTCCACTCCGAAACCATTACCCACAAGACCGATGTGGGTGGTGTGGTGCTGAATCTCGCGACCGAAGCGGAGGTTCGCGAGGCGTTCGGGCGGATTGAAGCTTCGGTCAACAAAAAGGCCGGCCCCGGCCACTTCCAGGGCGTCACGGTGCAGCCCATGGTCAAACTGGAAGGTTACGAGCTCATTGTCGGCAGCAGCCTCGATCCGCAGTTCGGCCCAGTGCTGCTGTTCGGCTCCGGCGGGCAACTGGTGGAAGTGCAGCGCGACCGCGCCCTGGGCCTGCCCCCACTCAACAGCACCCTGGCGCGGCGCCTGATGGAGCAAACCAAGATCTACACCGCGCTGAAGGGCGTGCGCGGGCGCAAACCCGTGGACCTGGCCGCACTCGAACAGCTTCTGGTGCGCTTCGCTCAGCTCGTGGTCGAGCAGCGCTGGATCAAGGAGATTGATATCAATCCCCTGTTGGCCTCGCCCGAGAAGCTCATAGCCCTGGACGCGCGTGTGGTGGTCCACGATGCCGGAGTGACCGAAGACCAGTTGCCGAAGCTGGCCATCCGGCCGTACCCCTCCCAGTATCAGCAGCTCTGGTCCACGAAGGACGGCACCGAAGTATGCATCCGGCCCATCCGGCCCGAAGACGAGCCGCTGATGGTGAAGTTCCACGAGTCGCTGTCGGACCGCACCGTCTACCTCCGCTACTTGCAGATGGTGAACCTCAGCCAGCGCGTGGCCCACGAGCGCCTCGTGCGTATCTGCTTCATCGACTACGATCGCGAAATGGCTCTGGTGGCGACGCGCACTCTCCCCGGCACGGAGACCACCGAGATCCTGGGCGTGGGCCGCCTGAAGAAGGCCCGTGGCCTCAGCGAGGCCGAATTCGCCGTCTTGATCGCCGACGATTTCCAGGGCCGGGGCCTGGGTATCGAACTAACGCGCCGGCTGATCCGGGTCGGGCGCGATTGGGGCCTGAAGAAGATCGTGGCCGATATCCTCGGCGACAACTTCGTCATGCAGAAAGTGTGCGAAAAGCTCGGCTTCCGCCTGCAACGCTCCCTGGAGGATCCGGTGGTGAAGGCCGAGCTGGACCTGCAACCCGTGGGAGCTGTGGCGAGTGACTGAGAACCGGCCTGCTTGTGCCGGGTGCCCGGGCGCGCACGGTGCAAGCCAGGACCTGAGGAGTGAAACATGACAACCGCTACGGAACCAGTGGAAACCAAGCGAGCTGCAAAGACCATCAAGGTGGACTACCTGGCCCGCGTGGAGGGCGAAGGCTCGCTGCACATCAAGCTCCAGGGGAACCGCGTGCAGGACGTCAAGTTCGGCATCTTCGAGCCGCCTCGCCTGTTCGAGGCGTTCCTGCGGGGCCGGCATTTCATGGAGGCGCCCGACATTACCGCGCGCATCTGCGGGATCTGTCCCATCGCTTATCAGATGAGCTCGATCCACGCGCTGGAGCGGGCGCTCGGGGTGAAGGTTCATCCCGCGGTCCGCATGCTCCGGCGGCTGTTCTACTGCGGCGAGTGGATCGAGAGTCATGCCCTGCATGTCTACCTGCTGCACGCCCCGGACTTCCTGGGCTATCCGGATGCGCTGGCCATGGCCCGCGAGCACCGGAACATCGTCGAACAGGGCCTCCGGCTCAAGAAGATCGGCAACGAGCTGGTGGCGCTGCTGGGCGGGCGCGAGATTCATCCCGTGTCGGCCTGTGTGGGCGGGTTCTACAAAGTCCCGGCCAAGCGGGATCTGCGCCGGATTGCCGGCGACCTCGAGTGGGCGCTGGAGGCGTCGCTCGCCACCGCAAGGTTCGTGGCCGGGCTCGAGTTTCCCGACTTTGAGCAGGACTACGAGTTCGTCGCGCTCTCCCACCCCGACGAGTACCCGTTGAACGAAGGCCGGCTCGTATCCAACAAGGGTCTCGACATCGACGCCGGCGAGTATGAGAGCGTCTTCGTGGAGCAGCATGTGCGCCACTCCAACGCGCTGCATTCGCAGATCCGCGCGCGCGGCTCCTACCTGGTGGGGCCGCTGGCGCGATTCAACCTGTGCTACTCGCGGCTGCCCGAGATCGCGCGCCGCACGGCCGAAGAGTGCGGGCTGCGCGTGCCCTGTTTGAACCCCTTCAAGAGCATCGTGGTGCGCGCGGTGGAACTGGTGTTCGCCTGTCACGAAGCTCTGCGCCTGATCGCCGCGTATGAACCTCCGCCTGCGCCGCGAGTGCAGGTCGAGCCGCGCGGCGGCGTAGGACACGCGGCCACCGAGGCGCCCCGTGGCATTCTGTACCATCGCTATCACGTGGATGCCGGCGGCCTGATTCTCTCCGCCCAGATCATTCCGCCCACTTCGCAGAACCAGAAGCGGATCGAAGACGACCTGTGGCATCTCGCTCCGCGCTTGACAGACCTTTCGGCCGAAGAAATGACCTGGAAGTGCGAGCAGGCGATCCGCAATTACGATCCTTGCATCTCCTGCGCCACGCACTTCCTCAGACTGCATGTGACGCGCGAGTAGGGCTTATGACCGAGGCCCGTTCGACGGAAACCGCCCAAGACGTTGTTGCGGAGCTGCCCCTGATCATCGGCTGCGGCAATCTTCATCGCGGCGACGACGCAGCGGGAATGCTCGTCGCTCACCGGCTTCAGGAACTCGGCGTTCCCGCGCGCGAGTGCCAGGGCGAAGCCATGCGCCTGATGGAGGCGTGGCGTGGCTGTAGCGCCGTCGTGATCATTGACGCGGTCGTCACCGGCGCGGAAGCGGGTCACATCATGACTTGGGACGCGCACCAGGCTCCCCTCGCCAGCGGGCCGTTTCGTTGTTCGTCGCACGGATTCGGGATCGCAGAAGCCATAGAACTGGCGCGGACTCTGGGTCGCCTGCCACCCCGATTGACCATCTACGGCATCGAGGGCACGAGTTTCGAGCGCGGGGCGCCGCCCTCCCCGGCCGTCAAGCGCGCGGTCGAAGCCGTCTCGCAGCGCATTCTCCACGATTACCGCGTCACGCTCCACCCCAGGAGCGCGTAAGCCCGCTCAGCCAGCCGGCTTGGGCTCGCGGCGATTTGGGTCTCCCGCTACAATCGGGTCAGGTCGTTGCGCGCCAAGTGCTCTTCTTGATCAAGAAGGGGGAAGCGGTTTCCCGACCGGGGGCCCACAGCCAAGCCAGGAGTCTCGACGAGCTGAACAAGAATCTTCACGAAGTCATCGAGATGCTTCTTGAGGATGGGGAGCCCAGCTTGCAGGCCCAATTCGTTGGTATTCAGACGGTCACGGTAAGCTGATCGTGAGCAAGCTCCCGGTTCTCAAGCCCCGGGAGGTCATCGGCTTGACCGTCGAGGAGCTCATCAGGCGCAGGTAGAGTCCCCAACCTGGCTTGGCTAATCCGCCACCCGGAGAGGCCGGAGCGAACCGGAGTGTCCCGGCGGTGGGTATGCCACGATTGGTTCCCCGGCTGCAAATTGCGGCGCGGCGTTCACGAGTCTGACCGGATACACTATGGCCCGCTCGAGGCGGCGCCCGCGAAACACTACCTCCGCCAGCAGCCCTTCCTGTGTATCGCGGCGGTGGAATTGGTCGAAGACCAGGTTGCCCAATGAGTAGAGAATGATGCCGTCCCTGTAGGCCTCCACGGGCTGCGCTACGTGAGGATGGTGGCCCACCACGACAGCGGCGCCCGCGTCGATGGCCTTGCGCGCGAACTCCACCTGCTGCGCATTCGGCCGGCCCTGGTATTCGTGCCCGGCGTGCATGGACACGACGACGATGGCGCGGCGCTTCAGCTCCCGGACATCCCGCTGCATCTGTTGCACATCCAGCATGGCCACGCGCTGGTCGGCGCCGGCGTGGATACCGTTGAGTTGGTCGTAAGTATAGGCCAGAAAACCGAAGCTCACCCCGTCTCGTTGCAACACCGCGCCCCGGTGCGCGGCCTCGCTGCTCTCCCCGGTGCCCGCCGCGGCGATTCCCTTCTCGCCGAGCAGCTTCAAGGTGTACAGCAGACCTTCTTCTCCTTGGTCCCGAGCATGGTTGTTCGCGGTGGAGACGACGTCGATTCCCGCGTGCACCAGAGTCTCGACGATCTCGGGCTCGGCCTTGAAGACCATTCCGCTCTCCACAGGCTTCCCCCCGGCTCGGAAGGGCGATTCCAGATTGACGAAGGCGATGCTGGCCGAAGACAGGTACTCCGCCAGCCCCCGCAGCGGCCACGCCGGGTCTTTCTTGTAGCGGGCCGCCTTGCCCACGTGACGGCTGAGCATCACGTCCCCGCCGAATACCAGCCGAGTCTCGGGCAGCGGCGCAAGTTCCGACTGGAAGGGACCAAGCGGCCAAGCGGCAAGCAAGAGCAGAGGCAGGCTGGAAAGCACACCGGCCGGGCCCCTCCAGAAACTGAATGCAGATCGCTGTGTGCTATAAGATCCCACAACCACCGTGGCGGCGCCCTTCAACTCAACCGTTATAATACAGGTAGCCGTTCGAATGGGTTCAAACCCTACCCTCCTGGATGCGACAGCCGAACGCACCCTCCCGCGCGTCGCACAGGGCAGCCTCCTGACATTACTGCTCCTTTCGCTGGGGCACTGCTTTGTCGACATCTACTCCAGCGCGCTGGGAGCCCTGCAACCCCTGCTGGTGGATCACTTCCGCCTGTCGTATACCCAGGCCGGCATCCTTGGGGGTGTGCTGGTCTTCTCCTCGTCAGTGATGCAGCCGGTGTACGGATTCTTCTCCGACCGCTGGCGCACGCGAATGTTTGCAGCCCTCGGCCCACTCGTTGCGGGCCTCTTCATCTCGGCCCTGGGACTCGCGCCGGGATACGGCTGGCTGGTGGCGATGGTGTGGCTGGGTGGAATCGGTATCGCCATGTTCCATCCGCAGGCCAGCGCCCGCGCCACCTTCGGCCTCGAGTCGGGCCGGGGCCGCGCCATGGCCATCTTCGTCAGCGCCGGGACGGTCGGGTTTTCGCTGGGGCCCACCTACTTCTCGGCCATCGCGGGACGGTGGGGCCTTTCCGGAACGTGGCTGGCCGCGATGCCGGGAGTTTTCGTCTCGGTCCTGCTGCTCGCTCTGCTTCCTCACGCCGAACCATTCGGAAGCAGGGAACCGAAGCGGCTGGACTGGCGGCCGTTGCAGGCCGCCTGGAAACCCCTCACCATCCTGTACCTGCTGGTCTTCCTCCGCTCCGTCGTGCAGATCACATTCGCGCAGTTCCTTCCGCTTTATCTGCACGTGGAACGCGGCTTCGCCTTCAGTACGGCCAATCACACGCTCTCCCTGTATCTCTTCGGCGGCGCCCTGGGCGGGTTTCTGGGTGGGCACCTCGCCGATCGCTTCGGGGGCCGCACCGTGATTCAACTCTCCATGATCGGCTCGGTGCCATTTCTGGTGCTGTTCTTCCTGGCGCCTGGGGCGTTCTCTCTCCTCGGCCTGTTCCTCGGAGGGTTAATGCTCCTCTTCACCATCCCGGTGAATGTGGTGATGGCCCAGGAACTGGCGCCTGGCCAGTCCGGCACGGTCTCCGCGTTGATGATGGGATTCGGTTGGGGCATGGCGGGTCTGATTTTCATTCCGATCACGGGATGGGCGTTCGACCATTTCCCCATGCGCCACGTGCTGTTGTCTTTGGCGGCCGCTCCCGCCCTGGGCTTCCTGCTGGCTCTGAAACTCCCTCGTTCGGTTTCGCCATGAAAGCCGTTTGTCTGCTGAGCGGCGGGGTTGACTCCTCGACTTGCCTGGCCGCGGCCCGGCGCGACGGCTTCGAATGCTACGCGCTCTCTTTCGATTACGGCCAGCGGCACCGCACAGAACTCGACGCCGCGGCGCGGATCGCCGCCACCCTGGGCGCCGCGCAACACCTGGTCGTTCCCGTCGATTTGCGCGTCTTCGGTGGTTCTGCATTGACCGCCGGCCTGGAGGTGCCCAAGCATCGCTCACTGGAAGAGATGGGTGCCGGCATCCCGCTCACTTACGTTCCCGCGCGCAATACGATTTTTCTGGCGCTCGCGCTGGCCTGGGCCGAGGTCCTCGAGGCCGCCGACATCTTCATCGGCGTGAATGCCCTTGACTACTCCGGCTACCCGGATTGCCGTCCGGAATTCATCGCGGCCTTCGAGAGCCTGGCCAACCTGGCCACCCGAGCCGGGGTCGAGGGCCGCACCCGCATCCGGATTCACACGCCGCTGATTCGCCTGAGCAAAGCTGAGATTGTGCGGCTGGGCGCCTCCCTCGGTGTCGATTTCCGCCTCACCCACAGTTGTTACGATCCCACTCCGCAGGGCGCGCCCTGCGGGGGTTGTGATTCATGCCTGCTGCGGCGCAAGGGGTTTGCCGAAGCGGGTTTGGAAGACCCCCTGGAATACGTCAGGTGAGAATCTCCGAAATCTTCTATTCCATACAAGGCGAGGGCATGCTGGCGGGGGTGCCGTCGGTGTTCATCCGCGCCAGCGGCTGTAACCTTCGCTGTGTGTGGTGCGATACGCCCTACACTTCCTGGAAGCCCGAAGGAGAAGACGTTGCGATCGGCCGCATCCTCGATCAGGTGGTTCAATACCCATCGCGCTACGTCGTGGTCACGGGCGGCGAGCCGATGATCATGCCGGACATCGTTCCGCTCACCGAGGAGCTTCGCAAACTGGGACTCCACGTCACCATGGAGACCGCCGGCACTGCCTTCCAAGCGGTGTGCTGCGATCTGATGAGCATCAGTCCCAAGCTCTCCAACTCCACGCCGCATGAGCGGGATGGCGGCCAGTGGGCGAAACAGCATGAAGCCAGACGCCTCCAGCCGGACGTGCTCCGGCGGCTGATGTACCGGTTCGAGTACCAGTTGAAGTTCGTGGTGCAGTCGCCCAACGACCTGCCCGAGATCAACGCCCTGCTCGAGGAACTGGATGCTGACCGCTGCCGCGTGCTGCTCATGCCCGAGGGCACCGAGACTGGCATTCTGCGCGAGCGCGGCGTGTGGCTGGCGGAGATCTGCAAACAGGAAGGATTTCGCTTCTGCCCCCGCCTGCACATTGACTTGTACGGCAGCCGGCGCGGGGCCTGAAGCGGGCGGGGCGCCCTCGTGCCCGTTCCGCTCAAGTCTCTCGCTTGGCGCGCAGACCGAAGGGCAGCGCCAGCAGGAAGAACACGAGCAGCGCGACCGCCTCTCCCGCCAGGATGTACACCGGCCACGGTCCCAGGTAATCCAGAAGGGACGCGCTCGCCGGCTTTCGGCACAAGTACAGGTAGTTGGTGCCGAAGATCGCATTGAAGATCCCGATCACCGCCGCGAAAGCGTTCGAGATGGCCAGCGCTCTCCAGATCCCGCCCGGTTGCGGCCGCAGGATCTTCGCCCACACCAGGTACAGCAATGTCGCAATCACCCCGCCATGCGCCAGGAAAAAGTACACCGTGGGGTAAGAGGGAAACGGTTCCCATAAGTCAGGGGTGAGCACGGCCATGCTCGCCCCACCGATGCCCGTGAAGTAGGCCACCTCGAAACACCAGAGTTTGCGCGTCAATGCCGCCGTCACTGTGAGCCAAAGAGTGAAGTCGCACAGTTGCAGGGGCAGCCCCTCTGGAAACCGCAACCCTTCATGGCTGTACCTGTAGACGTACCAGATGAGCTCATTGGCCGCCACTCCGGCGCCCATCGCCAGGCGGATCCAGTTCCCACTGAGGAGGCTCCTCCGCGCGCACCACGCCAGCCCTGCGGCAGCACTGGGGATAAGCGCAATGATCACCAGATGCACGGGCCCGAACAAGTCGAAATTGGATACCACGCCCCCCGCATTGTAGCGCTTGAGCCGCGAGGCGGCACTGCCCAACTGCCACTGCGGCCTTTGTTCGCCAGACGAATGGTGGGGTGTGCATTCCTGCACGCTGACGGCTTTCCAGCCGTCATTCTGGTTTTCAAACCTCCACCGGTTTTCCAACCGGCTTCCGTCACAAATCCCGTCCTATTCTCCTGCTACAGTGGAAGGTACAGCGCCGGGATCTCTATCCCCCTAGCAGGCGCGCGCCCTCTCCTTTCATGACCGATCTGGCTCCGACTTCTCAGATCGCCGTACTCGATGCCGGCGGGCAGTACTGCCATCTGATCGCCCGCAAGGTGCGGGAACTGGGAGTGTATGCCGAGGTCTATCCCAGCGAGATCCCTGCCTCCCGGCTGCACGGCGTCAAGGGCATCATCATCTCGGGTGGTCCCAGCAGCGTCTACGAGCCAAACAGCCCGACGGTGGACCCCGCGGTTTACGCGCTGGGCTCGGGCGTGCTGGGCATCTGCTACGGGCTCCAACTGATGGCGTATCAACTGGGTGGAGTCGTGAGGCGCGGGGACCGCGGCGAATACGGGCTCGCCCTGCTGGACGTGCTCAAGCCGGGCGCGCTGTTCGACGGCGCCTTCGAACGCCAGCAGGTCTGGATGAGCCACCGGGACACGGTGACCGGCCTGCCCGCCGGATTCGCCCTGCTCGCCGAGACCGAGACCTGCCGCGTGGCCGCGATGGCCGATGAGGCGCGCAAGCTCTACGGAGTGCAGTTTCATCCCGAAGTCGTGCACACCCGCAAGGGCAAAGAGCTGCTGGCCAATTTCCTGTTCGGCATCTGCGGGTGTGAGAAGGACTGGGACCCACGCCACCGTGTGGCGCAACTCGAAGAGCAGATCCGGACCACGGCGGGCGATCGCAACGTCTTCTTCTTTGTGAGCGGCGGCGTCGACTCGGCGGTCGCCTACACGCTCTGCCTGCGCGCCCTGGGCAGCGAGCGGGTCCAGGGGCTATACGTGGACACGGGTCTGATGCGGCTCGGAGAAACGGAATTCGTGCGCAGCACCTTCGATCGGGTGGCGCCCGGCAACCTCGAAATCGTGCATGCCCGGGAACAGTTTCTGGGTGCGCTCTCGGGAGTGCGCGACCCGGAGCAGAAGCGCCAGATCATCGGCGAGGGATTCGTCGATGTGCAGGAACGCATTCTCTCCTCACACCACTTCCTGGACGGACACTGGGTCCTGGGGCAAGGCACCATCTACCCGGACACCATCGAGTCCGCGGGCACGGCTAAGGCTTCCCTCATCAAGACGCACCACAATCGCGTAGCGGGCATCCAGGAACTCATCGAGAAAGGTGCGGTGATCGAGCCGCTCGCTTCGTTTTACAAGGACGAAGTGCGTGAGGTCGGCCGGGAGCTGGGTCTGCCCTCGGAACTCTTGGACCGGCATCCTTTCCCCGGTCCCGGCCTGGCCATTCGCTGCCTCTGCTCGGACTGCGAGGCGCCGGTATCCCGGCTCGACGAGGGATGGCTCCTGCCGCTGCGCTCGGTGGGTGTGCAAGGCGACGAGCGCAGCTACCGGTCCGTGCTCGCGCTGGAGGCCCCGCCCGCCGGAGCGCGCGATCCCTACGAAGCCGCTACCAGTCTCATCAACCTCCATCGTGAAATCAACCGGGTGGTGCTGCTGGCCGCTGCGCATGTGCCCTTGGAGTGCATGCGCGTCTTTGCCGGCGCGCTCACCGCGGAACGGTTCCACCTGCTCCGGCAGGCCGATGCCATCGTGCGGCGGCTCTCTCACGAATGCGGCTTCGACACCCGGTCTGGCAGTTTCCGGTGATCTTGATCCCGCTGGGGGTAGAGGCCATGACTGAAGCCGTGGTGCTGCGCCCGGTCGATTCCGTGGACGGCATGACAGCTCAGGCTGTGCCATTGGATGAACCGCTGCTCACCCGCCTCTGCGCCGAACTCCTCCAACTCCCCGGCCTGAGCTCTGTCTTCTGCGATCTGACTCACAAGCCGCCGGGTACGATCGAGTGGGAATGACCCCGGCCTCGCCTTACGCCCTGTCGGGCGGACATTCTTGTCTGGATAGCGCCGGGATAAACCGGCATGGAGTAGCGAATGAAAGAGTCGTACAGGGAAGGCCCCGAGACTCTTGCGAACAGTGGTTTCCAGGTGATTCAAGGTGGAGTGGGCCCGCGGCGGAAGGTGGCGGCGAAACCGCGCGCAAGCCTCGGTGAGTTGTTCCAGCGCGGCCAGGGTGTCGCGGAGCATGGCTGGCAGGTCCAGGCTGGCAGGCGGCTGATCC
>Ga0233417_10000135_pt1 | contig 19509 bp, 17 predicted proteins | sample Sed_MG_FD_189023 | JGI IMG/M metagenome (GOLD analysis project Ga0233417, IMG submission 189023) | Sediment microbial communities from Lake Towuti, South Sulawesi, Indonesia - Sediment_Towuti_2014_0.5_MG | ecosystem: Environmental > Aquatic > Freshwater > Lake > Sediment | place: Indonesia... | reverse complement strand
CCGGTGCACTTGCTGTTAATGTAGAGATTGCCTACGAAAAAGCGTTCGCGGGCCTTGCGCATCTTCTCCTGATCGACGGTGAAGACGGCGCCGGTCAGCCCGTATTCGGAATCGTTGGCGAGATCGAGCGCGTGGTCAAAATCCCGAGCCCGGGTTACGGCCAGCACCGGCCCAAAGATCTCCTCCTGGAAGATCCGGGCCTTCGGCTCCACATCGGCGATGATCGTGGGGCGGATAAAGTAGCCGTCTCCCGGCGCCGGGCCGCCTCCGGCGACCACCCGTCCCTCCCTCTTGCCGGTCTCGATGTAACTGAGGATCGACTGCTGCGCGTTACGGTTGATCACCGGACCCATGTAATTGCCGGGGGAATCGGCGGGTCCCACCGCCAGCGCTTCGGTCTTGGCCGCCAGCCGTTTCAGGAACTCGTTGTATACCCCTTCGTGGACGATGGCGCGGGAGCAGGCCGAGCACTTCTGTCCCTGGTAGCCGAACGCAGAGGCCAGCACGCCGTCCACGGCCTGATCCAGATCGCAGTCGCTATCCACAACAATGGCGTCCTTGCCTCCCATCTCCGCGATCACACGCTTGATCCAGATCTGGCCGGGCTGGTGCCTGGCGGCCAGTTCGTTGATGCGCAGGCCAACCTCCTTGGAGCCGGTGAAGGCGATGAAACGGGTCTTTGGGTGTTGGACGAGCACATCACCAATCGCCGCACCGCTGCCGGTTACGAAGCAGAACGACCTCGCTGGAAAGCCGGCTTCTCGCAGCACCTCCACGAATTTCGCCGCGATTGTGGGCGTGTCACTGGAGGGCTTGATGACGACTGTGTTGCCCGTAACCAGTGCCGCGACGGTCATCCCGGTCAGGATGGCCAGCGGGAAGTTCCATGGGGAGATGATGACACCCGCGCCGAGGGGCAGATAGACCAGCTCGTCAGTCTCTCCGGCCATCTGGTGCATTCTGTGCGCGCCCTGCAAGCGCAGCATTTCGCGCGCGTAATACTCGCAGAAATCTATAGCCTCGCTAACGTCGGCCTCGGCTTCAGGCCAGGTCTTGCCCGCTTCCAGCACCAGCCAGGCGTTGAACTCCGACTTCCTCTCCCGGATCAGCGCCGCGGTCTTCAGGGTGCATTCAACCCTCGACTCCGCCGGCGCACGACTCCATTCGAGGAAGTAAGCCGCGGCGGAGTCGACCGCCATCCGGGCCAGCTCTGTCGTGGCTTTCTGATGCACCCCAACAATCTCGCCCGGACGGGAGGGGTTGGTGGACTCGATCTTCTCCTCGGTTCGTAAGTGGGCGCCGGCGATCCAAAGATCGTACTCGCGGCCGAGCTCGCCCCGCACGCGCGCCAGCGCCTCCTCCATTGCCGCCCGGTTTTGCGCCTGCTGGAAATCCCGGTAGGGTTCATTGGCAAACGGCGAGATAGATCCTGCCTGCATGAGCGCGATGCCTCCAAACAAAAGGGGATGTATGTGGCCGGCCGATGGAAAGACCAGCCCTCCGATCAGCCGCGGACGAACTTTGTGCCGCGCTCGATCAGGTCCGCGGCTTCGTCCGCCATTTTGCGGCCGCGCTCGTAGATCTCCTGCCCGCGATCGACCAGGTCTTTTCCGGCATCCGCGATGGCCTTGCGAGTCTGCTTACCGGACTTCGGGGCGTACAGGAGAGCAATCACAGCTCCGATGGCAACTCCGGCGAAAAACCACACCACTGTATCTCTGCTGTCGCTCGACATGGACCTTGCTTCCTTTCTGCCCCCCATTGTAACGGATCAAGCCCGAGACGCGGACCGCTGCGGGCGGCACGGCGAGCGAACGAGCGACGACGAACGCTGTGCGTTTCGAACCACCTGGCAGGTTTCGCGATATCCTGGGCGGTGTCATGCCCGAGCAGCCCGACTTCATCACTGTCTTTCGTTCTGCCGACGTGGAGGCGGACCTCCAGGCGGGCGTCGTCCAGAAAATGCTGGCCGAGGCCGGCCTGTCCGCCCTGGTTTTCGACGACAGCGCCGAAGACGTCCCCGAGGGCGCCTGCGAAGTGCGGGTGCCCGCGCACCAGGTCGAGGAGGCCGAGGCGCTGATTGCCGCGGCCGAGGGCAGCGGCTCGCTTTTGCCCCTGGACACCTCTCACGCCAAGGACCTGGTGACCATCTTCTATTCCGACCGGCCCGACGCCGAGATGGAGGCCCTCGCCGTCCGCAGCTTGCTCGTGGCCAACCAGGTGGACGCAGTGATCGTCGGCAGCTTCCCCATCCCCAGCCTCGCGTTTGAAGTAAGAGTACCCCGGGATGAAGAGGAGAGGGCCCGGCAGGTCATTGAAGACGCCAAAGCAGGAGGTCCCTTGGCGGCGGAAGAAGCCGAGGCCGCGACAGAAGGCGAGGACCAGTTCTTCGGAGCGGAGTGAGCCGTTTTGGAGGCTCCCCCTCCTGCCGCAATTGGCACCGGCCACTGTGAGAACATAGCGATACTATGAACACTCGCCTCCTTCTGGCAGGTGTCGCTGCCGGCGTCGTCATGTTCGCCTGGGGCGCGATCTCACACATGGTCCTTCCACTGGGTGAAGTTGGGATCCAGCCGCTATCCGAAGAAGCCGCAATCACCGCGGTGTTCAAAGACAAAATCAAGGGTCCCGGACTGTACTTGTACCCTTACTCGCAGGATTCAGCCGCGTTGCCGAGCCTGGGCTCCCGGATCACTCTGGCGGTGGGGATGGTGGTGCTCGCCATCGCCGGCCACCTGGTGCCCTTGTGGAACTGGTACGGTTTCCCGGCGCCGTTCGTGGCCGCCGCAGCCGTGGATGCCATCATCGGGGTGATTCTGGGCACGCTCGTCATATCGAGAATCGCGCTCAATCCAAGGCGAGCGTAGGGCGGCTTGCGCCTGGAGAAGACAGCGGGCTGTAGACGAACTGGCCGCTACGCGAGGTGCGGCAACTCGTCGCGAGACAGCAGCACCCGGATCGATCGCGCTTGCCCCGGAATGCGCTCGATGAAGCCGTTAGCCTCCAAAGTGAGCACCATCTGATGCACCGAAGGAGGTGTAACTCGAAAGTAGCGCTGCATGTCGGCCTCCGCCGGCGCCCGCCCGTGCAGCATCGTGTAGTAGTAGATGAAAGCCAGGTACTGGCCTTGCTTTTCGGTGAAGGCCTTCTTCATGCTGCGGAGAATCCCGGCGGTTCGCGCCGCGATAGTCGGCGCTGGTGTAGATGGGCGGCCAATCGAGTGGCAAAGGAGGCACTCATGGGCAAGCCAAAACTCAGAACGGCACGTCGTCGTCGGTGATTTCGCCGGGGAGTTCCTCGCGCTGCACGGGCGGAGCGGGTTTCTGCTGCGCGCGTGACGGAGCAGACGGCGTGAATTCCTCCGCCGCGCTGTCCGCACGCCCGCCTAGAAGCATGAGTTCATCAGCGACCACTTCGGTGAAATAGACTTTCTTGCCGTCCTTGTCCTCGTAGTTGCGGGTTTGCAGGCGGCCTTCCACGTAAACCTGCTTGCCCTTGGTCAGGTAGGTGGCGACGTTTTCCTGCCGCCACAAGACGATGTTGTGCCAATCGGTCTCCTCTTTCCACTCGCCGGTCTGCTGGTCTTTCCAGCGCCGGCTGGTCGCGATGGGAAAGGTGGTCTTGGCGATGCCGGTGGGGGTGAACCGGGTCTCCGCGTCCCGCCCCAGGTTCCCAATCAAGATGACTTTGTTAACGCTGCGTGCCATAGTTCTCTAGCACTCTACCATAGATGTGTGGACGCTCACCGTTAATCTCAGCCGCCATTCCGCGTTCACCCTCTCTTTTGACGAGCCGCCGGGACGCTGCGCCGCCGGCCGGGCGCGCCCTCGGGAGCTTAGTAGAAGAAGAGCACGTCGGGGCGGATGGCGCCGTTGGCCTCGGCACAGTGCCCGCACTCCATGCGGTACCCGGACCAGGCTTCCCGCACCAGTTGTGGAATCCGCTCCGGATCGTCAGGACGGTGATAAGTCGAGAGAGCCATGCGCGGATGAAACTTCGCCAGAGTTCCCCGCGCGCCGACCAGTGCTTTCTGCTCCGCCCCTTCGATGTCCATCTTGATGAAATCGACGCGGGGCAGGTTGAGTTCGCCCACCAGGGTGTCAATCGGAGTGAGGGGGACTTGGGGCCCGGTCTTGGCCCCTTCCTGGTGGATGACGAAGCTGGCCGCAGCCGCGTTCCTGGGGGTCAGCTCCAGGGTCAGCACGTCGTCCTTGTCCCACACCCCTTTCGGGTAGACAATGAGGCGTCCCGCCGCGATGGGCTCCCGCATATTGCGCCGCAGGCACTCCACGTTCTCCGGGGAGGGCTCAATGGCCACCACCAGCCGCGCGCCCGCCTCCAGCGCCTCTCGCGCAAAGACGCCGATATGCGCCCCGCAGTCCAGCACGATGTCTCCCGGCTGTACGAATCTCCCTCCTGTCCCGTAGATCTTAAGTTCCTGCTCGGCGAGGTTCCAGGGCAGCCCCCAGTCGTTGCCCTCCGCGATCCACCACTGGCCGCGCGGGGTGTCCCACAGCACATAACCCTGGGGATCGGTCTCGAGTTTGCGGCTCCCCGCGAGGATGCGGTCTTTGGCCGCAATGTTGCGTGCAAGGTGTTCGGCGGCCTGCACCGCATTGGGGAGGGGACAGTGCGGGCTCTTACCTCGTACCACCAGCCAGCCCAGCCGGAAGGGCGGGTAGTGATAGTACAGCGTGGCGCCGGCCCCAAGAACCATCACCAGAACCGCCACCAGAGTGATCGGCTTCACACGGTGAGAATACCACTGACGCATCGGCGCGGGCTCCGGACGCCAAGTCGCGAAGGGACGGGGAACGAGGGCTATGCCCGCCGGTTAGTGGTTCGCCGCCGTCTTGGGCGGAATGATCCACAGGTAGACGCTGCGGCTGTTCACTTCGATCTGCTTGTCGGGCGCCCAGTCGCCCATGTTGAAGCTGTGCGAAACGACACGGGTGCCGGGCTTCAACTCATTGCGCAAGCGATCGCGAAGCCGCAGATTCACGTCTGGAAGAAGGTACAGCGTAACCACGGTTGCCGGGCGGATATCGGCCTCGAAGAGGTTCTTCTCGATGAACTTGACGCGGTCGCTGACGCCCGCCTTGCGCGCGTTCTCCTCGGCTTCCTTGATGCGCTCCGGGTTGATGTCGATACCAACGCCGTGCGCCTGGTACTTCTCGGCGGCGGCGATGACGATCCGCCCGTCGCCGCAGCCCAGGTCATATACGGTGTCGGTTTTCTTCACCTCAGCCAGTTTGAGCATGGCCTCCACCACCTCGGGAGGAGAGGGCACATAGGGTACGTCGCCGCCGCCTTCGTACCACTGGGCAACGGCCGGCAGCGGCACGGCAAACAGGACGCATACGAGAAGCACGGCCGGAGTAACGGCGCGCGCCAGCGGGAGGCGCACCAAAGACTGGCGTTTCTGGTTATTCGGCATAATCTCCCTTCATTCGCGGCGGGTTCTTAGAGTCCATTCCTACCACGGCTGCGCCCGCGGAGCAAGCGGATCTCACACTCCTGGGCGCCAGCCGGCGGATGGCAGCCAGCCATGGTGAGCGCCGTCCTAAGCCATCGGCTGCCAGGAGCAATGACCCGGCCGGCGCGATATCTTGGAAGCGCGCTGGTTGAGACATGATCCGGGAGGGACTGTGCACTGGTTACGACTTCAGGCGTGTGCCGCGCTGGCCGCTATTGCCGCCTTCGAGGCCGGTGCGGCTATCGTGACGATTTCCGAGTCTCCTCAGGAGATAGTGGCATCCACGCCGGGTTATCGGGTGCGAGTGCAAAAGGCGCCCTATGCCCTCTCGGTTCAGGTAGGCGGGCGGGAGATCCTGGGGCATGATCTGTCACACTCTTCCGGGGCGCGCAGCCGCTTGCGAAACAGGGACCGGCACCTCCCTTTCGGTCCGGTTCTCAACTGGTCCAGCGCGGGGGACCGTCTCTTCCTGGTTGTGCAGCCCGAAGGTCACACCGCCACCGTCGACGTCTCTATCTCTTTCCGGCCGGATCATGTGAGTGTCCATTGGCGTACCCGGGATCCTTGGGCGGAACTCGAGGAGCGCTTCCCTTTGCGGGCAGGCGGCCATTGGTACGGGGGTAGCGTCACCTCGGGTCACCACTGGCCGCTGGAGGCAGCGAGCCTTGCCTACGACCCGTACCTCGCCACGAGTAATCAGGCCGCCCCAGTCTGGTTCGCGTCCAGCGGCGCGGGAATCTTCCTGGAGACCTACGACCGGATCGGCTGCCGCCTCAACCGGGACCATGACGGCATATTCGCCTTTCATGCGGCTGCCGCTGCCGAGCTGGAATACCGAATCCTGATCGGCCGGAACATAGTTGAGGCGCACCGTGCGTTCATCCAGATCACTGGAAAGCCGGCCGTGGTCCCGCCATTCGAGTACTTCGCCGAGCCGGTCTTCAATACCTGGATTGAATACCAGACCCGGGTAACGCAGGCGGATGTGGAAAGCTACGCACGCAAGATTCGGGAGTCGGGTTTCCCCTCAAAGGTGCTCATGCTCGATGACGGGTGGGCCAGCCACTACGGCGACCACACTTTCAACCGGGAGAAGTTCCCCGACCCGAAGAGGATGGTGGAGGAAGTGCACCGGCTCGGCTTCCAGTTCGTGCTGTGGGTCGTTCCTTTCATTGAGACGGCCGCCGCCAATTACGAACGGGCGCGGAGCAGCGGTTACCTCGTACTGGATCGGGACGGCCGGGCTCCTGCCAGCGTCAAATGGTGGAACGGAGAAGCGGCCCTGGTGGACCTCTCGAACCCCGCCGCCTATGGCTGGTTCTTGAATGAACTGGAGACGCTCCAGCGGGCATACGGCGTGGACGGCTTCAAGCTGGACGCCGGTGATGCGGAGTACTTCGACCCGCGCTTCGTCACGGCGCGACGCATTACTCCCAACCAGTACACCGACCTCTACGCCAGCCTGGGCCGGCACTTTTCCATCAACGAACTCCGCGTGAGCTGGCTCACCCAACGGCTGGGCCTGGTGCAGCGCTTGCGAGACAAGAGTTCGTCCTGGAGCCTGGAGGACGGACTGGGTTCCATCGTGCGGCACGGCTTGGCGGAATCGCTGATCGGGTATCCCTTCTTCTGTCCGGACATCATCGGCGGCGGGCTGGACACGAGCTTCAAAGACCCGAACTTTCCGGGCATGGACGAGGAACTGTTCATCCGCTGGACGCAGGCCAGCGCCTTGATGCCCATGATGCAGTTCTCCTTTGCGCCGTGGAGACTGGGACCTGATGCGCAGCGCATCGTGCGGCGATTCGTTGCCCTGCACCGGGAACTGGCGGGCTATATCTACCGGCTGGCTGAACAGGCGAAGCAAGAGGGTACGCCCATTGTGCGCCCCTTGTTCTTCCGCAATCCCGAAGACGAGCAGTGCTACCTGACCCGGGACCAATTCCTGCTCGGGGAGCGTTTCCTGGTAGCGCCGGTGCTGGTCAAAGGCGCGACAGCACGAGATGTCTATCTGCCCGCCGGTTTGTGGAAGGACTTCTGGGCGGGCACGCTATTCCATGGGCCAAGACTGCTCAAGCAGTACCCGGCTCCATTGGAGCAGCTACCTATCTTCGTAAGCCTGGACTGAGTGCGCCTTGCCGGAGCAGTTCAGCGAGGCCGCGGAGCCGTGCCCGAATCCTCTCGTGGCGGCTGCCAGTCGACAATGGGCCCGCTCGACTCGTCACACACCCACACCGTGGCATGCAGATTGGGACGGAGCCGGTAAGGCGCGGACTCGATCCGTGGCCAGTCCCGCTCGCGGAAGGAATCGGACCACAAGAGGAAGTGCTTGCGCGGGTCAACGCCGCCCGGATGAAGCAGCAGGAAACGCTCCTGCGTTCCCTCGTCCGAGCGCAGCAGGATTTCGGTCTGGCCGTCCCCGCGTTGCATCGAGATGATGCGGCCGCTGAAAGAGGTCAGGTGGTCTCGCGAGCAAGTCACACTGGCCGGAGGCCGAATGCGTTGTGCCGGCGTGAACAAGGCTCCGAGCAAGCAACTCACCGCCAGGGCCGCAGCGCGGCGCCGGCAAAAACTGCGTGTCATCTTCTTGCCGCTTGGCCTCTTCCCCATCCATCGTCATCCGGCCCTCCGATGTTTACAATGGGCGGAAGGAGACTTGACCATGGCACGACGACGCGACCTGCTTCATCTGACGGGGCTGGGCATTGCCGCGGCACTGGCCCGGGCCCACGCGGGCGGCGACACGATCCCGAACACCACTCTCTCCTCTGCGCAAGCCAAGCTCACCCACGAGCCGTTCGGCGAATTGCGCATCTACTTCAGCGGCGCCACCAGCCAGTTGAAGTCCATGACCGCGGGAAGCCTCCTCCTCAAGCCGGGCATGAGTCCTCATCCTCCCCACGCGCACGAGGAAGAGGAGTTCCTGCTTGTGACGGAAGGCACGGGCGAGATCAGCATCGGGGATCAAGTCACCAAAGTCGGCCCAGGCGCCATGATGTACTGCGCGGCGGACCAGATGCACGGGATTGTCAACACCGGCCGGACGCCGCTGCTGTTCTTTTTCTACAAATGGAAGGCCTGAGCCCGGTAGCGGCAACCGGTCGGCAGCGCTTCCGCTCGCCGCGAGCCTCGGCCAGCCGTTCTATTCAGTACAGCAGCGGTTCGCCCGCGGGCCGCGTCTTCCAGCGCCGGTGAATCCACAACCACTGGTCCGGATAGAGGCGGATCACGCTCTCCAGCACCGCCTGTAACCGGCGCGTATCGGCCTCCGCGTCTCCGCTCATGTCCACCGGCGGAAAGAAGCGCAGCACGTAGCGCTCCTCCTCGCTGCTCCAAAGGGCGAAACCGGGGATCACCGCCGCGCCGCTGCGCGCGGCCAGCCTGGCGAAACCAGTCCCGGCGCAAGCGGGCTTGCCGAAGAAATCCACGAAGACACCGGCGTCGAGGGAACTGTTCTGATCGATGAGCACACCCACCGCCTGGTTATTCGCCAGCGCCTTCAGGATGGTCCGGGCGAAATCCTTCTTGCCGATCACCGAATTGCCAGACAGGGTACGCCGCTTCTCCACGAGCCGGTCAATCCGTGGGTTATCGAGCGGGCGCACGAGCACGTGCATGGGCGTGGAAAGAACCCCGTGCGCGAACGCGCTGAACTCCCAATTGCCGAAGTGAGCGGTCGCAAACAACACGCCCCTGCCGCGCTGGAGCGCTTTCTCAAAGTGCTCGTAGCCCTCATAGCGAATCCAGCGCCGGAGCTTCTCGGGCCTCCGCAGGTCCGGGAAGCGGGCGAAGACTACCAGCAGCCGCGCGATCGAGCGCCACACGCCGTCGATAATGCGTTGCTGTTCCTCCAGGCTCGCCTCCGGCAACGCGAATGAGAGGTTAATGGCGGCGATCCGCCGCAAGCGCGGCAGAAACAGGTCCAGCGCCGCAGTATAGAGACGGGCCAGCCCAAGAGCGAGAGGTCGGGGGCTAAAGCGGAGAGAGCAAAGGACGATCCGCGCCAGACAGTACTCTGCAAAGCTGCGGACCGGGGACCGTCGTCTCAAGCTCCTACTCTATTCGATCCAGCCCCCGCCCAAGACCAGATCGCCGTCATAAAACACGGCCGCCTGACCTGGCGTCACCGCGCGTTGCGGTTCGTCGAAGCGCACTTCCACGTGGTCGGGCCCGGAACCGGGATATAGCGTCGCAGGCGCAGCGGTGTGCTGGTGGCGGATCTTGACCTGGGCCCGCCGCGGCGCGGTGAGACCCGGGACGGAGATCCAGTTGACCTCGTGCGCAGTGAGGCTGGTCCGCAGCAGTTCCTCGGCGCGTCCCACGACAACTAACTGCCGGGCCGGTTCGGTCGCGATTACATACAGGGGTTCGCCGGCCGCCACCCCCAGCTTGCGCCGCTGCCCGACGGTGAAATGATGCACGCCCGGATGCTCACCCAGCACTTTGCCGCTCGTGGTGACGACTTGACCCCGGCTTTCCGGCTCGCCCCGCCCCTGTTCCCGGAGCCAGGCGCGGATGAACGCCGCATAGTCGCCGTTGGGCACGAAACAGATCTCCTGGCTGTCGCCCTTATCTGCCACGGGCAGCCCGTACTGGCGCGCCAACTGCCGCGCTTCGGACTTCCGAAGACCGCCCAGTGGGAAGAGGCTCCGCGCCAGTTGCGCCTGCGTCAGCCCGAACAGGAAGTAGGATTGGTCGCGGCTCCGATCGACACCCCGGAGCATCACGAAGCGCCCGCTCTTCTCATCGAACTCGATGCGCGCGTAGTGGCCGGTGGCGATGCGGCGGGCGCCCACGCCTTCGGCCAGCTCGATGAACTGATCGAACTTGATGAAGTTGTTGCACAGCGTGCAAGGGACGGGCGTGCGTCCCGCCAGATACTCCTCCACGAATGGCCACACCACCTGCCGCTCGAAGCGCTCCTCGAAGTTCACAACGTAATAAGGAATGCCCAGGCATTCGGCCACTCGCCGCGCGTCGTAAACATCATCCAGCGAGCAGCAGCGTCCCGTGGTCTCGCCGGAGATCAGTTCCGGCAGCCGGCGCTGGTTCCAAAGCTGCATGGTCAGCCCCACGATGGGCAGACCCTGCCGGTGCAGCAAGGCAGCCACGGTGGAACTGTCCACGCCGCCGCTCATGGCGACCGCGATGAGTTCGTTCTCAGGCATGCACGGACCAGGTTGGCGAGAGCTGGCGCAAGTGCGCGGCGGTTGCCGCCACGGCGTCGATGAGCGTGTCCACTTGTTCGGTGGTGTTGCCGCGGCCGAGCGAGAAACGGATGCTGGCCTTGGCCTTCTCCGCCGGCAGCCCGATGGCGGTGAGGACGTGTGACGGTTCGACTGCCCCGCTGGAGCACGCCGCGCCGGTTGACACCGCGCAGCCGCGCAGGTCCAGCCCGATGACCATGGCCTCGCCCTCCAGTCCCTCGAAACAGAGATTGGAAGTGTTCGGCAGCCGCTTCTCCACGGACCCGTTCACACGCACTACGGGCACCCGTTCCAGGATTCCTTTCTCGAGGCGGTCGCGCAGCGTTCGCAGCCGTTCGGCCTCCACGCCTGCTTCCCTCCGGAGGTAGTCGCAGGCCACTCCGAATGCCGCTGCGGCAGGGACGTTTTCCGTGCCGGGGCGGAGATCGCGCTCGTGGTGGCCACCATACAGCAAGGGCTCCAACCGCACTCCCTTGCGAACATAGAGCACGCCCGCTCCCTTGGGAGCGAACACCTTGTGGGAACTGAGCGAATACAGATCCACCTCCAGCGCCTTCACGTCCACCGGGATTCGGCCCAAGGCCTGTACACCGTCGGAGTGGAACAGCACCCCCGCCTCCCGGGCGATTCCCGCGATCTCCTCCACCGGCTGAATGGTTCCCAGTTCGTTATTGGCGTGCATCACCGAAATCAGAATCGTCTCCGGGCGCAAGGACCCGCGGATTTCGCCGGGATCCACCACGCCATCGCTCCCCACCTGAACATAGGTGACCCGCACGCCCTCCCGCTCCAGCCTGGCGCATGGATTGAGCACCGCGGGATGCTCGATGGCGGTGGTGATGACGTGCCGCTGTTTCCAGTCGCAGGAGCGAACGGCTCCCAGGAGGGCCAGGTTGTCCGCCTCCGTCCCGCCGCTTACGAACACGATCTCCTTCGGATGGCAGTTGATCGCCTCGGCCACCTGGCGGCGGGCCGCCTCCAGCTTCTGTTTTGCCGCTTGGCCGTAGTGATGGATACTAGATGCGTTGCCAAATCCATCGCGCGCGGCCGAGACATAGGCATCCAGCGCCTCGGGCGACACGGGTGTCGTGGCATTGTGGTCGAAGTAGAAACGATTCACAGCGAGTGTATGATTCGATTCTAACAACCCATGCGCCGGCCTATCATCACGCTGACCACTGACTTCGGCACGTCCGACTACTTCGTGGGTGTGATGAAAGGAGTCATCCTGAGGCTCTGCCCGGCTGCGGAAGTTGTGGACATAACGCATGACATCGCGCCCTTCGAAATCGCCGAGGCGGGATTCACCGTGGCACAGTACTATCGTTACTACCCGCCCGGGACTATCCACGTGGTGGTCGTGGACCCCGGCGTGGGCACCTCCCGCCGGCCCATTCTCGCGCAGGCGGCACGGCAGTATTTCCTGGCGCCGGACAACGGCGTGCTCTCCATGGTTCTGGCGCGGGAATCGCACACGGTGCGCCACATTACCGCGGAGGAGTTTTTCCTGAAGCCAGTGAGCGACACGTTTCACGGGCGCGACATCTTCGCTCCCTGCGCCGCGGAACTGGCGCGCGGCGGGCGTCCGGGCCGGTTCGGCAAACCGATCAAGGACTACATGCGCAGCGACTTCGCCCGCCCGCTTCGCACCGGCAAGCGTTTCTGGACGGGCGCGGTCTTGAAGGTCGATCGCTTCGGCAACCTGATCACCAACTTCCACATCGACGAGTTTCCCAGCCTGAAGGAACGGCCCTTTCAGCTCGCGGCCGGCGCCGAACACATCACCAGGCTGGTGCGCGCCTTCGCCGAGTGCCCGCCGGGAGAACTCGCAGCCGTAGTGGGAAGCTCGGGCTACATCGAATTGATCAGTTATCAGGCTTCGGCGGCGAGATTGCTCGGGTGCGCCTCCGGCGCCCCGGTCGAACTGACGCAGTGGTGACCCGCGTTCGCCGCAGGCATTCCGCTCGATCCTGCGAAGCGAGCCAACCTATACCCCGGACTCGGGCACGCCCGCCGCCCCTATCGGAGCTTCGCTGGCGCGTCTTTGCTTGCATCCCAGGGCGTTGCCGCGAACATAATAAGGGAGCCCGCTAGTCGCTCTTCACATGCGTCCTGCTCGAAGCCTGATCCGGATGGTTGCCCTCCTGGTATGTGGCGCCGCGACGTGTGCCGGCAGTCTCATCCCACCCCTGACTGAGGCACAGGCCGCGGAGGCGCGAAAACTGATCGGCCGGTTCAAGACGAATCCCAAAGGTCCCTTCCAGCGGATCCGGTGGTTCTGCAAAGACGGCTCGATCCATCCCCCCTCGCCGTCCCCGTGCAAGGAACGCGGGGGAGGCATTCAGCACGCCGAGCTCTCGCCCGAATCCACCCGCCTGGCACAGTGGAACATTGACACCGGGACGATCCTCACCGCCATGGGCTGGGAGGAGTGGTTCGATGCGGCACGCGATCATCACCGCTTGAAGCAACTCGTTTTAGAGCAGTACCTCGTGGATGTGGATGACGGATGGATCTACCGGGGTGCCCGCACTTACCGCGGCGCCCGCCAGGCGGAAGACGAAGAGAAAGCGGGGCGCGACTTCCTTCAGCGCATGCTCTCCGATCCGGATTGGGTCGCCCGGCGCTACTTCCTGGCCGCTCAGGTTGTCTCCGCCACCCCGCACGGCGCTGCCACCAGCGTGGTCAAGCGGGTGCGGACGCTTTCCGCCGCGATCGCGGACAAAGACCCGCGCTTCCAGAAGCTCCGAGCCAAGATTCATTCCGCGCCAGGTCCCGAAGATCTGCCGGCAGTCGAGCAGTTTGCCGCCGCCTCCCAAGCCGTGCCCGAAGTGCAGGCCCTGCTCACGAAATTGGCCGAGGCCATGCGGCAGGCGGCGCAGGAACAGAACCTGCCATCCAGGATTGCTGTGGCGCGGCGATTGGGCGGGCCCGAACTCGAGAGTGCACTGAGCCGCTACTCGGCGGAGGCAGGATCCCGCTCATTCGCTGCCGCCGCGCGCCTGAGTTTCGAACTGGGCAGGCTCATCGTTTCCACGCGGGACGGCAAACGCAATCTCGGGCTGATGGATCTTCAGCAGGCCTTGTTGGAAGATGCGTTCCGGCGCTACCAGCCGCTCCGGGATGCAACCCGCGGCGACCGGCTTCTGGACCTTCTCGACCTCTTCCGCGAGGCGGCAGCCAGCGGGTTGCTGTCCAGCCGCGAGTTCGCCGCGCTTGAAGACGAGGTGCGCCGTCTCCTCGACGCCCGCGAACTCCAGCCTGAAGATTACTGGCAAGGCGTTCGCTACCTCAGCCGGGCGGCAGAATGGTGCCGGGCGGCGGCGGACCGGGAATTCGGTCCCGTGGCACGCTTCTATGAGGCCTTCGAGGCGAAGGCCGAGATCCTGGTGGATCACCTGTTGCGGGGATCGATGGCGCTTCATCTCTCCGCTGCGCTGGAGCCTCTGGTCGGGGATGCTGGGCGAGTTGCCGGCACACGGCATTCGATCTTCGGTGCCATGCCCGGTGCGGGAGTGCTGGCCCTGAATCCGGGTGAAGCCAGAGGCTACTTGCGGGTGGTGGATACGGAAGCCGGTTTGCAGGGGACGGTGGACCCGCGAGACATATACGTCATTCCGCAGACCGTCTCTGACCTAAAGCCCATGGCGGGCATCCTGACCCTGGACAGCGGGAACGCACTCTCCCACACCCAACTCCTGGCGGCCAATCTCGGAATTCCCAATGCTTCGGTTCCTTCCTCGCTCCTGCCGGTTCTAAGGAAACACGCTGGTGAAGAAGTGCTCTATTCGGTGACGCCGCGCGGCGCGGTGCAACTGCGCCGGTGGAGCGAGCTTCCCGAGCAGGAACGCCGCGAGCAGTCGGGGCACACGGATCAGGCTACGGGACGGATCGCACTGGACATGGGGCGCCTGAACCTGGGAGAGACCCGTCTGCTGAGCCTGCGCGAAGTCCGCGGCGAACTTTCCGGAGTGGTCGCCGGGCCCAAAGCGGCCAATCTGGGAGAACTCGCCCGCCGTTTCCCCGACAAAGTAGCGCCGGGGCTGATCATTCCGTTCGGTGTCTATTACCGGCACATTCGCCGCATTTTGCCTGGGGAGACTGAGCCCTTGGATCAGCAGATCACCACCGCGTATCGCCGCGCCGAGGACATGCGCGCTGCGGGAGAGCCGCCGGAGCGCATCGCCGCGTTCATCTATCCGCAACTGGAGCGCTTCCGGAAGCAGATCCAGACCATGGACCTGCTGCCTTCCTTCGAACAGGAACTGCGGGGCGCCATGGAGCGGGAGTTCGGGCGCGGCGGGACCCACGGAGTGTTCGTGCGCAGCGATACCAATGCCGAAGACCTGCCGCAATTCACCGGAGCGGGGCTCAACCTCAGCGTGCCCAACGTGGTGGGTGTGAGCGACGTCCTGCAGTCCATCAAAGACGTTTGGGCTTCGCCCTTCACCGAGCGGGCCTACGACTGGCGCGCGCGCGCTATCACTAACAGCGAAAATGTCTATCCCTCGGTGCTGCTCCTCCGTTCCGTCGCCTCGGACAAGTCGGGCGTCATCGCCACCACGGACCTGGAGACCGGCGACCTCCGCTCGATCACTGTAAACGCCAGCGAGGGAGTGAGCGCCGTGGTGGATGGCGGAGTCGCCGAATCCTTGCTGTTGCTACCCGACGGAAGCACCCGCCTCCTTCAACAGGCCCGCACGACCTATCGCAAGGCGCTGCGGCGTGAAGGGGGATTCCTGAACCTACCTTCGCAGGCGGACGAGGAACTGCTGCGGCCGGAGGAAATCCGCCAGATTCGCGAAGCCGTCGCCGAAGTGCGGGCCAAGTATCCACCCGTGCTCGACCCCGGCGGGCAGCCGCTGCCCTGGGACATCGAATTCGGATTCGAGCAAGGCCAGTTGCGCCTCTTCCAGATCCGGCCGCTGGTGCGCGCCTCCGGAACGGCAGCCGGGGCCGACACTCGGCCGGAGACCCCTTCCGGACCGCAGCGCCTTGTCCGCCTCGACGACCGAATATGAGAATCGCGGTTTCAGCCTTATTCCTGCTGGCCGCCTGGCAAGCGGCGCGCGCCTACCCACTCGATGGCGCGGAAAAAACCGGCATTCGCCGCCTCGCGGGCTACCGCCTGGTCCATGAAGGCAAAGTGAAAGGGACGGTGCGGTTGCCTTCCGGGGCGTTGCGATCGGAGGCTGAGGTCGCGCTGCGCCTCAAGGGAGTAAACGATGGCTTTGACATCAAGCCAGGCAATCCCCAGGATCCTTACCTGGCTGCAGGCATCCAGCGCATCTTCGGCGGCCGCGATCCTTCCTATAACCTGGCGATTCTCGACATCAGCGATCCAAAGACCCCCCGCTACGGTGCGCTGCGCCCGGAGGTGAAGCGCATTCCCGGCAGCGTCGGCAAGCTGCTCGTGGCAACCGGGCTGTTCGAAGCCCTGCGCATGATTTACCCCGACGACATCGCGGCCCGGCAAAGAGTCTTGAAGCAGACTGTGGTGGCCGCCGACAAGTTCATCATCAGCGACGGCAAGACCGTCCCGTTCTACAACCCGAGCGATCCGGCAGTGGTCAACCGCAGGCTCCAGATCGGCGACCGATTCAACCTTTGGGAGTGGACCGATCACATGCTCTCGCAAAGCTCGAATGCGGCAGCCTCGATGGTGTGGAAGCAGGTGATCCTTCTGCGGCATTTCGGGGTGCGATACCCGGTCGCCACCGAAGAGGCGGAGGCATTCCTGCGGACCACGCCCAAAGCTGAACTGGGCCGCCTCTCTCTCGAGTCAGTAGAGGCCGCGTTGCCGCCCGCCGGTCTGGACACGGAAAAGCTCCGTATCGGCACGTTCTTCACCCGGCATGCATCGTCGGTGGTGCCGGGTACAGCGAGCTACGCCTGCCCCAGCGAACTGCTGCGCTGGCTGGTCCGGCTGGAACAGGGCAGGCTGGTGGATGCCTGGTCCAGCCTTGAACTTAAAAAGCTCCTCTACTTCAGCAGGCCGCGCTATCGCTACGCGTCGTCACCGGCGTTGAACCAGGCCGCCGTGTTCTTCAAATCCGGTTCGCTCTTCGAATGCGTGCCCGAAGAGGGCTATAAGTGTGGCCAGTACCGCGGCAATAAAACCAACCTGATGCACTCGGTCGCGGTGGTCGAATCCGGCCGCAGGGTCTATCTGGTGGCGCTGATGTCGAATGTGCTGAAGGTGAATTCGGCGGTGGATCACCAGTCCATCGCCACCGAGATCGAGCGCTTAATCCAGAACCGGCCCGAGTAACCGGGCGCCCGCGGCGCGGTAACGATACCCCGAGAAGGGTGTCTCTCCAGTGATGATCTCATCCATCTTGACTATCAGCTTGGGCAGCACTTCGCCGCCGCGCGGGTCTTGCATGAGGGCCACGGCAATGTAGCGTCTGTCGGCGGCTTCGACCAGCGCCGCGTCACAATGGGTGTCCTTCCACGTGCCGGATTTGCGATACACCACACGTCCAGGCAGCGTCTCCAGGCCCCTTACGAACTTGTGGTGGATGCCGGGCTGCGACAGGATCTCCTTCATTTCGGCGCTGTACCGCGGGTTTACCAGCCGCCCTTGGTCCAGCAGGTAGAAGAACCGCGCCACCTGCCAGGCGTTGGCGCCGTGGGAGATGTTATGCAACGGATCGCGGCGCCAGTAATCGTTCGGCCCGCCATAAGCTTTGCCCAGCCACAGGCCGCCGTTCCGCCTTGGATCGTAAAAGCCGTATCGGAGGAGCGCTCCTGCGATGGATTCGAAGCCGATCCGGCGCACCGCGAGCGAGGCATCGGCGTTACTGGAGAAACGGATCAGCCGCGTGAAAGTCTCTTTCAACTGAGGGGTGTAGTCGAGTAAACCCGCCTTGATCTTCTCGAACCCGGCCAGCAGAATGCAGATCTTAGGCAGGCTGGCCGAGTACATCATGTCCAGATCATTAAGGCCCGCGTAGCGGTGGGCCCTTTCGTCTGACAGGTCCACAAGCGCCAGAGCCAGCCGGTGCTCGCGAACTGGGCCGGCCAGCGACAGCTCCCTCACAACCTGTTCCAGCGCCTGCTGCAAGCCGGGACTGGAACCAGGCAGGGACCGCACGCCGGCCGGTTCGAGGCCGTCTCCGGGTGCTGGCCACAGCAGGGCCGCCAGCAAGAGAATAACGAATCCCCAACGCCTGACGCCCATGTCAGTACGAACTCCTCTTATATCACGGATGGCGTGAGGAAAGCGCGAGCGACCGTGAAGCTTTCAGCCGTCAGCCCTCAGCGGTCAGCCAGCAACAGCAAGTTGATCCACGCGCGGTTGCCCGGCGAGAGAAGCGTCGTTCCGCCCTCACGGAGGGCGAAGCATGGAAGAGTTGGGATCGGGGGAAGCGGCTACTCGGCCGCTAGCGTGACACTGGCCTGGCTGAAAGACTCTCCAACTTTGATCACCACGGGCACTGCGTCGCCGGGAATGATACCTGCGGGAATCCGGGCGTTGACTTGCAGCAGACCTGCCGCAAACCCAGGAGCAGCGCCGGCGTACTCGACCGAAGCTTCGAGCCCTGCGATCTGCACCGACACCGGCAACACGGGCTCGGGAAGAGGCAGCACGGTGGGGTTGATCTTCCCGTCCACCCCAGGAGGATCGGTCTGGCCCTCACCAGTGGTGTAAATCACCACGACCGATTCTCTGCGCGCGGGGGTCTGGGGCGAATTGGGCGTGACGCTGTCGTCGTTCAGGATGGCGCCCTGGCCGGTTCCCGAGAAGTTCACCGTGTAGATACCAGGGGCGGAGGCCGTGACGGCGACCGGTACTTGGCCGGTGGAGACTCCGTCGCGCTGCACTTCCACGAGCGTGGTTTGTTTTCCAGCCACCGAGTAAGGCACCAGGGCTGTGACTTGCGTGTCCCAGACGTAGATGAGAGCAGCGGGCACGCCGTCAAACAGAACTTGTGTATTCGCGACGTTGTTGCTCAACCGGTCCCCGATTACGTCCGTGTAAGTCAGAGTTGACGGCCCAATGCCGCTGCCGAAAAGGGATACCATTTCGCCCGGCGACACAGGGCCAGGCAGAAAGCTCGCGGCATTGACGATGCCGGCCAGACCGATGCACGGCCCAGGCGGCGGCTCCGCCTCGACTACCCGCGCCAGGAAGGCATCAGAGACGCCACGCATGCCGGCGGCATAGACATCCTGGAACGCGCCGGGGGTGGTTCGGAAGTTACGGGAGAAGGTCTGCCCCGCTAGGTAGGCGCGGCCTGATATGTCAAGGGCGACGCCAAAGGCGCGGTCATTCTCCGTTCCGCCGAGATGGAGTCCATAGACCAAGCCACTGCCAGTGGCGGTCAGCTTCGCGAGGAAGGCATCTTCCCGGCCGGCATACCCGGTTTGGCAACGAGAGGGAGTCGTCGGGAAGTCAGCCGATGCGGTCTGGCCGGCAACATAGGCGTTGCCGGCGGCGTCCAGGGCGAGGGCATTGGCGCGGTCGAGATTGGCGCCGCCGAGGTATGTAGCGAAGACCGGCTGGGCAGTTCCAAGATCGAGCTTGGCGAGAAAAGCGTCTTCGAATTCGCCGCCGTCAGCATGTTTCGGCTGGAAGGCGCCAGGCGTGACGGGAAAGTCAGTGGAGAGCGTCGAGCCGGCCACGTAAGCGAAACCCGCTGCGTCCACCGCTACGGCGCGGCCGGCGTCGGCATCCGATCCGCCCAGGAACGAGGAGTAGACGAGATCCTGGCCAGGGGGACTCAGCCGGGAAACGAATCCGTCGGCCTGAGCCCCGTCAGTAGCAGACTTGAGGGCGTTTCCGCGAACTGGGAAATCGGTGGAGATCGTCTCGCCGGTGAC
>Ga0233417_10000134_pt1 | contig 19517 bp, 18 predicted proteins | sample Sed_MG_FD_189023 | JGI IMG/M metagenome (GOLD analysis project Ga0233417, IMG submission 189023) | Sediment microbial communities from Lake Towuti, South Sulawesi, Indonesia - Sediment_Towuti_2014_0.5_MG | ecosystem: Environmental > Aquatic > Freshwater > Lake > Sediment | place: Indonesia... | reverse complement strand
GCGACGGAGTTGAACTCGAGCGGTGTGCCCCCGGCGGCCCGGATCCCGCGCTTCACCTTCTCCGCGAGCGCCCGCTGGTTCAGGTTGCAGGGCATGGTCTCGATCCAGGTCGTGGACACGCCGACCAGCGGACGGGCGAGATCCTCGTCGGTCAGACCGACGGCTTTGAGCATCGCGCGCGCGGGCGCGCGGTCGGGGCCGTCGGTGAGCGGGGCGCTGCGTCGCTTGGCGGGGTCGGAGGGCAGGCGGTAGGGGTCGTCGGTCACAGCAGGTGAGCTCCTTTCGGGGAGGCGGCGAGGACGAGGACGTCGACGTCGGGGAAGCGGCCGGTCAGCTCGACCGCGCACGCCGACGCCGCGCCGTCGCGTGCCCACACGATGACGGTCGGGCCCGAGCCCGACAGCGTCGCGCCGAGGGCGCCCTCGGGAAGGTGCCGGCGCACGTCTCCGAGCAGGGGTGCCCCGGCCGTTCGATACGGCTCGTGCAGGCGATCGTCGAGCGCACGGGCGAGGAGACCGGCCGAGCCGGAGGCGAGCGCCGCTCCGAGGAGCGCCGCGCGGGAGGCCGTGAAGGCGGCGTCGGAGTGCGACACGCTCGTGGGCAGCGCCGCGCGGGCCTCGGCCGTCGACACCGTCGAGCTCGGGACGAGGGCGATCGCCGTCGCGGGCGGGCGGTCGGCCAGGCGTGCGATGCTGGTTCCCCACGTCAGGCAGACCCCGCCGGCGAGTGCAGGAGCGAGGTTGTCGCCGTGTCCTTCGAGCTCGATGCCGATCGCGAGGAGCTCCTCCGGCGTCGCCTCGCGACCCGCGACCGCGACCCCCGCGACCAAGCCGAGCGCGATGACCGCCGCGCTCGAGCCGAGGCCCCGCGCACGCGGGATGGAGTCGGTGAACGTGAGCTGCAGACCGGCGAGCGGGGCCACGCGCGCGAAGGCGCGGACGCCGAGGTGGTCGAGGTCGGGCTCGCCCTCGCCCTCGCTCACCTCGAGCTCGTTCCAGAGGTCGAGCGCGACCCCGGCGCAGTCGTACCCGGGGCCGAGGTTCGCGGAGGTCGCCGGCGCCCGGGCGCGGACGAGGACGCTCATCCGGCCGCCGCCTCGGCGATCGCGTCGGGGTCGGCAGCGACGACGATCGGCTCGGGGCTCAAGCGCGAGGCCGTCTCCGGATCCTTGAGCCCGTGGCCGGTGACGACGCAGACGACGCGCGAGCCCGCGGGGAGCTGGAGCCGGCCGCGACCCTCCGCTCGCACCAGTTTGTCGCAAGCGGCCAGGCCGGCGGCGGAGGCGGGCTCGCAGAGGATGCCCTCCTCGTGGGCGAGCTCGCGCCAGGCCGCGAGGATCTCCTCGTCGGAGAGCGGGACGACGGCGCCGTCCGACGCCTCGAGCGCCTCCGCGACCTGCGCCGCGTGCACGGGAGCGACGATCCGGATCGCCGAGGCGACGGTCGTCGCGCGCTCGGCTGCCTCGCCGGCGACGAGCCGGGGGAGGCCGACCCCGGCCTGCGCGAAGCCGAGCGCGTAGGCGCGGAGGTTGCCGCCCCCGCCGTACGGGAGGGCCAGGGCGTCCGGGGCGGCGCCGAGCTCCTCGACGATCTCGAACGCTGCGGTCTTCTGGCCCTCGATGCGAAACGGATTCAGGGAGTTCACGAGGACATGGGTTCCGCGTGCCGCGAGGACGCGCGCCGCGGCGAGCCCCTCGTCGAACCGTCCCCGCACCGCCAGCACGCGGGCGCCGAGCGCCCGCGCCTGCGCGAGCTTGCCCAACGCGACGGCTCCCTCCGGCTGCAGCACGACGGCGGCGAGACCGGCGCGCGCGGCGTAGGCGGCCGCCGAGGCCGCGGTGTTCCCGGTCGACGCGCAGATGACTGCCCGTGCCCCCTCCTCGAGGGCCTTCGAGATGGCGACCGTCATCCCGCGGTCCTTGAAGCTCCCCGTCGGGTTCGCACCCTCCCACTTCACGCGGACGTCGAGGCCGAGCCGCTCGGAGATGCGCGGGGCAGGGAGGAGTGGCGTAGAGCCCTCGCCGAGCGAGACGACCGGCGTCGCTTCGGTAACCGGCAGGCGCTCGCGGTAGCGCTCGATGAGCGGCGGCATGCTGCTTTCTAGCGCGTCACGACCAGCCGAGCTCGACAACCCCGCGATCGGAGACGACCGGGAGCACCGACGGTGGGGCGAGCACCTCGGGCAGCTCGGAGATCTCGGCGAGCGCGTTCGTCACCGCCTGCTCGGACGCCTCGTGCAGGACGACGTGCAGCGCCGCGCCCTTCTCGATCGGGGCCTGGATCAGGCGCGCGACCGAGACGCCGTGCGCGGCGAGGCGGTGCGCGACGTCGGCCAGGACTCCCGGGCGGTCGGTGACCTCGAGGTGGACGTAGAAGGGCGAGCGGAGCTCGCCCGGCGGAAGGCGCTCGAGCGTGCGCCAGCTCGCGTCACGCTGGAGGAAGCCGGTCGCCGTCGTCCCGATGACGCCGACCATGTCGGCCACGATCGCCGAGGCGGTCTCGATGCCGCCCGCGCCGGGGCCCTCCAGGGTGATCTCGCGGATCGCGTCCCCCTGGAGCATGACCGCGTTGAAGGCGCCCTCGACTGCGGCGAGCGGATGGTGGCGGTCGACGAGCGCGGGCCGCACGCGCACGTCGAGCCTGCCGTCGGCGAGCGTCGCCGCGCCGACCAGCCGGACGACCATGTCGAGCTCGCGGGCGGCGGACACGTGCAGCGGCGTGATGTCCTCGACCCCGCGGACGTCGACGTCCTCGAGCGTCACCCGCGATCCGAAGGCGACGGTCGCGAGGATGGCCATCTTCGCGCCAGCGTCGGCACCCGAGACGTCGTCCGTGGGGTCGGCCTCGGCGAACCCTCGACGCTGCGCCTCCGCGAGCGCCTCCCCGAAGGTGGCGCCCGCCTCCATCTCGGTGAGGATGAAGTTCGTCGTCCCGTTCACGATGCCGAGCACCCGGTGCACGTTGGTCACGACGAGCGACTCGCGGAGCACCTTGATCACGGGAATCGCCGCGCAGACGCTCGCCTCGAAGCGGAGCTGGGCACCCGAGGCGCCGGCGGCCTCGAAGAGCTCGGCGCCACAGCGGGCGACGAGCTGCTTGTTCGCCGTGACGACGGAGCGGCCGCCGGCGAGGAGCTCGAGCACGTAGCTCCGCGCGGGCTCGATCCCGCCCATAACCTCGGCGACCACCTCCACCGCCGGGTCGTCGAGCACGTCGCGAACCTCCGTGGTGAGGATGCCCGGATCCGGGCAGAAGTCGCGCTCCCGGTCGGGATCGCGGACGAGCGCGCGCACGATGCGCAGCCGGTGCCCGGTCGCCCGCGCGATGTCGTCGGCGCTCTCGGTCAGCAGACGGTTGACGGCGGAGCCGACCGTTCCGTAGCCGAGAAGCCCGACGCCGACGTCGGCCCCGGCGGCGCTAGCCAGTCTTGGCCTCCGCTCCCTCGCGGCGCATGAGCGCCCGCAGCTCGCGCCCGACCTGCTCGAGCGGTTGCGCCGCCGCGTGCTCGCGGAGCTCGGCGAGGTGCGGCTCGCCTGCGTCCATCTCCGCGATCCACTCCCGGGCGAAGGCCCCCGACACGATGTCGTCGAGGAGCTCGCGCATGCGCGCGCGGACGTGGTCGTCGATGACGCGCGGCCCGCGCGTCAAGTCGCCGTACTCCGCCGTGTCCGAGATCGAGTAGCGCATGCCGGAGAGGCCGCTCTCCCAGATGAGGTCGACGATGAGCTTCAGCTCGTGCAGGCACTCGTAGTAGGCGACCTCGGGCTGGTACCCGGCGTCGACGAGCGTCTGGAATCCGGAGCGGATCAGCTCGGTGACTCCGCCGCAGAGCACCGCCTGCTCTCCGAAGAGGTCGGTCTCCGTCTCCTCGGCGAAGGTCGTCTCGATCATTCCCGCCCGCCCGGCTCCGAGGGCGGCGCCGTAGGCGAGCGCGAGGTCGAGGGCCTGCCCGCTCGCATCCTGCGCGACCGCGACGAGCGCCGGCGTCCCGAAGCCCTCCTCGTAGAGACGGCGGACGATGTGACCCGGGCCCTTGGGCGCGACCATGATCACGTCGTGCCCCGCGGGCGGCTCGATGCGACCGTAGTGGACGTTGAAGCCGTGCGCGAAGAGCAGGGCGGCGTCCGGGGTGAGGCTCGGGGCGACCTCGCTTGCGTACACGCGCGGCTGCACCTGGTCGGGGAGGAGCAGCGCGACGATCTGTGCGTCGCGGACGGCATCCGCCACCGTCCCGACGGCGAGGCCGGCCTCCTCGGCGGCCACCCGGGAGGGGCTCCCGTCCCGGAGGCCGACCTCGACCTCGACACCGGAGTCGCGGAGGTTCAGCGCGTGCGCGTGGCCCTGACTGCCGTACCCGATCACGGCCACCTTGCCGGTGATGAGATCGAAGTTGCTCTCGCGGTGGACGGTTGCCATGGGCTCTCCTTCGGGTCGGATGTCAGCGGAGGACGTGCTGCGTGCGAACCGTCTGCCTGGGCGCCGAGGCGCGACCGAGCCCGATGCGCCCGGTGCGCACGAGCTCCTTGAGCCCGTGCGGGCGGACGAGCTCCTCGAACGAGTCGATCTCCTCGGGATGGCCCACGATCTCGAAGACGATGGCGTCTGCGCCGAGGTCCGACACGCGGGCGTTGAAGGCCTGAGCGAGCGCGATGAGCTCGCTGCGCCGGGCGGGCGTCGCCGCGACCTTGAGCAGCGCCAGCTCCCGCTCCACGGCCTCGCCCGGCTCGAGCTCGCTCACGCGGAGGACGTTCACGAGCTTGTGCATCTGCTTCTCGATCTGCTCGAGCGGATGCTGGGCGCAGTCGACGCGGAGCGTGATGCAGGATACGTCGTGGCGCTCGGTGGGCCCGACCGCGAGGCTCTCGATGTTGAAGCCCCGCCGCGCGAACATGCTCGAGATCCGCATGAGCGCACCCGGCTTGTTCTCGACGAGCACGGAGAGGGTGTGCTTCACGGCACCGAGACCGTGTCGTCGGGGTACTCGACGAGGTCGAGCGCGGCGGCCCCGGCGGGGATCATCGGGAAGCAGTGCTCGCGCGGGTCGACGCGCGCGTCGACGACGGCCGTCCGTCCGCACGCGAGCGCCTCCTCGAGCACCGACTCGAGCTCCTCCTCCCGTTCGACGGTGAAGCCCGCTGCCCCGTAGGCCTCCGCGAGCCGCGCGTAGTCGGGAACGTGGTGCGTGAGGTGGATCTCCGAGAAGCGCTCGTCGAAGAACATGTCCTGCCACTGGCGGACCATCCCCAGGTAGCCGTTGTTGACGACGACGACGACGATCGGGAGATCCTCGAGCACGGACGTGGCCAGCTCCTGCCCCGTCATCTGGAAGCAGCCGTCGCCGTCGACGCACACGACGGTCGCCTCCGGCCGCGCCGCCTTCGCGCCGATCGCGGCCGGGACGCCGTAGCCCATCGTCCCCAGCCCGCCGGAGGTGATGAAGCTCCGCGGGCGATCGCAGAGGAGGTATTGCATCGCCCACATCTGGTGCTGGCCCACGCCCGTCGTCCAGACGACGTCGCGGCCGTTCGTGAGGTCCCGCAGGGCCTCGACCACGACCTGGGGCTTCAGCATGTCCCCCGAGCGCTCGTAGCGGAGCGGGAACTCCTCCCTCCACTCGGCGAGCTGCCGCAGCCAGGGCTCGGTCTGGGGCGTGTGACCCTCCGCCTGCCGCGCACGGAGCTCGTCGGCGAGGTCGGCGAGCACCTGCTTGAGCGGGCCGACGACGGGGATGTCCGCCTCCCGGAGCTTGCCGATCTCGGCCGAGTCGATGTCGAGATGAACGACCGTCGCGCCGGGCGCGAAGGCCGAGAGCTTGCCGGTGACGCGGTCGTCGAAGCGCGCGCCGACCGCCACGAGCAGGTCGCATTTGTTGATCCCCCAGTTCGACCACTTGGGCCCGTGCATGCCGGGCCAGCCGAAGTGGAGCTCGTGGGTCTCGGGAAACGCGCTCTTGCCCATGAGCGTCGTGACGACCGGGAGCCGTCCCACCTCGGCGAGGTCGAGGAGCTCGGCGCACGCATCCGCGTTCAGCGTCCCGCCTCCGACGTAGAGCATCGGCTTCTCCGCGGTCGCGAGCGCCTCCGCCGCGCGCTTGATCTGGCGGGGATGACCGCGGCGCGGGGGCCGCCAGCCCGGCAGGTCGACCTCGTCCGGGTACTCGAAGTCGATGGCTGCTTCCTGTACGTCGCGCGGGACGTCCACCAGGACCGGGCCGCAGCGGCCCGATCGTGCGACGTGGAACGCCGCCTTGAGCACGTGCGGCAGCTCGTCGACGTGCTGGACGAGCCACGAGTGCTTGACCACCGGGATCGTGATACCCGTGATGTCGCACTCCTGGAAGGCGTCCGTCCCGATCAGCTGCGTGCGCACCTGTCCGGTGATGCAGACGAGCGGGGTCGAGTCCATCCAGGCGTCGGCGATGGGCGTGACGAGGTTCGTGGCCCCGGGCCCCGAGGTCGCGATCGCGACGCCGACGCGCCCGGTCGCCCGCGCGTACCCCTCGGCCATGTGGCCGGCGCCCTGCTCGTGCCTGGCGAGGACGTGGCGGACCGTCGTGCCGCGCGCGAACGCGTCGTAGGTGGGGAGGATCGCGCCTCCGGGAATGCCGAAGGCGACGTCGACGCCCTCGGCCTCGAGCGACCGCAGGATCGCGTCGGAGCCGAGCATCCTCACGGCCCGACCCCCGCTCTCCCGTCGTCGCGGAGGGGCGGCTTGCCGGCGAGGGCGAGCGGAAGGCGAGCGTTCCTCACGCGACGGCCTCGCGGTAGAACTCGGCGTTCGTGACGGAGTGCGGGAGCGTGGAGAGCACGACGTCCGCGAACTCGCGTGTCGTCGCGCCGACACCGCTCGTGACGAGGTCGGGCGTGACCTCGGCCTTCGAGCAGGCGTCGAGCACTGCTCCGGTCAAGGTCTCCGCCGCGCTTCGCTCGCCGAGCCCCTCGGACAGCATGAGCGCTGCCGCGAGGAGCATCTCCGCGGGGTTCGCGACGCCCTGGCCGGCGATGTCCTCCGCGGCGCCGTGCGTCGGAGTGAAGACGCCGGGGCTGCTCGCGCCCAGGCGCCCCGAGGCGGCCACGCGGGGAGTGCGGTTGGAGGCCGTGACCTCGACGAGTGCCTCCACCGTCGGGGTGGCCACGACGACGACGTCGAACCGGCCCGGGTCGAAGGCGAGGCCCCGGAACGCAGCGCCGACCGGAAGCTCCTCGACGTGGATACCGTGGTGGCGCGCGGACTCGGCCTCGAGGCCGTCACGCCAGGTACTGTCGCCACCGACGACCGTCACGAGAGCGCGGCTCGCGCGCGCGAGTGCGAACGCCTGCCCGAGCGTCCAGGCGCGGGCCGTCTCGTGGAGCGGGCTGAGGAACGTCACGACTCCGCGGGGGCCGAAGACGACGCGATCGACGCGGGAGCGCAGATCGAGCTCGGACTCGACGCTTGCGAGCGCCGATGTCTCGGAGGCGGCGACGAGGATCGCGTCGGCCCCGAGCGTCGCGCGCCGTGTCGGCCCCGGGAGCGCCTGCCCGGAGCGCGTCAGCGCCTCGCTCCCGAACGGCAGGTGCACCTGCTCGACCGCGAAGCCGTGGAGGTGCGAGACCTGCGCGAGCGCACGGCTCGCCTCGGCCATCACCTCGGGCCCGATGCCGTGACCGGAGAGGCAGGCGACGACGTGCTTGCGACGCCTGGTCATGCCGGCACCCTCTCGAAGACGTCGTAGAGCGTCACCGCCTTGCGGCTGTCCGCGAGCTCCTTGAAGCGGCGGAACGCCGCTGCCAGCTCTTCGGCGCCGAGCTTCAGACCGGCGTCCTCGCACGCCTGGCGGAACGCGTGCCGCCCGGAGTGCTTGCCGAGCGGCAGCGTCATGGTCAGTCCGAGTTCCTCCGGATCCATGATCTGGTACGTCGCCGCGTCCTTGAGCATCCCGTCCTGGTGGATGCCCGCCTCGTGCGCGAAGGCGCTCGCGCCGACGATCGCCTTGTTCCGTTGCACGGCGTAGCCCGTCAGCTGCGAGACGAGGTGGGACACGCGACCGATGTGGCTGACGTCGACCCCGGTCTCGCAGCCGAGCACGTCCGCGCGGACCCGGAGCGCCATGACGACCTCCTCGAGCGCGGCGTTCCCGGCGCGTTCGCCGATGCCGTTCACCGTGCACTCGACCTGCGTCGCTCCCGCGCCGACTCCGGCGAGCGTGTTCGCGACCGCCAGCCCGAGGTCGTTGTGGCAGTGGACCGAGAGCGCGACCCGGTCGAGCTCGGGCAGGTGCCTCCGGACCTCGAGCAGGAAGGCGGCGTGCTCGTCGGGGAGCGCGTAGCCGACGGTGTCCGGGAGGTTGATCGTCGTCGCGCCTGCCCTGATCACCGCTCTGCACACCTCGGCCACGAACGCGGGGTCGGAGCGTGTCGCGTCCTCGCAGGAGAACTCGATCTCGTCGACCCGGCCCGCGGTGTAGGAGACCGCGAAACGGGCCTGCTCGACCACCTCGTGCGGCTCGAGTCCGAGCTTGCGCTCCATGTGGAGAGGGCTGGTCGCGAGGAAGATGTGGAGCCGTGTCCGGCCGCTGGCTCCCGCGAGCGCCTCCACCGCCGCCTCGAGGTCCTCTTCCCGTGTGCGTGCGAGCGCGGCGACCGTGGGGCGGGTGACGGCGGCGCCCACCGCGCGCACCCCCTCGAAGTCTCCGGGGGAGGAGACGGGGAAGCCCGCCTCGATGACGTCGACGCCGAGGCGTTCGAGCGCAAGCGCGACCTCGACCTTCTCGTCCGGCGAGAGCGCGATGCCCGGGGACTGCTCCCCGTCCCTGAGCGTCGTGTCGAAGATCGTGATTCTGCGCTGTGCCACCTTGCTGCTCCTCCTGTCTCGCTGGTCGCCCGAGGACGCACCTCTGGCGTCTTTCCGTCGGCGTGTGCGTCGAAGACGCGTGTGCGAAGCGCTCCCCCTAGAGGGGGAGAATCAGGAGAAGCTCGATGCCGACGCCGCGGTCCGGTACGACCACGGCGGGGGCGTGCACGGGTGTCGATACGTCGGTCCGGCTCGGCATCGGAGCGGACAGTGTGCTGGCGAGCCGGGCGCCTGTCAACCCCCGACCGGGGGCACCGCCACAGGAGGCCTCCCGTGTCCCGTCTCTACACTCAGCCGACGTGGCGGTCACGGAATCGACCTGGACACCCTCCTCCTGGCGTCGGCGCCCGGCCGCGCAGCAGCCGGAGTGGCCCGACCCCGCGGCGCTTGCCGCGGTTCGAGACCGGCTCCGGCAGCTGCCGCCGCTCGTCTTCGCAGGTGAGGCGAGAGCGCTGCTGACCGCGCTCGGCGAGGTCTGCGATGGGCGTGCGTTCCTGCTCCAGGCCGGCGACTGCGTCGAGTCGTTCCGGGACGTCTCGGCGCCCACGATTCGCGAGAAGCTGAAGGTGCTGCTCCAGATGTCCGCGGTCCTGACCTACGCCGCGACGCTTCCGGTCGTCAAGGTGGGGCGCATCGCGGGTCAGTTCGCGAAGCCGAGGAGCGAGCTGACGGAGGTCGTCGCCGGAGTCGAGCTCCCGTCCTTCCGGGGGCACATCGTCCACTCCGACGAGCCGACCCCCGACGGGCGCATGCCCGATCCGGAGCGGCTCGTCCAGGGTTACTACCAGTCCGCCTCGACGCTCAACCTTCTGCGGGCGTTCACGAAGGGCGGCTTCGCCGACCTGACGCTCGTGCACACGTGGAACCGGGAGTTCGTCGCCAGCTCGCCGACCGGGCAGCGCTACGAGGCGCTCGCCCGGGAGATCGACCGCGCGCTCCAGTTCATGCAGGCGATCGGGATCGACCTCGCCCGCACGCCGAGCCTGCACGAGGTGGACGTGTGGACGAGTCACGAAGGGCTCCTGCTCGACTACGAAGAGCCGCTCACGCGCACGGACTCGCTGACCGGCCAACCCTACGACTGCTCGGCGCACATGCTCTGGATCGGCGAGCGGACGCGTGACCTGGGCGGCGCGCACGTCGAGTTCTTCTCCGGGGTCCGCAATCCCGTCGGCGTCAAGCTCGGCCCCCGAGCGACGCCGGAGGAGGTCGTCGCGCTCGCGGAGCGCCTCAATCCCGAGCGCGTCCCCGGGCGACTCACGTTCATCGTCCGCGTCGGTGCCGAGCAGGTGCGGGAGCTCCTGCCGCCGCTCCTGCGGGCCGTGCGCGAAGCGGACGTGCCGGTCGTCTGGGTGTCCGACCCGATGCACGCGAACCTCGAGCGCACGCCCTCGGGGACGAAGACCCGGCGCTTCGACGCGATCATGGCCGAGATCGAGGGCTTCTTCGCGTCGCACCGCGAGGTCGGTACCTGGCCCGGCGGCGTGCACATCGAGTTCACGGGCGAGGACGTCACCGAGTGTCTCGGGGGATCCGAAGCCGTGCGCGAGGATCAGCTCGACCACCGCTACGAGACCTTGTGCGACCCGCGGCTGAACGGCCGGCAGTCGCTCGACCTCGCGTTTCGCGTGGCCGAGCTCATGCGAGCGGTCTGACGCGATCTCCATGCGGCTCGCCATCGTGGGTACCGGACTCATAGGCGCCTCCGCCGGGCTCGCAGCGAGGCGCGCCGGCCTCGGCGAGGTCGCCGGCTGGGACGACGATCCCGACGCGCTCGCAGGGGCTGCCGAGAGGGGGGCGGTCGTGCCGGCCGCGTCCCTCGCGGACGCGCTCAGGGATGCGGAGGTCGCGTTCGTCGCGGTGCCCGTCGTCTCGCTGCCGTCCGTCGTCGAGGCCGTCCTCGCCGCGGCTTCCGACTCGTGCACGGTCACCGACGCGGGCTCGACCAAGGCCTCCGTCTGCACCGCGGCGGGCGCCGATCCCCGGTTCGTCGGAGGACACCCGATCTGCGGCGCCGAGGCTCGCGGTCCGGCCTGGGCGAACGCCGATCTCTTCGAGGGCGCGACGTGGTTCCTCACGCCGCTCCCGGCGACGCAGCCCGAGCGGTACCGAGCTGCCCACGGTTTCGCCTCGGCGCTGGGCGCGCGGCCCTTCGCGATCGATCCGGCGACGCACGACCGGCTGGTCGCGGTCACGAGCCATCTCCCGCACGCGCTTGCGAACGTCCTGCTGAACCAGGCCGGTGCCGCGTGGGTCGAGGGCCACGACCCGCTCGCGACCGCGGGTGGATCCCTGCGCGACATGACACGGATCGCCGGCGCGAACCCGCGGATCTGGGTCGACATCTTCCTCGAGAACCGCGAGCCGCTCGCCGCCGCGCTCGCGGAGCACCGCCGGCGCATCGAGCGGGTCGAGGCGGCCCTGGCGACGGGAGATGCGGGGTTCCTCGCCCGCTGGATCGGCGAGGCGAGCGGGAACCGTCGGCGGATGCTCGACGCGGCGTACGAGGACGCGGGCTCGCTCCACCGGCTGCGGGTGCACGTGCCGGACCGGCCCGGCGTGCTGGCGGGCATCTTCCAGGCCCTCGGCGCCGAGCGGATCAACGTCGACGACTTCGACCTCGAGCACCTGTCGCCCGAGCGGGGCGGGACGCTCACGATCCTCGTGACCGGCGGCGAGCACGCCTCCCGCGCGGCGTCCATCCTCGAGGGCCAGGGGTACGGGGTCGTGCTCACGCCGGTGCTCGCGGAGTGAGCGCGTGAGCCTGGATCGCGCCCTACCGGCAGATCTCCTGACTCCGCTCGGGGTGTACCTGCGACTGCGCGAGCCCGACGGCGGAAGCTTCCTCCTCGAGTCGGTCGAGCGCGGACGGCTCGGCCGCTACTCGTTCGTCGGAGCGGGCTCCCGACTCGTGAGCTTCGAGGAGGCCGAGCAGGTCGACGCTCCGGTGGTCGGCTACCTCGCGTACGAGCACGCCGCGAGGCTCGAGCCGACGGTTCCCGTCCCGCCCGCCGGACCGCCGTTTCCCGAGAGCCGCTTCGTCATCGCAGACACGCTCGTCCGCCTCGACCACGGCGCCGGGCTCCTGGAGACGCTCGCCGGCGACTCGGACGCGGTGGCCGCTCGCCTCGAGACTCCCGTGGAGCTGCCGGCCCGCGCAGGCTCGGCCGCGCCACAGCCTCTCCGCCGCCTGCCGACCCGGGCCCGCTACGAGGAGATGGTGCGGATCTGCCAGGAGCACATCCGGGCCGGGGACGTCTACCAGGCGGTGCCTTCGCAGCGAGCAGAGCGCCCCACGTCCGCGACGGCGCTCTCGCTCTACCGTGCCCTGCGCCGCGTGAACCCCTCTCCGTACCTCTTCCTGCTCGAGCTCGGGGAGCTCGCGCTCGTGGGCTCCTCGCCGGAGCGGCTCGTCGCGTGCGCGGACGGCCGAGCGAGCGTGTGTCCGATTGCGGGCACCACGACCCCGGGCGAGGGCGACGCCGAGCGCCTCCTCTCGTCCGAGAAGGACCGGGCCGAGCACGTCATGCTCGTCGACCTCGGACGCAACGACCTCTCCAGGGTGTGCCGCCCGGGAACCGTCCGCGTTGCTCGGTCGCTGGACGTCGAGCGCTTCTCGCACGTCTCGCACCTCGTCTCGGAGGTCGTGGGCGAGCTGCGGGACGGCGTGACGCCCTTCGACGTCCTGCGTGCCTGCTTCCCCGCGGGAACCGTGACCGGGGCCCCCAAGGTGCGAGCGATGCAGATCCTCTCCGAGCTCGAGAGCCACCGCCGCGGGCCGTACGCCGGCGCGGTCGGCTACGTGCTCCCGGACGGAACGATGGATACGTGCATCGCCTTGCGCACCATCGTGCTCGCCGACGGCGTGGCGCGGATCCAGGCGGGCGCCGGGGTCGTGGCAGACTCGCAGCCCGAGGCCGAGCATCGCGAGTGCCTCGCGAAGCTCGCAGCGCTGGAAGCGGCGATCGAGCTGGCAGAGAGCGAGTACGCATGAAGCTGCTGATGATCGACAACTACGACTCGTTCACGTGGAACCTCGTGCACCTCTTCGAGGAGCTCGGCGCGGAGGTCGCCGTCTACCGCAACGACGCGATCTCGAGCGACCAGGCGGAGGAGCTCGCGCCCGACCGGCTCGTGATCTCGCCGGGCCCCGGGCGCCCGGCCGACGCCGGGGTCTCGGTCGAGCTCATCCGACGGCTGGGCCCGCGCGTGCCCACGCTCGGCGTCTGCCTCGGCCACCAGGCGATCGTCGAGGCCTTCGGGGGCGAGGTCGGGCAGGCCAAAGCGCTCCTGCACGGCAAGGCGAGTCGCGTCCGGCACGACGGCCTCGGCGTCTTCCGCGGGCTGCCGAAGGAGATCGAAGCGGGCCGTTACCACTCGCTCGCCGCCGTGACGGTGCCCGACGAGCTCGTCGTCTCGGCGCGGACGGAGGACGGCGAGGTGATGGGCGTCCGGCACCGCACGCACCCGATCGAAGGGGTTCAGTTCCATCCCGAGAGCGTGCTCACGCCCCGGGGCGCAGAGCTCGCGAGGAACTTCCTCGCATGATCAAGGAAACGATCGCACGCCTGCTCGCGGGGGAGGATCTCGACCGCTCCGAGGCCTACGAGGTGATGGGCGAGATCATGCGCGGCGAGGCGACCCAGGCCCAGATCGGCGGCTTCCTCGTCGCACTCCGCGCGAAGGGCGAGACCGTGGACGAGATCACGGGGTGCGCGGAGGCGATGCGCGAACACGTGCTGCCGGTGCATCCGGCCCGGACAGACGTCGTCGACGTCGTGGGAACGGGCGGCGACGGGGCGCGCACCTTCAACATCTCCACCGTCGCGGCCGTCGTGGCCGCGGCCGCGGGCGCCGCGGTGGCGAAGCACGGGAACCGCGCGGTGAGCTCGCAGTCGGGCTCCGCGGACGTGCTCGAGGCGCTCGGGTTCGAGCTCGAGCTTCCGCCCGAGCGCATCGCGGACTCCATCGACCGCCTCGGCTTCGGGTTCATGTTCGCGCCCGCGCACCATCCGGCCATGCGCCACGCGGCGCCCGTGCGGCGCGAGCTCGGGACGCGCACGGTCTTCAACCTGCTCGGGCCGCTGACGAACCCGGCGGGCGCGCGGGCCGGCATCTTCGGCGTCTACGCGCCCGAGCTCGTGCGCACTGTCGCGGACGTGCTGGCTGCGCTCGGCACCCGCCGCGCGTTCGTCGTGCACGGCGCGTACGGGATCGACGAGCTCTCGCCGGCGGGGCCGAACGACGTGTGCGAGGTCGTCGACGGCGTCGTGCGGGAGCGGACGGTCGATCCTGCGGAGCTCGGGCTCGGGCGCTGCCATCCCGAGGAGCTGACCGGTGGAACGGCCGCCGACAACGCGCGCGCGGCCCGTGAGATCCTCGCCGGAGCGAGCGGTGCGAAGCGCAGCGCGGTGCTCCTGAACGCCGCCGGCGCGATCGCAGCCTCCGGCCACGCCGCCGACCTTCACGACGGGCTCGCGCTCGCTATCGAGACCCTGGACAGCGGCCGTGCCGCCGAGCGGCTCGAGGAGCTCGTCGCGTTCTCGACCAGGGCGGCGGCGCCGTGAGCGCTTGCAACACACTGTTGCGAACCACCCGGCACGTCCCAGCCCCGCTCGGAGCCGTGCCGGCATGAGAGATAGCAACAGACTGTTGCATGCTCGGGGTCGCTTTGCGCATGTGCTCGCGCAACCCGGGCTGACGGCGATCGCCGAGATCAAGCGCCGGTCGCCCTCCGCGGGCGACCTGCGCCCCGACGCCGACCCCGGGAGGCTCGCCGCCGCGTACGAGCGAGCGGGCGCGGCCGCGGTCTCCGTGCTCGTCGACGCCCGCTTCGGAGGGACGTGGGACGACCTCCGGGCGGCGCGGGCGGCAGCGGGCCTGCCACTGCTCGCGAAGGGGTTCTTCTCGACCGAGGACGAGCTGCGCACCGCTCGAGAGGCGGGCGCGGACGCGGCGCTCCTCCTCCTTCGCGACCTCGACGACGGGACGTGCGCGCGGCTGCTCGCTGCCGCCGAGGGGATCGGCCTCGAGACGCTCGTCGAGGCGCACGACGCGGTGGAGCTCGAGCGTGCGGTCGCCCTCGGCGCCCCGGTGATCGGGGTCAACGCGCGCGACCTGACCACGTTCCGGATCGACCGCCGCGCGCAGCTCGCGCTCGTCGCGGGCGCACCGCAAGATCGCGTGGTCGTCGCCGAGTCCGGGATCACGACCCGCGCGCAGGGGGCCGAGGCGGAGCTCGCCGGCGCGGATGCGATCCTCATCGGCTCCGCCCTCATGCGCGCCGCGAATCCTGCGGCGAGGCTCGCCGAGATCGTGTCCCGTCCGCTCGTCAAGGTGTGCGGCCTGACGCGGGAGGAGGACGTGGCCGCGGCCGCCGACGCCGGGGCCGACCTGCTCGGCTTCGTGCTCGTTCCGGAGAGCCCGCGTGCGGCGCCGGGCGTGCTTCCCGTGCCCGAGGGAACGCTGTCGGTGGCAGTCTGGGTCGACGAGGCGGGGGAGAGCCCGGCCGACCTCGACCAGGTGCATCCGCCCGAGGAGGGCAGGGTGCGCGGGCGCGACGCCGTCCTGCTCCGCGACGGCGAGGTCGTGGCGACGCACCTCGACCTCCCGTGGGGCGAGGACGACCCCTCCCACTGGGAGCGGGCCGCCGCCACAGCGGGGCGCATCGTCCTCGCCGGGCGTCTCGGCCCCGACAACGTCCGCACCGCGATCGAGCGGGTCCGCCCGTGGGGAGTCGATGCGAGCTCCGTGCTCGAGGCGGCGCCGGGGATCAAGGATCACGAGCGCGTCCGCGCGTTCGTGGAGGCTGCCCGGCCGTGACCGCGACGTTCGGTCCCTACGGCGGGCGCTTCGTGCCCGAGACGCTCGTCCCGGCGCTCGACGAGCTGACCGCCGCGTGGGAGACGGCGAGGGTGGACGCCTCCTTCTGGGCGGAGCTCGACGAGCTCGGGCGGACCTACGCCGGGCGGCCGACGCCGCTCACCCCGGCGCCGCGCTTCGCGCCGGCGAAGCGCTTGTACCTGAAGCGCGAGGACCTCCTGCACACGGGTGCGCACAAGCTCAACAACGCGCTCGGGCAGGCGGTGCTGGCGCGCCGGCTCGGCAAGGGGCGCGTCGTCGCCGAGACCGGCGCGGGACAGCACGGCGTCGCGGCAGCGACGGTCTGTGCGCGGTTCGGGCTCGAGTGCGTCGTCTACATGGGCGCCGAGGACATGCGTCGGCAGCGTCCGAACGTCGAGCGGATGGTGCTCCTCGGCGCGGAGGTCCGGCCCGTCGAGTTCGGGACGCGCACGCTGAAGGAGGCCACGAGCGAGGCGATCCGGGACTGGATCGGGAGCGTCGAGACGACGCACTACCTGATCGGGTCGTGCGTCGGCCCGGCGCCCTACCCCGAGCTCGTGCGCGAGCTGCAGGCGGTCATCGGGCGGGAGGCCCGCGAGCAGGTCCTCGAGGTCGAGGGGCGGCTGCCGGACGCGGTCGTCGCGTGCGTCGGCGGTGGCTCGAACGCGATCGGCATGTTCGCGGCCTTTCTCGCCGACGAGGACGTCGCACTCGTCGGGGTCGAGGCCGCGGGCGCAGCCTCGCTCGGCTCGGGCCGGATCGCGGTCCTCCACGGCGCACGCTCCTCGGTTCTCGCCGACGAGGACGGCCAGGTAGCCGACGCGCACTCGATCTCGGCCGGCCTCGACTACCCCGGCGTCGGCCCGGAGCACGCATGGCTCCGGGACAGCGGGCGCGCCCGCTATCTCTCGGCAACCGACGAGGATGCGCTCGCGGCCTTCCGCCGACTCGCCTCGACGGAGGGTCTCATTCCCGCGCTCGAGCCGGCCCACGCGCTCGCCGTCGTCGACGGTCTCGCGGCGGAGCTCGTCCTCGTCTGCCTCTCGGGCCGCGGGGACAAGGACCTCGCCGAGGCGCTCCGCGCCCTCGGTGCGACGACGGCCTAGCGAGATGCCGAAGACGCTCGTCGTCTACCTCATGTCCGAGCCGGAGACGCCCGCGCTCGCGGAGATCGCGGTCGCGGCCGGCGCGGACGTCGTCGAGCTCGGCTTCCCGTTCTCGGACCCGCTTGCGGACGGCCCTGTGATTCGCCGCGCGGCCGAGCGCGCGCTCGCGAAGGGCATGCGGACGCAGGCCTGCCTCGAGTGCCTCGCTCGCGTGCGCGAGCGCGTCGGCGACACGCCGCTCGTGCCGATGACATACGCCTCGCTGCTCGAGGCCTACGGCTGGGCGCGGTTCGCGACCGACGCGCGCGAGCGCGGCGCGACGAGTCTCATCATCGCCGACCTCCCGGTCGACGAGCACCCCGAGCTGCGTCGCGTCCAGCTGGTCGCTCCGACCTCGACCGACGAGCGCGTCGCGCTCGCCGCCCGCGAGACCGACGGGTGGCTGTACCTCGTGACCGTCGCCGGAACGACCGGGGCCCGCGACACGCTCTCCGACGCGCTCCCGGTTCTCGCGCAGCGCGCCCGCCGGCTCGCGCCGGGCGTCCCCCTGTACGCGGGGTTCGGCATCTCGACCCCGGAGCAGGCGCGCGCCGCAGCCGACCTGACCGACGGGGTCGTCGTCGGGTCTCGCGCACTGCTCGCGGCGGAGGAGGGCCCGGAGGCCCTGCGGGGACTCGTCGCCTCCCTCCGCGCGGCGCTCGACGCGTGACGGCGCGGAGTGGCTCGCAGGTACCGTTGCCCGCCTGATGGCGAAGACGCTCTTCGACCGGATCTGGGAGAGCCACGTCGTCCGCGAGGACCCGGGTGAGCCGGCCCTCCTCTACGTCGACGTGCACCTGATCCACGAGGTCACCTCTCCGCAGGCCTTCGACGGGCTGCGCCTCGCCGGGCGGCGCGTCCGCCGGCCGGACCTCTCGCTCGCGACCATGGATCACAACGTCCCGACGACCGAGGGGCCGATCACCGACCCGCTCGCGCGTGCGCAGCTCGATGCGCTCCGCGCCAACTGCGAGGAGTTCGGGGTCCCGCTCTATGCCACCGGCAGCGGCCGGGAGGGGATCGTGCACGTCATCGGTCCCGAGCTCGGCGTGACCCAGCCGGGGATGACGATCGTCTGCGGCGACAGCCACACGTCGACGCACGGGGCGTTCGGCGCGCTCGCCTTCGGCATCGGGACGACCGAGGTCGAGCACGTGCTGGCGACGCAGTGTCTGCCGCGCCTGCGGCCGAGGACGATGCGGATCCGTTACCGCGGTGAGCTTCCGCTCGGCGTCACGCCGAAGGACGTCATCCTGGGGACGATCGGCCGCATCGGAGTCGACGGCGCGGTCGGGCACGTGCTCGAGTACGCGGGCGAGCCCATCCGCGCTCTCTCGATGGAAGGGCGCATGACGATCTGCAACATGTCGATCGAGGCCGGCGCGCGGGCCGGAATGGTCGCGCCCGACGACACCACGTTCGCCTACCTCGAGGGGCGCCCTGCCGCGCCGAACGGCTCGGCGTGGGAGAGGGCGCTCGACCGCTGGCGCGCCCTCCGCACCGACGACGATGCGACGTTCGACCGCGAGGTCGAGATCGACGTCTCGGAGCTCGAGCCGCAGGTGAGCTGGGGGACGAACCCCGGCATGGTCGCCCCGGTCGGCGGTCGCGTCCCCGATCCGGCGGACGTCGCCGACCCCGACGAGCGTGCCGCGGTCGAGCGGGCGCTCGTCTACATGGACCTCCGGCCGGGCACGCCGCTCCAGGAGATCAGGCTCGACCGCGTCTTCATCGGCTCGTGCACGAACGCGCGGCTCGAGGATCTCCGCGAGGCTGCCGCCGTCGTCGAGGGCAGGCGCGTGAGCCCGGACGTCCGCGCGCTGGTCGTTCCGGGCTCCGCCGCCGTGAAGCGAGGGGCCGAGGAGCTCGGCCTCGATCGCGTCTTCGAGCAGGCGGGCTTCGAGTGGCGGCGCGCGGGCTGCTCGATGTGCCTCGGCATGAACCCCGACATCCTCGCGCCGGGCGAGCGCTGCGCCTCGACCTCGAACCGGAACTTCGAGGGGCGGCAGGGGCGGGGCGGGCGCACGCACCTCGTGAGCCCTGCCATGGCCGCCGCCGCGGCGATCGCAGGCCACTTCGTCGACGTGCGCGACTGGCCGAGAGCGCGGGCATGAGGGCGTTTCGCTCCCTCACCTCGCGCGCGGCCGTGCTCGACCGCCCGGACGTCGACACGGACCAGATCGTTCCCAAGCAGTTCCTCAAGCGGATCGAGCGCACGGGCTTCGGCGAGTTCCTGTTCTACGACTGGCGGCAGGATCCCGGATTCGAGCTGAATCGGCCGGAGCACGAGGGGGCGAGGATCCTCCTCACCGGCCCGAACTTCGGGTGCGGCTCCTCGCGCGAGCACGCCGCCTGGGCGCTCCAGGACTACGGCTTCGAGGTCGTCGTCGCGCCCTCGTTCGGCGACATCTTCTTCTCGAACAGCGTGCAGATCGGGCTCGTCCCCGTCGCGCTCCCGCTCCCGCAGGTGAAGGAGCTGATGGAGGCAGCCGCGCGCGGTGAGGAGCTGACGGTGAGCCTCGAGGACGAGACGATCTCGACGGCGGGCGGCCGGGTCACGCGCTTCCAGACGGATCCGTTCGTCCGGCACGCGCTCCTGAACGGCCTCGACGCGATCGCCCGGACGCTCCAGCACGAGCGCGACATCGCGGCGTTCGAAGCCCGCTCGCCGTCACCGATCTCGACCGCGGCGCTCTAG
>Ga0233417_10000133_pt1 | contig 19693 bp, 15 predicted proteins | sample Sed_MG_FD_189023 | JGI IMG/M metagenome (GOLD analysis project Ga0233417, IMG submission 189023) | Sediment microbial communities from Lake Towuti, South Sulawesi, Indonesia - Sediment_Towuti_2014_0.5_MG | ecosystem: Environmental > Aquatic > Freshwater > Lake > Sediment | place: Indonesia... | reverse complement strand
CGTCCGACTCGTAGAAGACGTCGTGCGCGCGGGCGATCGAGGCGCGGTCGAGCCGCTTGCCGACGCGGTACGAGACCGCGTTCACGCCCCGTCGGAGGTAGTTCTCCACCGCCGCGCGATTCTAGGCGTGGCCTCCGGGCAGCAGCCCGAGGACCCGGAGGTAGCGGTCCGCGACGGAGGCGATCGAGGGGACCGAGATCGCCGCGCGCCGCTCCTCGAGCTCCGCGACGAGACGGTCGAGGACACCCGGGAGCTCCTCGTCCTCCCGGAACGGCAGCCCCCCGTCGCCGACGAGCTCCGGATGCCCGCCGCTCTCCCGGTAGGCGGCCGGCAGACCGCAGGCAAGGGCCTCGAGCAGCGCGTTCGAGCAGGGATCGTCGCGGCTCGGCGCGAGGTACACGTCGTGCTCGCGGAGGAGGCGCGCCACCTCCTCGGAGGCGATCGGCCCGACGACATGGATCCGCTCGAACGCACGCGGGGCGCGCCCGACGAACGTCAGCTCGTACCTGCTCCGGTCGAGGTGCCGGCCGAGGAAGTCGAGCGTGTCCCCGCCCTTCCTGACGTTGTCCGACCAGCTCGTGGCGATGACGCGAACGCGCCTGCCCTCGAGGGGCGCACGGGTCGGCGGGGGATGGAAGATCGCGGGATCGACGCTGTTCGGGACGAGGACGGGGTCGCGAAGGTCCAGCCCGAGCTCGCGGTGCTTCTCGAGGCTGTAGCGCGACTGGAACACCGTCGCGTCGGCCAGCTCGGCGTTGACCGCGGCGATCGCCCGGTCGGTCCCGTCGTCGAAGCCACGGTAGACCCCGATCGGGCCGTCGACCCGGTGCACCGTCCGGCAGTCCTCGCGCGCGAACCGGCGGAGCCGTGCGAAGTCGAAGTTGAAGGAGTTGACGAGGCAGGCGGGCGTCCCGCCCGAGAGGCGGTTCAGCTCGACCTCCAGTCCTCGCCGCTCGAGCTCGCCGACGAGCGCCCGCAGGAACTGATGGCCTCCGCCCGACGGCGGAGGCTCGAACTCGTGAAAGACGGCGAGGTTCGCCCGACCGCGCCTTGAGGTGATCCAGTCGAGCTCGGTGCGAGTTCGATGCCCAACCCCACGCGAAGAGCGCCGGGCCGCTCTGACAGCGGCGCGAAAACCCGCTCTCGCTGCGCTCTCGGTCACTTCGATCGGAGCTTCCACACCTGAAAGCCAGGATGCTCCGTCTCCACGAGCTCGTACCGTTCGTCCAGGATGCGTCGCGCACTCGACCTGAACGTGTCCCACTCGGGGACGCCGCTCGGAGGGTCGTAGAAGCCGAGGGTCACCAGGATGAACGTCGGTCTCTCGCGCTCGGCGCAGGCCAGCGTTTCGTCGAACTGCTTCGGCTGGCTAAACAAGTAGAGATGGAAGTACCGGCATGTGAGATCGAACTCGCGGCCCAGGAACGCGGCGTGACCGTTCTCGCTATTCGAGCCGAAGACCATGTAGGAGACGCGGCGAGCACCGGGATCGAAGCGCTGGTGGGCACGCTCTAGTGCAATCGCTGCTCCCGTAATCGGTCGCACATCGGTTGTCCATCCGCTGGAGATCTGAGTGCCGCCGGGGACCTTGAGCGACGACCAGAGCGCGAACAGCACGACTGCGGTAGCCGCGATGGCTCCTGCTCGACGGCCGAACGCCGCGTCAATGCGCCAGATGAGCGTGCCCGCGACGAGGGTCGCTGGGTATGCCAGCAACTGGAGGTGCTCGTACCAGTACGCAGTCAGAGCCACGACGACGATGGCGCCGAGGAGGCTCGCTGTGGCCGCACCGGCGAGGAGCAGCTCCGATCGCGTCCGTCGAAGAGCGGCGAGGCAAACGACAACACTGAACGCGGAGAGGACGAGAATGGCAGCAGGAAGCTGCCAGCGACCCGCGAGGTAGAAGAAGTCGTAGGCGATCCTGAGGTGATCCAACACCCGGCCGATGGGTTCGTCCGACGTCGTGCGCGCGTTCGAGTAATGCACGTTGTAGGCGATCGTCTCGAGATACGACCGCAGCTCTCCGCGAATACCGAGGAACGCGGCTACCGCCGTGATCGCTCCACCCAGGCCGAGGCCTCCACGCAGGAGCGCGTGCTTTCGGGAGCCCGCCGGCGCCCCCAGCACGATGAGCGCAACAAGGGGCGCCGCAGCGAGCGGTCCGAGGTTGAGCTTGAGGAGCATCACGACCACGAGGACGGCGCCAGCTGCTGCGAACCGCTGACGGAGCCAGAGCCACGGCGCGAGCGGGGCCACCGCGAGAGCCCCAAGCATCGACAAGCCGACGAGGTACCAACCGGCAGTCAGAGCCAAGGGGTACACGAAGAAGCTCGCGATGATCGCAGGCTGCGGTGCGCGGAGCTCTCTGATCAGTAGGGCAATGGAAACGCTCGACAGCGCGAGCCAGACCGCGTCGAGCAGGAACGGACCTCGCCATCCCCCCAACCAGAGCGCGCCAGCATAGGTGTAGAAGAAGAGCGGATCCTTGTTGTCGAAGACGTCCGCGTAGAGGCGGTCACCCTCGAGCAGCCTCGCCGCAACACTTAGGAACACGCCCGGATCGCCACCGATCCACGGCTCACCGCGGAGGAGAACGAGCGCGATCCCGAGCAGGATCGCTCCTGCGCCGATCGCGAGCCGGCGAGCGCGCACCGGCAAACGATAGACGGCTCCCTGAACCTACGCGCGGATTGCGTCAGAACGACCGGACACGGCGCTCAGCAAGGGCTCCTCGATGCGAGCGACGTAACGATCCCAGGTGAGGATCCGCTCGGCTGTACGCCGCGCACTCACACCGAGGGCCCGGGCATGCAACTCGTCCCGGAGCACGTCGCTCACGGACTTCGCGAACGCGGCCACGTCGCCCGGCGGCGCCAGCCGGCAGTTCTCGCCGTCGACGAGGCCGTACCCGGTGGCGATCGCGCTCGTGCGGCTCACGACCACCGGCTTCCCGAGCGCCATCGCCTGCAGGAGCACGGTCGTGGCGCCCGAGTACGTGTTCTCGCGCACCGGCAGCGCGACGACCCGTGCCCGCCCGAGACGCCGGCGCATCTCCTCGAACGGGAGGTCGAGCTCGATCGTGACGTTCGGAGGGACGTCGGTCAGCCTGCGCTCGGCGCTCGCGACGATGCGGAACCGCACCTGCGGAAGAGACCGGGCGACCGCGAGCAGCAGCTCGAAGTCGCGATGCGGATCGGCGCCGACGCTGACGACCTCGTCCTCAGGCGGCTCGTCCACGGGCCGGAACGCCGAGGTGTCGACGCCGAAGGGGACGAACGACACCGGCACGGGCCGCCCGCGCGCCTCGAGCCAGGCGCCGAGATCGTCCGCCTCGCGGGCGCTGTACGCAAGCACCGCCGCGCAGCGCGCCAGTGCGTCCGCGTAGAGCCGCTCCATCCGGGTCGAGCGGAGCTGCGCCAGACGCTCCGGTAGCCCGATCGCGACGTATACGAGCGGGGGCCGCACGCGCCCGACCCGCCCGAGCAGCATCAGCGGGATGCCGACCGTGTCGACCGTCGACAGGATGACGTCGGCGCGGTTCGCCGTCCGCAGCGAGGCGAGCACCGTCGCGAAGTCCCCGCCGTACCCGCCTGCCCGCTCGAGCCCGCGCTTTCCGGCTCCGCCGGCGAACCTGGCCCACGAGGGCGGCGGCGGCGAGCGCTCGAGGTTGTGCCGGACGCCGTGCCCGCGGGCCCGCAGCTCGTCGAGGCCGAAGAGGAGGTACCGCTCCGCCGCGCCGGGCGCGGCCCGGAGCGCCGCCCTGCGCTGCGGGGAGTCGCGGAACGCGGAGAAGATGCTCGTCACCGGGACACCGGGCGAGACCGTAGTCCACGCGGCCGCCTCCCGGATCACGGCGTGGCGAGGAGAGGTACGGTAGGCGGCGATGCATCGCCGGAAGACGCAGTTCGCGCGCCGACTCAACCGCGTGCTCCCCGACCGCGTCGATCCGTACGCAAAGGCCCTCGAGAACCGCGGGATCCGCGCGACCTACGAGCTCCACGACCGCCTGCTCTCGAACCGGCGCAGCCGGGAGCTGTTCAGGCACGAGCAGCCCGGCCTGGACGAGGTCCAGCGCCGGGTGGTGTCCGAGGTCGAGAGCCAGGGCTACTCGCTCCTCGCCTTCTCCGACCTCTTCCCGGAGGAGTCGAGGTGGCAGGAGCTCGAGGCGATGCGCGACCGCTTCGTCACCGAGACCGAGGAGGACCTCGCCGCGGGCGGCCAGCATGTCCGCGTGCGCGAGGGCAAGGAGTTCGTCGTGCGGCTGCACAGCTACGGCGTCACGCTCGGCCTCGACGACCCGTGGTTTGCGGTCTGCGCCTCCCGGCGCATGCTCGACATCGCGAACGCGTACCTGCGGATGTGGTCGAAGCTCGAGTACGTCGACGTCTGGTACTCGGTGCCGCAACCGGAGGGCGCGCAGCGCATCTCCTCCCAGCTCTGGCACCGCGACTACAACGACAAGCACCTCCTGAAGACGTTCCTCTACCTCGTCGACGTCGACGAGGAGATGGGGCCGTTCCAGTACATCCCCGGCAGCCAGCCCGGCGGCCCGTACGCGGACGCGTGGCCGTGGAAGCCGCTCGGGCAGAACTACCCGACGGAGGAGGAGCTCGAGGAGCGCATTCCGGCCTCCGCGGTGCGGACCTTCGTCGGGCCGAAGGCGTCGCTGCTCTTCTGCAACACGGCAGGGTTCCACCGCGGCGGGTTCTCGACGAGCGCGCCCCGCATCCTCGCGACCGCGACGTACTCCTCGCCGGCCTCGCTCGCGTCGCTGACCGAGCGAAGCTACGACTTCGCCGGCTCGCTCGACGAGCTCGACCCGGTCACGCGGTTCGCGCTCAGCTGATTCGCGCCGACGAGAACGGGCCGAGCCGATACCGCCTCGACACAGCGGAGGCTGCAGCGCGCCTCATCCCCGGAATCGTGGAGACACCACGGTAGACTGCTCAGCCCGGAGGAACCGACGTCTCACGTCACGTGATGATGTCAACGAGTTGATGGCCCACGCCGCTCGCCCAAAGACCGTCGAGGACGTCCAACGCTACTGGGACGCACGTCCTTGCAACGTCCGTCACTCGCCGAAGCCGGTCGGTTCCCGCGAGTACTTCGACGAGGTCGAGGCGCGGAAGTACCTCGTCGAGCCGCACATTCCCGGCTTCGCGGAGTTCGACCGGTGGACTGGGAGACGTGTGCTCGAGGTCGGGTGCGGCATCGGCACGGACACGATGAACTTTGCCCGGGCCGGTGCGAACGTCACTGCGGTCGACCTCTCCGGCGAGTCATTGCGACTGGCTGAGGAGCGGGCACGGGTGATGGGAGTTCACCAACAGGTCGAGTTCGTACAGGCAAACGCGGAGGAGCTCGCTTCCGTGCTCGGCGAGCGAACCTACGACCTCGTGTACTCGTTCGGCGTCGTCCATCACACCCCGCACCCCGAGCGCGCCCTCGCGCAAATGCGGGCCCTCACCGAGCCCGGCGGCACGCTCCGGCTCATGGTCTATCACCGGCGCTCCTGGAAGGTGCTCGCCGTCGTGGCACGGGATGGCGGTCGTTTCTGGAGGGCGGACGAGCTCATCGCGATGCATTCGGAGGCCCAGACCGGGTGCCCGGTGACGTACGCCTACACACGCCGACAGGCGCGGGAGCTCGTCGAGCGGGCAGGGTTTCGCGTTCGCACGCTGCGGGTCGACCACGTCTTCCCGTACCGGATTCGCGACTACGTCGAGTACCGGTACGTCAAGGAACCCTACTTCCGGTTGCTGCCTGCGCCCCTCTTTCGCGCTTTCGAGCGTCGCTTCGGGTGGCACGTCATGATCGACGCGGAGGCACCCCTCTGATGCGGGTCGCGGTCGTGGGACTGGGCAAGCTGGGTGCTCCGCTCGCCGCCGTCCTGGCGAGCAAGGGGCACGACGTCCTCGGGATCGACGTGAGTGATCGCGTGGTGGAGCTGGTCAACGAGGGCGTCGCCCCTGTCGACGAGCCCGAACTGCAGGATCTCGTCTCCGCCAACCGGGAGCGCCTACGGGCGACGACCGACCTGGCCGCGGCTGCCGATGCGGACGTCTCCGTCGTCCTCGTCCCCACGCCCTCGGACGACTCGGGCGCGTTCTCGAACGCCCACGTGCTCGCCGCGACCGACAGGATCGGCAAGGCGCTTGCACGACATAGCGCGTACCACCTCGTGGTGGTCGCGAGCACGGTGATGCCGGGAACATGCCAGGCCGAGGTCTTGCCGTTGCTCGAGGAGGCGTCCGGGAGACGCGTCGGAGAGACGTTAGGACTGTGCTACAGCCCCGAGTTCATCGCGCTCGGGAGTGTCATTCGGGACATGACCACACCGGACATGGTGCTGATCGGGGAGTCCGACCCTCGGGCCGGGGAGGCCCTCGAGCGGCTCTACCGAACGGTCTGCGAGAACGATCCGCCGTTCCGCCGCATGAACCTCGTGAACGCCGAGCTGACCAAGATCGCGGTGAACACGTACGTCACGATGAAGATCTCGTACGCGAACGTCCTCGCCGAGATCTGCGAGCGACTCCCGGAGGCGCACGCAGACACGATCACGGACGCGCTCGGCCTCGACTCCCGGATCGGGTCGAAGTACCTGCGCGGCGCGATCGCGTACGGCGGCCCGTGCTTCCCGCGGGACAACAAGGCGTTCTCCACGTTTGCACGCCGCCTCGATGTCGACCCGTTGCTCGCAGAGGCCACCGACTCGGTCAACCGGAGGCAGGTCGATCGGCTGGCGCGCGTCGTCCGATCGCATCTCGGGGAGCACGACGCCGTCGGGATCCTCGGGCTCGCGTACAAGGCCGGCACCGGGGTCGCCGAGGAGAGTGCCGGAGTGGCCCTGGCCCGTCTACTCGCGGAGTCCGGGTACGACGTGCACGTCTTCGACCCGCTGGCCACCTCTGCGGCGATCGCCACCCTCGACGGTCTCGTCCATACGTGTGGATCGGCGGAGGAGCTCCTCGAGCGGTGCGACGTCGCGGTGATCGCCACTCCCTGGCCCCAATTCGCCGAGCTTCCGATCGAGCGAGCGGAGCGGCCCGGAAGGCGGAGAGTCGTCGTCGACTGCTGGGGCGTGCTTTCCGACGAGATGTACGGCGAAGCAATGAACATCGTCCGCCTCGGGCACGGTCCGGACACCGCGTCCGCGCTCGAGCTGGTAGGAGGGAGTGATCATGGCGAGCGCCGTCTCACGTACTGACTCGATACTCGTCGGCGGTGCCGGCGGGTTCATCGGTGGCTGGCTCGTTCGCCACCTCCTCGAGAACGGATTCGAGAACGTGCGTGCCGCCGACAACAAGCCGCTCGACGACTGGTACCAGGTGTTCGAGGAGGCCGACAACCGCGTCTCGGACCTCCGTTCGCTCGACGTCTGCCGGGACGTCGTCGAAGGGATCGATCACGTCTTCAACCTCGCCTGTGACATGGGCGGCATGGGCTTCATCGAGGCGAATCGTGCTGCGTGCATGGTCTCCGTCCTCATCAATACGCACCTCCTGATGGCAGCCCAGGAGGCGGGCGCCAGACGTCACTTCTACGCGTCGTCGGCGTGCGTCTACAACGTCGAGCTCCAGCAGGACGCGGACGTGACCGCGCTCCGGGAGGAGGACGCCTATCCCGCCTTGCCGGAAGACGGCTACGGCTGGGAGAAGCTCTTCTCGGAGCGGATGTGCCGTCACTTCTACGAGGACTACGGCATCGAGGCCCGCGTGGCCCGCTACCACAACGTCTACGGACCCCACGGAACATACGACGGGGGGCGCGAGAAGGCGCCCGCGGCGATCTGCCGGAAGGTTGCCGCCGCGAAGCTCCACGGCCTCGACGAGATCGAGATCTGGGGGGACGGCGAGCAGACCCGCAGCTTCATGTACATCGACGACTGCCTCCACGGCACGCTTCGGATCATGGAGAGCGACATTCGCGAGCCGATCAACCTCGGCTCGTCGGAGCTCGTCTCGATCAACGAGCTCGTCGACGTCGTCGAGGAGATAGCAGGCGTGCGACTGCGGCGGCGGTACGACCTCGATGCACCGAAGGGTGTTCGCGGGCGCAACTCGGACAACACGCGGATCAAGGAGCGCCTCGGTTGGGAGCCCACCACTCCGCTCGCTGTCGGCCTCGAGAAGACGTACGCCTGGATCTACGACGAGATGCGGATCGCCGCCCGCCTGGGGCAGCCGGCGGTCGCGTCGTCGTGATACGAGAACCGCTGCAGCCTCGCACTCGTCAGCCGTGATCTCGGTCCTCGTCTACGGTCGGAACGATGCTCACGGGTACAACCCGCACCGGCGGGTAGCCCTGAGCCTCAACTGCATCGCCGAGGTACTCACGGACCCTGACGACGAGATCGTCTACGTCGACTACAACTCGCCCGACCAGCTCCCGACGCTCGTCGAGGCGCTCGCCGACACGTTGACCGAACGCTGTCGGTCACTGCTCCGGGTACTACGCGTGCGTCCGAGCGTACACACGCGCCGTTTCGCCTCGCGTACGCACCTCGGGATCGTCGAGCCGGTCGCCAGGAACGCTGCAGCGCGACGTTCGAATCCCGCCAACCGGTGGCTTCTCTCGACGACCACGGACATGATTCTCATCCCGCGGGAGGACCGGAGCCTGAGCGAGATCTGCGCCGAGCTGCCCGACGGCTTCTATGGCCTTCCGCGGTTCGAGCTCCCCGAGTGGCTCTGGGAGAGCCAACCGAGAAGCGATCCCCGAGCCGCGATGGCCGAGATCGAGCGTTTGGGCCCCGCTCTGCATCTGGACGAGACCATCGTCAGCCACGACGCGATGCGGTTCGACGCGCCCGGGGACTTCCAACTCGTCTTGCGCCGCGACTTCTTCGCGATCGACGGCTTCGACGAGGAGATGGTCCTCGGTTGGCACGTGGACGCCAACCTGAGCAAGCGGCTCCTGCTTCATCGCGGCGCCATCGAGAGCCTCGAGGACGACGTCGCCGGCTACCACTGCAACCACCACCGAACGCCGACGGTCTACCACGGCACCGAGGTCGCGAACGACCTCGGGCACTTCTTCCACCGCGTCGACCGCGTCGAGCTGCCGGCGCAACGCGAGACGTGGGGTCTCGCCGGCGTGACCCTCGAGGAGACGAGCCTGCACGACGAACGAGACAGCGCGTTCACATCGGCCGTGCGCGCGACGCTCGCTTCTGACTCGTCGTCGCCCGCGTGTGTCGACGCACGGGACACGAAGTACTCGCTCGAGTACGACTCGAGTCACGCACTGCCCTTCATCGCCGACGCGCTCCGTGTGTCGCGAAGCGACGCGACCATCGCCTACATCGGAGCCAACGCGGCGCTCGAGGAGCTGCTTGCCACGCTGATCGGAGAGTTGGACAGCCGGAGGTCGTTCACCGCGGCCGAGCTCGAGAACCATGCCTCGATCGCCCAGCTCGATCGGGACACCGAGGTCTTCATCGTCGATCTCGGGATCGACTCCTCGCTCCTCGGCTCCCCGCTCGCCACGGCGAAGGGCGAGGAACCGGCACGCCTGCGGGGGAGGCTGGTTCGGGCATTCGTCATACTCGGCCTCGTCGTCGAGCTGGAACGCGCACGACTGCGGCGGGGAGAGCAGGAACGGGCGTTCGTTCTTATCAACAGCGCTGCGGTCTTCTGGAATGCATACGTCCAGGCGCACATGCATTGCAGCTCGACGACATCTCATTCGCGCATCAGACACGCCGTTGTCAGGCCGAATGCCGACCGTGGAGCCACGGCGGTGGCCGCCGAGCGCCGCGCCGACCAGCTCCTTCGCTGGATCAGGCGGCGCGACTCGGGGTTCCGTCGCATCCCCATTCGACCCGGCGAGACCGTCGAGATCGCCAGTCTCGGCAGCTACTCGGGGTTCGGCGACGGGTGGACGATGCCGGACCGAGAAGGTGTCTGGACACAGGGACCGAAGGCGGAGCTTTCGTTGTCGCTCTCCCAATCCGTCCCGGAGGCATCGACGCTCACGCTCTGGTTCGATCGTGTCGACCAGCGGCCGGGCGAGTCGCTGGCGGTCAGCCTGCTTGCGAACGGCGCTTGCCTGGGCAGCTGCGAGATCCCCCCCACCGCGAGCCGGAGCCGTCGGCGCGACGGCGTTCGCGACACGTCGCGGACGCCGATCCGGCGGCCTCTCGCCTGGCTCCGAGCGCAGGCGCAAGTGCACGGAGTCACGCGCATTCGCCCGCTGCGCTGGCTCTTCATCCGCGGTCTCGAGTTGCGATCGGGGGCCGGCTCAGTCCTAGGACTCAGCCCACGCGCCAAGTACAGCTGGCGCGTCGCCATTCCGCCTGATGTGTCAGCCGGAGGCGAGGTCGACCTCGAGCTCGTCATTCACGAGCCCGTGGACTGGCTCGACGATCGCCGCCGCGGCCTGCACCTGAGGTCTCTAACCCAGGATGGCGGTCGCCCGCGGATGCACGTTCCTCTTGATGAGGCCATGCCAACCGAGGTCGAGAGCACGAGATGACGTGTGCACCGCGAACCCTCTCGGGACGTGTGACGCCGCCTGCTCGACGGGCCGTCCGCGTTTCGTGCGATCCTCGGACCCGATGACCGTTGGCGCAAGGCCGGTCGACGATCGTGAGTCGACCCTCGGCGTGGCAACGCGCGCGCCACAGGCGATGAGGGAGAGCGACACCCTGCAATGCACAAGGGCGGCCAGCATCACCGTTCCACTGGCAGCCGGCTCCATCTACGCGCTCCTGGTCGCCGTGCTCTGGCTCCCGTTCGGCTCGAAGAGTGGGATGGGCTACGAGACGACTCTTGTCTACCTCAGCGAGTCCCGATCGTTCGTCGATGGATTCTTCTACGACTGGGACCCGCTGCGGCACTACATGCAGCTCTTCTACCAAGTCGGCTACCAGCTCTCGAATGTTATGGGAATCGATGGAAGCTTCCTCGGCAACCAACTGGTCTACGCAGCGCTGTGGTGGGGTCGTGGGTTCCTTACCTTCCTCATCATTCGGAGGCTCTTCCCCTCAGCGCCACTCCTTGCATATGCGACAGGCGCACTCGTAGTCGTCCATGCGTCGGACCATGCCCTCAACTGGGTGGGGCAGCTCAACCAATTCGGCGTGATGTTCTGGATGCTGCTTGCTGTGTATCTGCTTGTCGTTGCTCTGCAACAGACGACCTCTGGCAAGACCATCGTGTTCACGGCAGCTGCTGCCGGCGCCACCTACCTCTGCCTGTGGAGCTACGAGAGCCCCCTGTTCATCCTCGTGCTGGCCCCCGCGCTGCTCGTCCCCCTCGTCGGTCTTACACGGCGAACTGCGGCGGTGTGCGTTGCCTTCTACTTGATCCCACTCGTGTTTGTGCTGGAGAACCTCAGTCGCTACGTCGGCAACGACGCTGCCACGTACCAGGAAAGTGTGCTCCGCGATGACTTCGCGCCGACCAGACTGATGGGGGACCTCGTCTACAACGTCCGGGCAAGCATCCGGTTCGACAAGTGGGGTGACCTCGTTCCACAGGTTGCCAGCTCGCACCGAGCGATGCTCGCCGGCCTGGTTGCGGCCTCGGTCTTCTCACTCGGTGCGCTGCTCGTTTCACGTATCGCTCGACGCCAGGAGGAGCAGGTCGCTCGCCGAGAGCTTGCGCTGCTACTCAGCGCGGGCATGATGCTCCTCGTCGCCAGCTTCCCCGCATACCTCGCCCTCGAAGGCCCGCGGAGCCTCTGGCGAACACAGTTCCTTTCGGGTATAGGCTTCGGCATCGCTGCCGCCGCGTTGCTCGTGTTGGTTGCGTCCCCGCTCAGCGATCGTCGTGTTCGCGTGCTTCTTGTCGTCGTTGGGGGTGCCGTTATCGCGTACGCGGGCGGCTCGACTGCGTACCGTACAGCCGCCTACCACTTCAGCGTGTGGGAGCGCCATCGCGAAGCGATGGCCCAGGTGTTACAGATCGCGCCACGCGTCCGACCCGAGACCGTGATCGTCCTTACGAACGTTCCGCGGGGCGCTGATCCATTCGGGCACAACATGTGGTTCGACGTCGCCCTCCGGCTCGCATACCCGCACACGGCCGTCGCTGGCCTCTACTACTACCGGGGTGGCAAACCAGCGCCTGGCGCGAATCTCGTGGTTCATGACGGTATGTGGAAACCGACAGAAACGGGATTCCCCACGTTGTTGAGCGGGGCGCCCTTCTCGAACACATTGATCATTCGGTACTCGGAGTCAGGGAGACCGGTGCTCGTGAAGGATGTGCCGTCACTCCTGCACGCTGGCAACAGAGCAGCGGCCTCATACGACCCGGACGCAGCGATCGAGGGACGTGAACCGTCACCACTCGCAACGAGACGTTACGGGGCGAGCTAAGCGTGTGACTATCGAAGCTCCGCGCCGAGACTACACTGACAGCACGAGCGACGTCCTGCCGCGCCTCCTCGTCTTCATCGTCGCATACAACGCGGAGAGTACGATCGAGAACGTTCTAGGGCGGATCCCATCGAGCCTGCTCGACGAGTACGACGTCGAGGTCCTCGTCATCGACGATGCCTCCAAGGACAGGACATTCGAACGAAGCGAGACGATCCGGCGGGCAGAGGTACTCAGGTTCCCACTCCACGTTCTCTTCAACCCGGTCAACCAGGGGTACGGTGGGAACCAGAAGATCGGTTTCCACTTCGCGATACGCGAGGGGTTCGACTATGTAGCCCTCGTCCATGGGGACGGGCAATATGCTCCGGAATGTCTTCACGATCTCGTCAAGCCGCTGCGGGACGATGAGGCTGACGCGGTCTTCGGCTCCCGGATGCTCGTCAAGGGGAGCGCCCGGCGGGGTGGGATGCCGCTCTACAAGTTGCTCGGGAATCGGGTTCTCAGTCGCTTTCAGAACGCGCTTCTGGAATCACGTCTGAGCGAGTTCCACTCAGGCTACCGGGCGTACTCCACCCGGGCTCTTCGGAGTATCCCGTTCGACCTCAACACGAACGACTTCCACTTCGACACGGAGATCATCATCCAGCTCCTGTATGCGGAGCGTCGGATCCATGAAGTACCGATCCCGACCTACTACGGGGACGAGATCTGTCGTGTCAGCGGGCTCAAGTATGCGACCGACGTCGCGCGAACCACGATGAGAGCACGCGCGCAGAGTCTCGGCCTGGTGTACGACCGGAAGTTCGACATCAAGCTGGGTGAACGTGAGAACGAGCAGTACCGACCCAAGTTCGGCTACGAGAGCCCGCACTCATTGGCGCTTCAGTACGTCTCCCCCGGCTCACGCGTCCTCGACCTCGGCTGCGCAGGCGGTTGGGTGGGAGCGGAGTTGCGCCGGAAGGGGTGCTACACGGTAGGCGCCGACGTGACTCCGCTCCGTGCGGGGATCCAGCTCGACGAGTTCCATCTGCACGACCTGAACGAAGGGTTACCGAGGATCGCTTTGGACGACTTCGACGTTGTCCTCCTCCTCGACGTGATCGAGCATCTGCAGAATCCGGAGGCGTTTCTCGAAGAGCTCTACTCGGCCCTCTCGCTCAGTCCGAAGACCAAGCTAATCGTCAGCACAGGAAACATCGCCTTCGGAATGACCCGGCTGCTCTTGCTCGCTGGACAGTTCAACTACGGTAAGCGCGGAATTCTCGACCTGACGCATACCAGGCTCTTCACGTTTTCGACGTTGCGCCGCCTCCTCGACGGAGCAGGCTTCCGGATCGTCGAACTCCGAGGGGTTCCAGCCCCATTTCCGCTCGCGCTGGGGGATTCGAGAACGGCTCGAGCACTTGTTTCTGTGAACCGCTACGGCAACCGCCTGTGGAAGAGGTTCTTTGCATACCAGATCTACGCTATTGCCGAGCCTCGACCATCGCTTGATCTGCTGCTTCGGGATGCGCACGTTCACTCAGCGACCCGAGCCAGAGCGATCGGCCAAGATCCTTGAGCTCGACAGCCGTTGCTGTCTCCCGACCGCGCCGCGCGTTGCACGCGCTGCTCGCGCCGCGGCGTAAGTTAGCTATCAAGATCGCCCTCTCGGTGACGCTCGTCGTATGGCTCGTCCACTCGACCGATCGCGATGCGCTGACCACAGCCCTGCTGGAGGTAGATCTCTTGAACGCACTGCTCGCCGTCGTACTCCTCTTCATGCTGATCGCGATCCAGACATGGCGATGGGTGATCGTGGCGCAGGCGATCGGCGTATCGTTCCCCTTTGTCCCGGCGTGGCTGATCAACCAGATCGGTGCGTTCTTCAATCAGGTACTCCCGTCATCGATCGGCGGCGACGCGATCCGCGTGTGGCGCCTTCGCAGCGGCGGCGTCCGAACCGGTCCGGCCGTCGCGAGCATCGTGATTGACCGTCTCGTCGCGCTCGTGGGAACCATCCTCATCGTCGTTGTCGGCTTGTGGTGGATCCTCGGCTGGATCGACATCATCGCGTTGCGCGTCGGAGTCTTCGCCACCGTGCTGACAGCAGTGGTTGGTGTGACCGTTCTGCTCTTCGCCGACCAAGTGAGCTCGGTGCGCCGTCTCGCTCGCCGATCAGGCCTAGCCCGCGTTCTGCGTTTGCCGGTGATGGCCCGCCTCGTCTTGTTCAGGCCGAGAACTGCAGCTCCGGCGCTGGCGTTGTCTGTGACCATCCACCTCGGCGTTGCATTGTCGGTGTGGGTGCTCGCGGACGGGATCGGCGTAGAGCTCACCTCGGCCGAGGCTGCCTTTCTCGTGCCGGTCGTGATCCTGTTCTCGATGGTGCCAATCACGATCGCAGGGTGGGGTGTGCGGGAGGGAGCCATGGTTGTAGCCCTCGGTACGGTCGGTGTCGGACGCGAAGAAGCGCTCGCCGTCTCAGTGTTGTTTGGAATCGCGAGCGCAATCGCTGCCTTACCGGGCGGCGCGATATGGCTGGCTACGGGCCGATCGCGCGAGACCGGCGCCAGCACGGCTGCAACGACGTAACAGCGGGCGAGCGTCGATGCCCGAGTGACGTGACCCCCTGAAATCGGTCCGGTCGTTGCGAGAGTCTTACCGCCCGACCATGGGCAAGGAGGACAATCGGAGCGATGGGACACAGGAGACGCCGGCACACGCCGGAGCAGATCATCAGGAAGCTGCGGGAGGCCGACCGACTGCCCGGGGAAGGTGTCGAGGTGCCAGAGGTCGCCAAGCAGCTCGAGGTCTCCGAGCAGACGCTGCACCGCTGGCGTCAGCAGTACGGAGGGCTCAAGGCCGAGGACGCGAGGCGGCTCAAGGAGCTGGAGCGCGAGAACACGAAGCTGAAGCGGATCGTCGCCGAGCAGCTGCTCGAGAACCAGGCCCTGAAGGAGATCGCGAGGGGAAACTGGTGAGCCCGTCGCGCAGACGCGAGGCCGTGCACATGCTCAAGGCGCGGCTCTCGCTGTCTGAGCGGCGGGCGTGCCGGATCACCGGGCAGCACCGCTCCACTCAGCGCCACCGACCGCGCACGGCCGACCGCGACGACGCGCTCCGGAGGGAGTTGCGCCGGCTTTCCCGAGCGCATCCACGCTGGGGCTACCGGAAGGCGTGGGCCTCGCTGCGCGAGGCGGGCTTCCAGGCGAACCGCAAGAAGATTCAACGGCTGTGGCGCGAGGAGGGCTTGCGGGTGCCGCTCAGGCGGCGCAAGCGCTACCGGCTCGGGGCTTCCACGACCGCGGCAGCGAGGCTCCGGGCCGAGCGGCCCGACCAGGTGTGGGCACTCGACTTCCAGTTCGACACGACCGCAGACGGTCGCCTGCTCAAGCTCCTGCACGTCGTCGACGAGCACACCCGCGAGGCGCTCGCCATAGAGGTCGAGCGGCGGATCGACGCCGACCGCACTGTGAGCGTGCTCGAGCGGGTCGTCGCCGACCGCGGCCGCGCACCCGAGCTCGTGCGCATGGACAACGGCCCCGAGCTGACCGCCAACGTCCTGCGCGACTGGTGCCGCTTCTCCCGCGCGGGTAGCGCCTACATCGAGCCCGGCTCGCCCTGGGAGAACCCGTTCGTGGAATCCTTCGCCTCCCGCGTCCGCGACGAAGTGCTCGCGGTGGAAGCTTTCCACTCGCTGCCCGAGGCGAAGATCGTGATTGAGGAGTGGAGAAACACCTACAACACCCTGAGGCCGCACTCGAGCCTCGGCTGGCAGACCCCCGCCGCCTACGCAGCAGGATGGAGGACCTGAGGAAGCCCGACTGTCATAGCGAGTGGACCGACGAACGGGGTCTGGTCACGAGCACTCGGGCACGAGCAGCCTGTGCACCTGAGTCTTAGCGGAGCGACCCTCTTCCTGAGCGCGATGCATGAACGTGCTCAGTTGAACTCCATTCGCAATGGTCGAGTCCCGACGCCGAGAATGATGTCCGACTGCGTCGGATCGCGCACGATCTCCGCAAGGCACTCCGCATGCTCCGAGGAAAGCTCGTCGAACTGCAGCATGTTGTAGTCGAGGAACTCGACCTCGACATCGACACAGCCGACCCGCCGTAGCAGCCAGTCGAGCTCCACAGGGGTGTATTCGCGGTGATGCCCTTCCCAGGGCGGCTCACAGTCGTATTGATCCTGCAGCGGCTGAAAGATGGTGGCGCCACGCTCGAGCGCCCGCCGGTTCCAATAGCGAGCGAGGTTGGGGGTATCGAGAAGTAAGAGCCCTCCCGGCCGCACGTTCCCGAACAGCGTCTCGAGCAGGAACCTCGGCGTGTGTGGCACATGCTCGATCACGGCTGCTGCCAAGACCACGTCGAACTCACCAAGGAGTTCGATCTCTCGGAGCTCGTTCTCGCGCATCGTCGAGACTACTCGCACGCCATCGCGCTCGAGCAGATCCACGTAGCTCGCGAACGTGGCACCGTAGGTCGCGTACCGGTCACACGCGACGACGTCGTAGCCGAGCCGTTGGAGGGCCAGTGCGAACGAACCGAACCACGAACCGACCTCGAGGATCGCGCCTGACTCGAATCCTCGACGACGAAGCGCCTCGACGACACGCACGACTCTGACGACGTTCATGCGCAGGTATGAACGAAGTGCATCCGGAGCCATGGAGGCGACATGACTCTCCAGTACTCCTGGCCTGTAGTCATCGATCCGCTCGACGAGGTCTTCCGCTGTCTCATGGACAGTGCGCTCCATCTCCCCCGCCCAGAGCTCCCGTCCAGTCGGCACCGCAAACGGGACGCGCGGAGGGCGAACCCGGAGCCACGGTCCGCCAGCGTCTCGGCGCCTCTGATCTGCATCGAGCCCCAGCCGCCGAACACAGCGCTCCTGTGCCGCGCGCGGATTCCGAAGGGCGAGGACAACCTCGTCTTCAGTCAGTTCAATCGGCGGCAGCGAGCCGTGGTCAGCACGGCGCAGGCTAAGGCGCATCACTCAATCCGGCGGCGTGACGCTCTTGCCGACGGTACCGAGTGCTCAGGAGCGGGCAACGTCACCGTCGGGTGCGACACGCTGCGACGCCATACGGGGCACCACCACCTCGCACTCCCACTCGAGGAGCGGACGGACGACCCCTTTCCACTGGCCGCTGAAGACGCCTCGTGCCGAGTCGCCCTCCCCGGGATCGAGGACCTCGAACGAGACCGCCTCGTACACCGCAGCGTGGTGCTCGAGCTTGGGGAAGTCGATCGAGCAGACCGCCGCCTCCACGATCACCGAGCCCTCGTTCAGCAGGTTCCCCGGGATCCACGCGGTCGAGACATACTCACCGGGCGCCGAACGCTGTAACCAGCGCTCGTGGGTATCCATCGCGTTGAACGCGACCGCCCCCTCCTGGTCGAGGACCTTGACCTTGGGGAAGACCGGCTTGCCCTCGCGCAGCACCCTGAAGACGATCTCGATCCCGATCGGTCGCCGTACATCGAACACATCGGGCGGCATGCCCTCGTGGGAAGGAACGCGGATCGCCAGGATCTTCGCCAGGTCGTCTCCCGGAGCCGTGTCCTCGGTCCACGTTCGCTCCGTCCCCGAGCTGTGCGTCTGGTGCAGGTAGCTCGCGATCACGTCGACCGGCGGGCCGTTGCCGACGACGTATCCACTCTCGATCTGGAGCGCCCGATCGCACAGCTGCGCGACCGCGGGCAGCTGGTGGGAGACGAAGATCACCGTGCGCCCCGAGCTCCCGAGTTCCTCCATGCGCCCGAGACAACGGCGCTGGAACTCGGCGTCGCCGACGGCGAGCACCTCGTCGACGAGGAGGATCTCGGGCTCGAGGTGAGCGGCGACCGCGAACGCGAGCCGGACGTACATCCCGCTCGAGTACCGCTTCACGGGGGTGTCGATGAACTTCTCGACCCCCGAGAACTCGACGATCGCGTCGTATCGCGCGTCGATCTCGCGCCGCTTCATCCCGAGAATCGAGCCGTTCAGGTAGACGTTCTCGCGGCCGGTGAGCTCGGGATGGAAGCCCGTGCCGACCTCGAGCAGGCTTCCCACTCGGCCGCGAATCTCGACACGCCCCGCGGTCGGCGTCGTGATCCTCGTCAGGACCTTCAGCAAGGTCGACTTGCCGGCCCCGTTTCGCCCGATGATGCCGAGCACCTCTCCCTGCCGAACCTCGAAGCTCACGTCCCTGAGCGCCCAGATCTCTGCAGCCTCGGCGTGATGCTCTCGGCGCCTGATGCGCCGGCCGAGGTGAGACAGGGACTCCCGCAGCGTCCCGTACGCGGCCTGGTGCTCGCCGAGGCTGTAGCGCTTGGCGAGGCCGTCGGCTCTGATCACCGTCGTCATCAGATCGTGTCCGCGAACCGCGGCTCGGCCGACCGGAAGACGGCGAGGCCACCGACGAAGAGCACGGCCGCAACCGCCACCCCCAGCGCGGTCTGCCCCCAGACCGGCTCCGGCGCGTCGAGCACGGCCCAGCGCCAGCCGCTGATGACCGCGGTCATCGGGTTGAGCGCGAGGATCCACTGCCACTTCGTCGGGATGTCGGAGACGGCGAACATCACGCCCGAGAGCAGCGGCAGCACCTGCAGGAAGACCGGGATCATGTACCGCACGTCGCGGAAGCGGACGTTGATCGCCGACAGGAGGAAGCCGCTCCCGAGCGCGGTGACGACGGCGAGTCCCATGAAGAGCGGCGCCGTCACGAACTGGATCCCCTGCGGCCAGGTGTCGTAGTACCACATGAGGAAGACGAGGACGGGAAGGCCGATCAGGAAGTCGAGGTAGGGGACGAGCACCGCCGCCAGGGGCAGGAGCGTGCGCGGGAAGTACACCTTCGTGACGAGCTGGAGGTTCGAGACGAGGCTCATGCTCGAGAGCGCGAGCGCGGAGGCGAAGTACTGCATCGGGAGCACGCCGGCGAGCACGAGGCTCGGGTAGGGGGTGCCGCCGTCCGGGAAGTTCGCGAACTTCCCGAAGATGACGACGTAGACGGTCGCCGTGAACACGGGCACGAGCAGGGCCCAGGCGATCCCGAGGAATGTCTGCTTGTAGCGGACGACGATGTCCCGCCAGACGAGCGTCCACAGCAGGTCCCGGTAGTGCCAGAGCTCGGAGACCGCCAGGTGCGGGAGGCGGCTCGCGGGCTGGATGACGCTGAGGCGATGCGCTGCGGCTTCGTCGACGAAGGCGACCGCTGCGTCCGCCGCTGGGCCGGGGTTGCCGCCCGTGTCGCCGACGCCGTCGCTCGTCCGCTCGTCGACGAGACTCGATCCGGGGGTCGTCACCCTGACGATGCTAGCGGCCGGGGAGGTCTTCGCTCCCCCGCGACCGCCCCGAGCGCGGTCACCACGAAGACGGGGTAGACGGGAAGAG
>Ga0233417_10000132_pt1 | contig 19711 bp, 19 predicted proteins | sample Sed_MG_FD_189023 | JGI IMG/M metagenome (GOLD analysis project Ga0233417, IMG submission 189023) | Sediment microbial communities from Lake Towuti, South Sulawesi, Indonesia - Sediment_Towuti_2014_0.5_MG | ecosystem: Environmental > Aquatic > Freshwater > Lake > Sediment | place: Indonesia... | reverse complement strand
TGCCATTTTTTGTGAATCATCGAGATTATTCGTTATCGTAATCGAAATGTCTTTGCTATTTCCAAAAGGATCTATTATATCTGGATACTTTAGGACATTTTCTGACACAATTTCGCAGTTCATTAACTTATCGCATTCTTCCTCGTTGAGGCCTTCCATTGTGCTTGGCTGCTCTATGGCATTTACTCTCACCGTAATGCTCTGGACTGAAACTAGCGTTAAGGTTATCATTATCAATACTAGATACGTTGAATTCCCTGACAAGTGAACATGTGTATCTCGCACTATTTATTTGAATTTGGAAAAAATTATTATTAATAAACTTAGGTCAATTGAGTGTAAAAGAAAGTTATAGATGTATGTTATGTTAAAAGAAGTATCCGTTGTTGCAAGTTTGTCAATGATTTGCAAGTTCAGTTTTAATCACGATGTATATTTTTATTCACAATTAACGAAAAATACGTCTTATTCGTCGCTAAAATTGAATAACACCATATGATTAATGAATATCAGAACAATAGGTACTTTTTTGTGAAGGGGATCTACACTACTAGACTCATGACTTTGTTTGTTCTAGTAAGCATCCTGTTCTTGTCATCGTATTATGGAATAGCAAGCGCAGAAACGGTAATGTGCAGGAATGATGATTCTGATAAATCTTGCAAGGGATCGGAGAAGACTGATGTTTTGGTCGGAAACAAGGATTCTAACAGAATGAATGGTCTAGAGGGCACTGACTACATGTTAGGACTTTTTGGTAATGATTACATTATTGGATATAATGGCAGTGATACACTCGTTGGCGGTGCAGGTAACGATGTTTTACACGGAGGGGGAGATAAGGATGCTTTGATGGGCAGTACCGGAAATGATAATATTACGGGTGGTTATGGCGCAGACGAAGTGATCGGTGGAGAAGGCAACGATACCATACTGGGAGGTAATGGTCCTGACACAATCATAGCAGGACAGGGTGAGGACTTTATTGTGGGAGGCCCTGGATTAGATGAAATAAGTGCGGGAGAAGATGATGATAAAATTTATACTGCAAATAGGAACACTACCGAATCCGATAATTCTAAGGATATTGTTTACTGCGGAGAAGGAAATGATGAAGTATGGCTAAATACCAGTATGGATGAGGACGAGGTAAGTAAAGATTGCGAAATATTACATGAAGGGTGATTACAAATACCCAAGTTGGTACGCTCATGTTACGACCGACGTGATTTTAAGAACTGCTTTCTCCGAGTAAGTCTTACTTATTGAGTCAGTAAAGTACTAAAAAGGTCTAAAATCTACAGTGCCCCGTATATCCAGAATATCGACTTGTTGTGATATACCCAGTGCCCTCTCATTCTCAATTTCATCATAACATCTGCGATAAAATGGACAGTCTGGACATTTACTTGATTTTAGGGGCTCTATCAATCGTGGAAGGACTGTCACATCGTGATTTTCAAGAGCACTTACAAGTATATTCTTTCTTAATACCATTTCATTTCTCAATATCTCCCTAGTGATATCCTCCTTGGGAAGGTATACTGACCAGCTCTCTATTCCCGGAGATTTGGCATCATTCGGTCTAAAGTAATACTCTCCAGTTTCGTCTTTCTTTATCAATTTCAATTCTCTGATATTATACCTGATAGAAATAACACCTCTTTCAATCCCTGTCATAGTTAAATAATAAAGCAGTTGTCTTAAATAGGAACGAAAGGTATAATCATTTATATCTAGTCGCTTACCGGTAACTGTGTCTTTCAGCTCAATTATTACCGTTTTGTCATCTGTATTATCCATGATGTCCGGATGAGCAACTATTCCGTCCATTTGTAGCTCCGCCTGCGCCACCCCAATTTTTGCAAGCTGGGTGATGGCAAACTCACTTGCTTCACCCCTAACGAAGTGATGTATAGATTCATCAGTAATAGGAGCTTCATCAGGATAAACTCGGGTATAGTACTGTTTTCTGATACAGGAGCTCGGCAGTATGTCTGAAACATGAATGGATCCCGATACTGTCCTTTCCTTTTTCCTCTCATCATATCTTACTCTTAAATTATTTCTTAGCAAATCTGTGAATTCTGAATCAGGTCGAATGATGATTGCCATAACTTGATAGAGAATATCGACATGCTGCGTCTTAATAGTTATTTTATTTGATGGGAGTCTGCTGAAAAATATTTTATATACTCCATATTTAGATTAGGATTTACGGAACACAAAGTTAAGGTATTGGGCATTGGAAGCAGTATGAGGAAAAATTCCGTTAGTACTAGGGCTCTCCGTAATGTTCTTGAAATTATTTCTGCAAAATATGAAGCCGAAGCTAGATTTGTGAGCCTCTTGGAAACAGAATTGCCTATATACAGGCCCAGTGCTGGATTTGAAAATGAAAATGTGAAAACTGTTACATCTGACGTAAATTGGGCTAACGTATTTCTTTTGGCCTCGCCCGATTATCACGGGTCAATGTCAGGAACAATGAAAAATTTTCTTGATTTTTTCTGGAAGGAATTTTCTGGCAAAACTTTTGGATACATTGTCTCATCCCATGAAAAAGGACTAACTGTCATGGATCAGATGAGGACTGCGGTAAGGCAGTGCTATGCTTGGAGTTTGCCTTATGGAATTTCAATAAACGAGCGAGAAGACTTTGATAAAAATGGCCAAATTGTTAACAAGCGATTGCAAACTAGAATGGAGATGCTTGCCAGAGATTTGGTTGTCTACGGCGGGTTAATTTATTCCCAATTCATGAATGATATGGATTCATCAGAAACAAATACGTTTGCTCATTATTATCTCTAGAATGGAGTGTCAGTTCTATCTTTTCATAATTGTCTTGATAAAATAAAAAGACTAGACCATTCAGTTAACTTTGTTTAGGAAATCCTATTATAAATGCAAACAAAGCAGGCATGGAAGACAGAAAAATGACGGGTCTGGACACGTCTTACTATCAAAAAAGCAAAGACGCTTTTTCCAACTTCTTGGACATGCCGTTTTGGATTTGGGATGCCTCTACACACAGAAGTCAATACACTACGGAAGATGGATATTGTTGCTTTAATCATATGCTGTCTTTGCCTAGTAAAGATGGTGTTTCATATCCGCTGTTTAGGTTTCAAAAGATAATCTTTGATATCCTTGAGCAAAACCAGAATGTCTGGGTAAAGAAAGCGCGGGGGCTTGGACTTACAACTTTCATTCTTAGATATCTCGCTTGGAAAATTCTTTTTTCATCGGAGTTGGATCATAAATCGATATACATTATTTCAGGCAATGATAACAGATTCAATGATAAAACGGATCTAATTCTGAAGAAATTGTTTGAAAAAAGATTCCCTACACTAAAACTGAATTCAAGATTCACTGATTTATGGTTAAAAAGAACCCGAATAAAGATTCTGAATCCCAGTGATATTGTTGATTTTGCAGCCTTTGATACAGCATACTTATTTATCGACGATGCAGATTTTCTGGCGGTCTCTGATCAGATTAAACTCGAAGAAGCGATTTCATCATTTCTGGTAAGGAGCAATTGCAGAACGATTATGGTATCGACACCGAATCAACGTGGAGGTTTTTTTGAAAAAATAGAAAATGATACAAATTCACAGTATGCAAAACTGCATCTTGATTATAGATATGGAATGGGTACGCTCTATGATAACAAATTTATTGAAACAAAGAAATTGGAGCCCGAGTTTGATAGAGAATACAATATCCTTTATGAATAATATCTGATATTAGTATAATATGCAAAACGAATTAATTACATATATCAATCATCAATCTATCAAAGAAATTGTAAAATGAGAATATTGTGATAAAAATATTTCAATTATAAAATATTCTCCAATTCAAATTCGAGTAAATAATGCACTCTCTAATGGAACAATCATTTTCAGAACATACAATTCAGAAAGAAATAGCATCATCATACATCACATTATCCTTCCGGTATTAATTTAAATACAATTTTTTGGCAAATAAAATCTATTGCTGATTTCAGGACATAAATCTGATAAAGGCCTAGTACGAGAGAACAATGAGGATGCCCTTTATGTAAATGACAATGTAGGAGTATATGTTTTAGCTGACGGGATGGGCGGACATGAAGGAGGAGAAATAGCAAGTAACATTGCAGTTAACGCCATAGCAAAAAACCTATCCTGCTCAATAATGATCTCTCAAAAGAACACGCTTGAAGATCTACTCTGCAATGCACTTTGCAGAGCAAACGATGCGATCATCTCATATAGAAAAAATCATATTGAATTAATGGACATGGCAACAACGGTAGTGATTTTAACTCTTCGTGATAACACTGCTAATTACGTACATTTAGGCGACAGCAGGGCATATTTGTTCAGAAAAAATGATACTCTGCTTCAATTAACTACCGATGACTCTTTGGTAATGGAAATGGTAAAGCAAGGATTGATTAGTAAAGATTATTCGCGAAGGCACAGTCTAAGTAATATTGTTACACGTTATGTTGGAACTGCGAATTTGGCAATCCCTGAAATTCATCAATGTGAGGTGGAAACAAATGATAGCATCATGCTCTGTTCAGATGGTCTCACCAATATGCTAACTGAGGAAGAAATAAAGTCGATTTTAAGCAGAAATAATTCGATGGGCCCTCAAGATATATGTAATCTACTTGTTGATAGCGCAAATAAAAATGGCGGCGAAGATAATATCTCAGTTATTGTAATTCAAAACAAATAGAAATTTCATTAATGACAATTTTCAACGCTTAATAGAACTTAGCAGCTTGGGATTTTCAATAGTCTGTTGTGTATCGGAGGGCTGAATTAATTACTAACGAATCAGAGTCAGCCTTCAGGAGAAGATAACAGAGTAAATATGTTTCCATCAAGGTCCTTTACAAGAGACATTGTGCCACCCCATTCCTGTTTTTCTGGTTTTGTAATGGCAACACCCTTGGATTCAAGTTCCTCAAAGGTTGATTGAATATCTGATGAATAGAACCAAATTCCGGTGTTTCTTCCAATGCTTTTCTTGGCGATTTCTAATTCTTCAGGAGACATCAGTTGTGAATTAGGTTCCATAATACTTAGCGTCGATTCTGAGTCTTTGGGTGCGACCTCTATCCATTTTCCCCCAAAAAAGGGAACATTCATTCTAATATCAAAACCAATTTTTTCTGTATAAAATTTCACTGCCTGCGCTTGGTCTGATACCATTATAACAACACCGCCTATTGTATTAATCATTGTAAGCATTATTCTGGACAAGAATTATTATAAAGTTGCCGCCCATGTTTGAAAATAAACAACTGATTTCTTGATCGTTATGATAAGGTAGTCATTAACATTAAACTCCGATATTATTTTGAATCTTAACATGTAGAATCGAAGATCATTGCACAACAACAACTGGTTTCTAAAAAATTATTAATTACCTATTAGGAAGATATAATACTGATCAAAATTGATAATGGCAAGAATTTTGAGAGCGGAACAAAACGACTATGTTTCCAAAGATGATGAGGATATAGAAGACGATTTTGAAGACGATCTTGAAGACGATCTTGAAGATATTGAAGACGATCTTGAAGATATTGAAGACGATCTTGAAGATGTACAAAGCCAACAATAGAGCCATTTTCATTTGAAGTCAATCATGACCAATCTACTTTGCATCATGTTTGGTCTCCTTCTATACTCGGATTACGGTTTCTGGTCCACCAGAGGAGAATGGAAATAACTATGGATCTTCCAGAACCCAAAACCCAAGCATTGATAGTAAAACTCATCCTACATAAAAGAACAGAGAAATCACTTCAATTACTTTCAAGTTTTTATAATATTCAAGCTCCAGAAATTGTTGTTGGTACTGTTAAGGGTAAAAGAAAGACTGTACATGCTGTATATGTACATAGTCAAAGACGCATCTATGCAACAAATTCTGATATATTTTACAATCCCTTTGTGATTCTGCATGAATTTTATCACCATTTGAGATATAGGGGAATGGAGCATAGAGGTTCGGAAAAAAGCGCGGATAAGTTTGCACTACATTTCATTAATTCATATCGATCGCAATGTACAATTGCCTCTCAGTCAAGGACAAATACCATAAGAAAAAATCAAAATTAGTATATGATAAATCAGAATTGCAGAAAAGTCAGATCAGTCAGGTGTTCCAGATGTTTCTTCGAAACAGAATCGCTTACTTTCTTTAATTCATTTTTAGCTTTGGAAGAATAAGAAATGTACAGTTGCTCCATCTTATCTATGAACTCAACTGATTGTTCATTATTTCTTACCAATATGTTAAACAGTCTATCTTCATTATTCCAATCCAAAATGTCATCATGTATCTGGTATGCTATCCCAATCAAATGTCCAAAACTTCCCATTGCACAAATTTCTTCCTCATTTCCTCCACCTAAAATGGAACCAATTTTTGAAGCCGCCTCAAACAATGAAGCAGTCTTGTGCTCAATAACCTTTATGTAGTCATCGTCTTTTAGGGAAGGGTCTTTGGTCAGTTTTATTTCCATCATTTCACCCTCACTCATTTTTGTTGCTGCCATTGACAATTCTGCTGATACTCTGGCGTTGTTAATTTTGGTACAGATATTCAAAATTATGCCTAGAACAAAATCGGCTGTAAGAATACTGCTGTTATATCCATATTTAACATGGAAAGATGGCTTCCCTCTTCGATAATCTTCCTTATCTATTATATCGTCATGAATAACAGATTCAGTGTGAAGTAATTCAATTGCACATGATGCTAGAAACATGTCTTCAGTTATGTCCGAATTTATTCTTTTGTTGGATAATATCGTCTCTGCTGACAAAACCAGAATTAACGGTCTAATTCGTTTTCCACCATCTGACGCATATCTCAACGGTGTGTAAAACTCGGACCAAGAATAAAGATCTAATTCTCTCGCAAGATACTCGTCAATTCTTGACAAATAAGAACTAAATTGTTCTAAAAGTGGATTTGCTTCAATATTTCTCCTATTCAAGAATGGAACCTAGCCTAGACTAGTGTTCATTCATTGATATTTAATCCTTTTACAAAATTTGCACAGAATCAAGCCATTCTTTGAATAATATTATTTTACATTGATTTCAGAATTTTTTATCTACGAAGTCCACTCAAAAATAAATTGAGAATGCTCCGGCCGGGATTTGAACCCGGGATCTGCGACTCGAAAGGCCACAATGCTTGACCGGACTGTGCAATCGTTCTTTTATGGTACGATTACTACACCACCGGAGCCACTAGGATGATGAATAAATCACAATATAATACTTTACGGCTACAAGAATAATCATTTTTTTGTCGAGTTTTAACTGTCAGTTTCTACATCATAATGTGTCTATCTTATACTGAATAAGATTAACTGAGAAAAATTTTATCACACAAGGTTTTATTATAGGTTAGTGATAATCGTAGTTGATGAACAAACTGATTTACAGGATAGATCAAGAAGTAGATAAAAGAAGTCTTTTAAAACATCCATTCTATAAGATGTGGACAAACGGTGAATTAAGTATTGATCATTTACAAGGATATTCTCTGGAATATTTTCAATTAGTGAAAGTGGTTCCGGAATTGGTTAACAATATTCTGCTGAAAATGGGTGAATCAAAACTAAGGCGCATTGTTGAAGAGAGTCAAAAAGAAGAGGAAAGTCATGTAGAACCATGGATAAGATTTGCTAGTTCTTTAGGAGTGAATAAGAAAGATCTTTTGAATCATGTTTGTGATGAAAATACGAAAGAAGCTGTGTCTTCACTTGTGGACTTGACTAGATATTCATTGGATGAAGCTATATGTGCGATGTATGCATACGAGATGGACTTGCCAAATATAAGCAAATCAAAGATTGAAGGATTGAGCAAATTTTACAATTTATCAAGTCCAGATTCAAAAAAATATTTCGAAATTCATCAGGAAGCAGATATCAGACATGCAGCGATATGGCGTAATATGATTAGAAAAATTCCAGATCATAAATATGAGTCTTGTATTGATTCGGCCGTTGAATCACTAAATGCACAGAATTTACTATTGGATGCGATATATGAAAAATACGTGAAGCCATTCAACTAGCCAATTATTTCCCCTGCAGCCGGCAATCCATGAGTAATTTCTAGGGACTTGTCGTATTCAAAACCTTTATACATATTTTAATATCGAAAAAGTTTGTTGGGCCCATAGCTCAGCCTGGTTAGAGCGACCGGCTCATAACCGGTCGGCCGGGGGTTCAAATCCCCTTGGGCCCATTGTATTTAAGTTTTACTATACTAGCAATTGTTTCTAATTTTAGTAAAATGAAAAATTTATGAATTTAATATTGTATCTTTTCAGCATATCATAATTAAACAGGAATCACCTGATTTTGATATCCTGGCAAATCAATAAATGTTCTAAACTTAGCAAATAAGGAAGATCTTTAATTATGAACCGAACACCGGATAAGCTAATTGGTAGATTCATTTATCTGCTTAATGTTTTAGTGATCTTTTTTCTAATTTTATTATTAATTGGTTTTTTGGCGTTTGATTATGAGTTGCTGGGATTCCAAAAACAAGTAATTCCAATCCCACATGAGGCAGAGTATTATTTTGAAATAGTCGTATGGATCCTTTTTGGGATACTGGTATTGGATCTTTACCTGAAATATAGAATAATAGGTAATTGGAAATTATTCTTTACTAAACAGTGGCTAGACATACTTACTACTATTTTAATACCCGTGCTGATACCTCTCAAGTTCACAATTACGTTTACCAAATTTTATAAAGTCTTAAAAAGTGGTAAATATGGGTTAAAGTTAGCTGAGAAAATAAGGAAATTATTTTTCTAATGTCATATGAGAAATAATTTTGTATCTTGTGTTTGGGATAACTTGATCAACCTAAATTATACCAAGATTCCCTATGTTATCACAAAACGCCACCGTGAAAGACTTTGTTTTTAATCTGAACCAGTTTAGCAGCGATATTGTATTGAGTAACGATGGATTCTTAATACCACAGATAGTTACCAAATTTAGAATGAGCGCATCTCGAAGCTATGAAACTATAAAAGATTTTTATCTAGAATCGATAAGGAATTTGCAAAACGGTATAGAAATTGATAGAACTATGGATGAAATCTTAAATACCAAAGAATTCGACTATTTGGTAAAGCAAGTGAAGAGAAATACTGTACAATCAGATACGATTTTTAACAGGGAAACGAAATCAGAATTATTCTTTCAAGAACCTCTTTCCTCAGCTCTAAAATGCAAAATCTGTGGTGGGTACATCCATGTTAATTCCATTTCTGTCGATCACATTGTAAGGGTTCGTGATAATGGAGAAGGATCAGTAGATAATGCTCAAGTGGTCCACCCCTTTTGTAATACTGGTTATAAAAATTGAACTTGGGTTATTTTGAATAATAAACCGGTCTACAAATCTGCATGAGAATTAGAATAAATTGTACATAATGGTGCGAATTCAGATTTATAGTGAATGTAAGTCTTATGATTTGTTCAACAGAATTCTGTCAGGTTGTGCCTAAAATAATATTATTACTGTTACGATACTATTGTAAATAGCTTCTCTGCTTAAGAAACTGGGATTTCTAAGTTTGACTGGTCTGAAAAAACAGACCGTCAGAAAATCCCTCTTGCATGTTTGGAACTATTATGCTGCTTATTATCACTAAAAATGAGATAATTATTTGAATATATCCTTCCATGTAAATTTTGGAAAATAAGAGGTAATTTATATGTGTTATTTCTAGTATTCTATTTTGTAATCCTATATTCCATGTGAACCGAAAGAAATGGTTTTCTAAAAATAATCTTTATGTTGGAAGTATGGGCTTCACAACCAAATGAAGTCGAGTAAAAAATATTGTAATTATTATGTTGATTTTCTTTAGGATATTCATATTCTTTTTTATGGAAATCTTTACTCCAAATATTTCAAATAATATGGCAGTAACAAATGGGCCAAGAACTGGATCAAAGCAGCAACATCAATGGTAACAACACGCTAAATCAAACGAAAGCTCTAATGACTGGAAATTATACTTTATCGATAGGAACCAAGTGCGGAGACTTAACTTATTCTAAAATGGTTGAACTTGTAGTTGACTAAATTATAGGCCAACATGAGCATAACATTTTTCGTTTAACCAAATCAGTCGCTTTTTAACTTCAAATTGTAAGCGAGATACAGATTAGGATGAATTTGGCCGTGGACAATACTATATACATGTTCTAACGATGAGTTACTACTTATTGCCTGAATTAAATTATCTATTCCTAGATCTAGACTTGTTACAGATTCTTCTTTCATGCTCAGGGGTATCTGCATCAGTCCTGTTGAATTTTCTAAGGTTGATTTTTCTAAATTATCCGTAAATAGGTTCTTTAATGACTTAGCGATCGTTAGGGACGTTCCATAATTGACTTCATTCATGTTACTAATTGTAAGATTACTGAATGCCTGATTTGATTGATTATTGTAAGACATGAACATATTCGACTGCGGTACTTGTCCCATACTTTTTCCTGTCAGGTTGTGGTCAGTCATCCTGTCCATGTTCATTATCATTCCTACGCTCATGGTTTTCAAATCTAACGCAGTACGTTCATCAAGCCCATTTGCTAGACCGTATTGCTTCAGGCTTTCATCTGCAAGGTCTGCTGCAACTAGAGCCTTTGTGCTTAAAGAAACATTGGAAAAAGCATTTTCAAAGTTACTAAGATTGGTGGTTATTTTTGTATCATTACTGAAATAAACTAGTTCCTTAAGCAAATCCATGGCATTTTGTGAATGTTCTGTGGCTATTGATTTTGACTTTGTCTGGTTCTGTGAGGCGAGTAAATCCTCGATTTGGTATCGCTTTATCAATGTATGAAATGTTGAGTCCTTATTAGTGTAAAAGCTGTGACTGTTTACATTTGGAATCAGAGTTACAATCACAATTCCAATGAATGTAAAAATTACGTAGAGGGAAAATTTCAATGCCTTATTTGTGGAATAATGCTAATAAAAAAGTACCCTCGTTTTCCAATTATGGCTTTGGTTTAATTCCTACGTTAGCAAGTGGCATATTTTATTCATATATCCACCCGCAAACTTCTGAAAAGGCCAGAGTCAAAACATTTTAAACATTCCTATTCTTCATAAAATGACAAAAGTTTAACAGATACGGATGAAATAATAAAAATTATTAATCAATTTGAATGATAGGCAAAAGAATTTTCTAGAGATTATTGGAACAGTAGGAGGCTTAATAGTCGCTATGATAATTATTGTTGTTATTTTTTCTCCTATTTGTAAGCATACAGGTTGTTAAACCCCTAACTTACCACTTATAAGGTAAACCCCGATAACTTACCAGAACTCAATTTACATAGGCTTTTATAATAGCTACCTACAACTTTTTTTTGACGATGAAAAATCAACGAAGATGGGGAGAATTGATTACAATCTGCTCTGGCATTGGTTTGGCTATTGCAGGATTAGTTGTTAGCGTTCCGCCGGTGTCGTATGGTGGATTATGCATAATGGGTCTTGGAGTAATCTCTGCATTCTGGCGATAGTGTTTCAAATCTATACGCAAACTAAATTCAAATGAAACAATAATCATGATTAGACAAATACTAAACCCGTTTGGCTTACGTTGCAACTGTAGATACGTTAAGATTGAGCTCGAAGACATATAACTTATCATGACTTATACCTAAACATGAGCGATGAACTGTTAATTGCAATAATATTAGCAGGTGTAACAATTATCAGTGTAATCATCTTTGTGCCGTATTTTAATGACCAAAGATGTAATGAAGACTATTGTAACATGACGCTAAAGAAACTGGGAGTGATAAATAATACTATTATGGAAAAGTAGTTATCTTATATGACAATAATTTATGGGGGTGTACGTTACTTAATGTATTAGTTTTAAACCTCTTAGAGCGATAACCGCGGGTTGAAAACCTTTACAATAACGTTCTGATCGTCGAGTTAATCAGGATTTTACAGCTATTAAGATTTTCATCTTTGATGTACGATTACACGCAGTTCTATCTAGGGTAACGATTCATATTACAATACGACTGTTATTAAGTTGGATTTAAGTCCGACAAAGGTTATATCATCAATCCTTTAAAATCCTCAGGCCGTATAAACCGATGATTTAGATCTTCATTTTCATGTTCTTCCAGTTAAATTTTATCTGATTTGGGCGCATATGGACTATTAGTTGAATTAATCTTTGTCTTTAGTTGAACTGTGTTCTGTAAATTAAGTATGATTTTTTCTTGTCTTCAGCATTTATCAAATCTGCTACAATAATGCATTTTTCTATTTACACTCGTTATTTGATAGTTGGAAAATCTGGCAGACCACAAAAAAAAAGTGACGTTTAGTTTTGGTCCGTCAGAATAGAATAATTTGTATTTGTTATATCAGAGACATTCCCCTCTATCTTTGTTTTCAATAGGTTAATTGAAGAATCAAGATCATTAATACTCTCACTAGTTTTTTCTATCTTTGAAATCATTTCGGAGCGATATTTTTCGTACAATTCTGTTTTGGATTTCAAGTCTTCTAAATCACTCATATTTTTGGAATTGACCGATGATTCTAGTTGAATCAATTCTTCCTTCAAATTATTTAGGTTTGTTGAAAACGAAGGAAATGAGTTGACAATTTCATCTATTTGATTTATTGTTTTTTCAGGATCCTTAATTTGGATACTCTTATCAACAATAAGTTTCCTAAGTTGGCCAAATAATAGAATGTATTCAGATATGTCACGAAAAATTTCTAATGGTTCATTTTGCAAGATTTCAAGTCTTCCCTGAGTTTCCCTTGATGCTTGATAAGAAAATTTGGTTATTGGGCGAGAGAGGTTAGAAACCATGTTTATGATGTTCTTTTCAAATATAGCAATTTCATTTTTTTTGTCACGGATTTTTTCCAAAGTAGCCATTGTACTCAGGAATTCTTCTGATCTTTGAAAATCATCATATTTTCTTTTGTTTTCTTCAATGTTCTTATCCATACTTTCTCTTTCTTCTGTTAATTCTGAAAGTATTCCTTCCTTATCTTTCCTTTCATCAGCCTTTTCCTTTAATAAAACCAAATCATCCCTGCAAGCAACGCTTTTGTTAATTTCAGGTTCCTTACCAGATAATGTTTTTGTTACCTCATTTAGCAATGATGATAAATTTTCAAAATCGCTTTTAAATTTACTTATTTGCTTTCTCATGAACTCATTAAGAATTCTGTTATGGGAATCTCCGACTTGTCCAAATCTATTTATTAATAATTCTAGGTTATTCTTGAATCTAACTGCATCCTCATAATTGTTAATTTCAGAAGATTCAATGAACGATTCCTTCTTAATGCTTGTAATAAAGATTCTCTTTGAATTATTAATTAAAGATTCAAACTGGGGGTTTTCAACTTTAATTTCTTGCTCTTCCAACTCATTTGCATCGATTCTTAATCGGTCTAGACAGTCAAGTATCGACCTTCTTGTGGGCTCAAGATCACTTATCAAATCTTTTTCGAGTATTTTCTTTTCTTTTTCTATTATTTCCAGTAATTCCTTATCTGTAACTGTTTGAATAGAGTTGGTTTGGTTCTTTTTTTCATGGGAATTGTCAAATGTCTTCCTTTTGAAAAAGCCAAATTTGGGAGACAATGAATTACTATAATGGGTTACTACTAAAAAACCTAATCAAATTGATATCTGATTTTTCTGACCATCTAATTTTTGGCTAAATAAACAGCGATTTGCCAATTAATTGGAATTTTAATGATTGATAAATAATATACTAAATTTTTATAAACAAAAATTAGAGTCTAAAAAACTCATCAATTTATTCAACGTTGTAGCCATTTTATAAGTCAAATAACAACAATTTTTTCTATAGTTAGATTCCAAAGTTTTTATTAACAAGTAGTCTAATAATACCTTGAAGTATGGATACGTTGAGAAACATAACATTTACTACTGTAGCATTTGCACTTGGAGTTATTACACTTGCTAGTATTAGTATTTTTACTGTGTTTGCCGAGCCTAAAGTTGATATTTCTCCAACTTGCGGTCCTGCTGAACCAGGATTTAATATTGTTATAAATGCAAACGGATTTGCGCCGAACAGTACTGTGGCTGTGAAGTTTGTAACATCTGATAGTAAAATCCCACTATACACTCAGTATGATACAAATAGTACAGGTGGATTTAATGATGTCACATTTGCTGACGACCTTAAAGAAGGTCATTATAAACTATATTTGGGTGATGATGCTAATGGCGACGGAACATTTGATATTGGGGCCAAACGGATATATGCAAACTTGACAATACCTTGCCCACGTTAGATTTGAAATGTCTTCTGCAAATCTAACCACTATTGGGTAAAAATAAAATCGAACATGAATTCCTTTAATAATTTAAAAAACAATCTAATACTTGCAGTGTTTATCTCGTCCTTCACTATTGTCGCCTTGGGTACTTTTAGTGGAAACTTAATTCATTTCTTTTATCCTGACTCTACTTGTACATCTGCATGAGATTGCCGCTGTACCTCATTCCGATGCTTTAATCTGAGCAAGAGGTATTTTATCTGGATTTTTGTAGTGAACAATTTGCGATGCACCCGATTTTGGATAAATTCCAAATATTTGAGTAGCTTTAGCAACTGTTGATTCCTTCAGAGTTACCATGAGAATCTGACTTCCTGCGGATCTGTCCACCATGATTTTAGATAGTCTTTCTGTATTCTGAGCATCAAGATGTGCATCTACCTCATCCATGAGGTAAAATGGCGATGGTTTCAGAGACTGGAGGGCCAACAAAAAGACTGTTGCTGCCATTGTCTTCTCCCCTCCAGAAAGGGCAGTCGATTCTCTTGGAGGTTTTCCCTGGAATTGAACAAGGTAGGCAAGACCGCCAGCAAAAACATCATCATTCTCTATTTGAAGGTACGCAGATCCGCCAGTTATTTCAGAAAAAGTTTTTCTAATGTCTTCATCGACTTTCTTAAACGCGTCCATAAAAACATCTTTCTTTTCTTTATCGATTTCACTAATAAACAAGACTATCGAGTTTCTTTCGTTTTCAAGGTAATTCTTTCTAGAGGACATATCCCTATAACCTTCTATCACCGTAACGTATGTTTCATGGGCACGCAAATTAAGTCTGGTCTTTAAATCATCATATTCTCTTGTCAATTCAGATATGAGAATATCTACCTCAATAATCTCACTTTCCAATAGTTCCTTAAATCCTAACCACGTCAAATCATTCATTGCTTGGTTCTCTTGTGCGGTAAAATTAGAAATATCCTTCTTAATTGCAATTGATTCCTTTTCAATTCCATTTATCTCCCTGTATACCTGCCTTTCTTTATCATCTAAAGATTTTATCTGCTTTTCATAGTTCTGTAATATGGAATAAGAATCGCCAGACACATCAATAATCTTTTGTTCTTCTTCTCGTAGACCTATCAATTCTTTTTCTAATTGCTCAAGTCTTTGAGAAGCTGATTCATTTTGATCCTGTCTCTCTAACTTTTCTCTTTGAAGATTTTCTGCTTCATTTGACATTTCATTTTTTCTTTCTATAGATGACGCTATCTCATTTTCAAGGGACTTTATTGATGTGATAATTTCTCTATGTTCTATTTCACTATTTTCAATTTTTCTCAGAATTTCGGTCTTTTTATTAGTTAGTTCGGATAATTCATTATCTATTTTGTCATCAACCATAGATTGAAGTCTCGTCATGTATTTTTCGATAGAAGAAGTAATGATTGTATCTCTCTTTTTGTTTCTCACTAGCTGTGATTCTATTTCATTAATTTCTCTTGAAAGAGCGCCATTAATTGATTTCATTTTTTCAATTTCAGGCACTAGAGTTGAATTAACCTCACTTAAATGATTGGAATTTATACTATTTTCTGCTACAAGTTTTTCTAATTCTAGGACATGCATCTCTTTGTTTGAAATTTCGCTGTTAATCTTCTTCAATTCTGCCTTCATGTTTTCCAAATGTGATGATAAAATTTCAGAATTTTTTAGTAATGATCCAACTGATTCATTTAATATTATCTCTCTTGTGAGATCTGATATCTTGGAACCAAAATCTAGTGAAAGGGAATTTACATGTGGCTCAAATAGCTCACCAGCAATAGTAACGCATTTGTATCCTTGTTTCGATAATTGATATGCGGTCTTCGAATTCCTTACTACATATACGTTTTCAAATATAAAATCTACCAGATTAGGAACACTCGAATTTACCAAATCTGCAAGGTTTCCAATATAGTCATATCCTTTTAATTCTACTGTCTCCCTTCTTACTGAATTAAGTAACTCTGATGAGATAATTCTGAATCTAGGGAGATTCTTTTCCTTGATGTAGGTTGCAAGGCGAATCATTTCATCTACATTGGGAACGATACAACACTTCATCCAATCCTTCGCAACCGCGAAAACTGCCTTTTTATAAACATCATCATAATTCAGCATATCTCTTACCATGCCGATTATTTTGAAATCCTGTGAATTTCTGGTAAGATCAGCTATCGCAAAGTCCTCATTAGACAAATGAACTGCCATGGCATATTTTTCTTCATATGGAACTGCAAATTTTTTCACCCTGCTAACTGTATTCTCATATGTACTAATTTCATCTGAAAATAGCTGGCTTTCTTGCTTTAAACCGTCAAGTAATTTTCGTTCTGTATCTAAATCAGAGTAACATGTGTTTGAATTCAGAATTCTTAATTCTGATTCATTTTTGTCCAGTGTTCTATTCATGCTCTCTAGCGATGAAGTATTCTCTTCTATCTTGTTGTTAATGAATTTCTTTCGTTCTTCATGTCTTGCAATAAGAATACTGAGTCGGGATCCAATTTCAACTAACACTGATTTCTTATGCAAAAGCAATTCCTTCCATTTTCTATTCTTGTCTACACGTTCGGATATCTCATCTATTCGGGAATTAAGGACCTGCAGTTCCTCTTTCAACTGAACAAGGCGGGATTGTTTTTCTTGGCTTAGATTTCTCTTTTGTTGCATCGAGTGAGAAGAATCCCCAAATTCAGCTTCACTTTTTTCACCTTCTGATTCTATAAATGTAAAACGATCTTCAATATATTTAAGTCGAATTCGCGCTTCTTTAATTATTGCTTTATCCCTTTCAATATTGTAAACTACATCTGACAATTTGGTATCAATTTGGGCCCTGGACTTGTTTGACGCATCAACCTGATTCATAAAATTCGATTTTTCTTTATCCAGTTTGTTAATTTGCTCTCTTAGCTCATCGCGATTTTTAGCCAGTACATCTAGGCTGCCTTCGTTTGTCGCTAATATCTTACTGCGATTATCTATTTCGCCCTTCAAATACCTAATTTTATTTGAATACTTGATTGCTTTGAATTTCTTTAATTGAGATTCAATGAATGTATATCTTAATTGGTCATTTCTTTCAGCTTCTAGTTCATTTATCCGCTTTTTGATTTCATCCATCCTGGCAAGCGCAACTTCAAGTCTCCTGTCAGATTCTTCAAGTTGTTTTAGAGATTCGTTTTTCTTGTCATCAAAATATGACAATCCAACAATGTCTTCGATAATTTTCCTTCTTTCCTCAGAATTTAGTTCAGAAATTCTGGTAATCATTCCTTGCTGGACTATATTGAGTTTATTTGGGACTGCTACAATAATTTCCAATAATTCCAGAATTGTATTCTTTGAAACTTTCTTACCGTTAAGATAATATTGACTCTCGCCGGTCAGGCCCTCCATTTCTCGACTCATGGAAACCGTATCCATATCGATGGGTATACCTCTGTCAGAATTGTCAAAGGTTAAATTTACTCGCACTAGTCTGTGCGGGGAATTTCCACTATCGTGGAAAAGTGATTGAAACTTGTCGACTCGTAGCAATTTGGGACTATTTTCCCCCAAGGCAAACATGATAGCATCAAGTATGTTACTCTTGCCTGAGCCATTGGGACCTGTTACAGCAACAAGTCCATTGTTTAAATGCAATACAGTATTTTTAAATCCAAATGACTTGAAACCATATATCTCAAGTTTCTTTATATAGACCAAATACCTTGAGATCAGATTCTCATGCTTGTAAATATATTCTATTTGACAAAATAATTAGATCTAGATTGATACTTTTTTAGACAATAAAGAGGTAATTCATGGATTATCTTAGCGCTCTCTTTTCCCTTCAACAAATTCCATAAATGAATTCTTTGCTTCTACATATGGTCTTTGAATTGGAGGATGCTTAAAGCAATATGCCGATACACTATCCAACTGACCGGTGATTCCTCTGTCTATCGCTATCTTGGTACCCCTAATTGCATCAATCATGACACCTGCACTATTATAGGCATCAACAACCTTCAGTTTGACGTCTACTTCCACCGGAACTTTACCAAAGTATCTACCACGCATGGAGATGTAGCATACTTTGTCGTTTGCAAGGAATCCTACAAAGTCTGATGGACCAATTCGCATTGGCACTTCGTACGGAGCCATAGCTGCCACTGCACTTGTCTTGCTAATTCTCTTGTCTTCGAGACGCTCTTCATCAAGCATATTATAGAAATCCATATCTCCGCCAACATTTAGTTGGTATGTTTCGTCAACCTTTACACCTCTATCCACAAAGAGTTTGACAAGTGTCTTGTGCAATACTGTAGCGCCTAATTGACTCATGACATCATCACCTGCGCAGAGGAGATTCTTGCTCGCAAAAGCTTCTTGCCATTTCGGAGTAGATGCAATGAAAACCGGAATTGCATTGATAAATGATACGCCGGCGTCAAGACATTGTTCTACGTAATATTTAGTTGCTTCTCTGCTTCCAACAGGAAGGTAATTTACGAGTATTTCAGCTCCTGTTTCTTTAAGTATTTTTGAAACATCCACAGGAGGACTATCTGATATCTTTACTCTTTCATTTAGGCGTTTACCAACTCCGTCAAGTACCTTTGCTTTATGTACTTTAACACCCGTTGAAGGAACATCTGCTATTTTTATGGTGTTATTGGGACTTGCAAATATCGCATCTGCAAGATCATGCCCGACTTTTGATTCTACTACATCAAACGCAGCTACAAATTCTATATCATTTGGCTTAATGTTACCGAGAGTGTATGCAATTAGGCCCTCGGGAATATCCTGAGCATTTCCGTCCTCATTACCTTTTGAGTAACTATTACCATAAAATGAAATACCTTGCAATAATGCAGAAGCACAGTTCCCGACACCGGCTATCGCAACTTTCACTTTCTTATTTACACTATTACTATTACCGATCATGATTGCTTGAATTACCGTATTTATTTAATCAATATATGTGTATTCAGTATTTTATGGATACGATAGAGAATTTTGACTTTCAAGTCAAGCTCGAATAGATTCTGACTCAGACCCAATGTTTTCTTTAATATTTCTTGAACATATTCAAGACTGCTTACTACGTCATCCATAGTTTCAACCACTTTACTAACTGTTTACGCTGAAGTAAGCACCATGCCATCATAAGGAGCAGAGCGGATCGAGTTTCTTATATCTGCTAATGCGACATATAGGTCCTGCATCGATCCGCTTGACGATGTACCGGATCCAACAGGTCTTGCCTTGGATTGATGAATATG
>Ga0233417_10000131_pt1 | contig 19820 bp, 14 predicted proteins | sample Sed_MG_FD_189023 | JGI IMG/M metagenome (GOLD analysis project Ga0233417, IMG submission 189023) | Sediment microbial communities from Lake Towuti, South Sulawesi, Indonesia - Sediment_Towuti_2014_0.5_MG | ecosystem: Environmental > Aquatic > Freshwater > Lake > Sediment | place: Indonesia... | reverse complement strand
GACTGATGTTCGCGGCTTGTTGAAAACAGTCGGCGTCTATCTCCCCAAAGCGTGTTGAAGAATAGGATTTCGGTGTCATGCCGAGCCAAGCGAGGCATCTGCATTTTGCAGAAAGCGGAAGAGCATGCAGATTCCTTACCCCGGCAAAAACCGCCAGGGTTCGGAATGACACTCGTCCAGCCCTTTTCAACAAGCTCCTAAACGCTGACGGTCGTGCGGGGCGGCGACGGATCGAAGGCGCGAATCAGAAGCGGAGGAGGTCGCGGGCGACGACGATCTTGCCGGAGAAGTGCTTCCCTGCCCGTTCGAGGAAAGTTTGGTCGGCGTTGGCGGGAACCAGGTGAGTGAGGACGAGCAGCTTGACGCCGGCTTGCTGGGCGATTTGACCGGCTTCTTCGGCGCTAGTGTGGTAGCGCTTGAGGCGGGCGGCGACTTCGGGGGTGTCCACGCGGTCGAAGTGCTCGGGCAGGTAGGCTTCGAGAACGAGAATGTCGGCGCCGCGGGCGTGGCGGACGAGGCTTTCATTCGGGCGGGTATCGCCGGAGATGACGATGGTTTTGCCGCCCGCTTCGAACTTGTAGCCGAAGGCGTGTTCGACGGGGCGGTGGTCTACGCGGAAGGCGATGACGCGGAGATCGGAATCCTGATAGACGGCGCCTTCCTTGACGATGTGCACGTTGATTTTGGCGCCGGCGGCGGGATGCATTTCGGTGAGGTCGCGGCGGATGTGGATGTCCTCGGCGAAGAATTTTTCGAGGCCGCGAGCGGCGTCGGGGGTGCCTTTGGGGCCGTAGAGTTCGAGCGGGCCGGTGCGGCCGAAGATCCAGGTGGAGGTGAAGAGGTCGGGCAGGCCGGAGGTGTGGTCGGAATGGAGATGAGTGAGGAAGACGGCGCGGATGGCCTTGAGAGGAAACTCGGTCGCGGCCAGGCGCATGACCACACCGCGGCCGGCGTCCACGAGGAACACCTTGCCGTTGACAACGATGGCGGTGGAGGGGCCAGCGCGGTCCGGGTCGGGGCGAGGGAAGCCAGTGCCGAGCAGAATGACTTGCATGGCAGGCGGGGTTGGGGCTGGCGCGGAAGGTCCTTGCGGAGATTGCGCGGCCAAAGCGAACTCAGAGACAGCCAGGGTCAACAAAGCAAGAAGACGAGAGAATGAGCGGCGAGGGGGACAGTGTTTCACGACGGTGAAACGTACTGTCTAAGGGAGAAGGTGTCAATCGGGAGTTGGGGTGGAGGCGTTGAAGCGGAGGTCCCTCGGCGATCCTCGTCGGATCGCCTCAGGATGACGGAGGATACGAGACAAGCGAAGATGCCGGGGGCCCCTGCCCCGGCGCTACACGCGGAGGGGAAGAAGACGCCGCTACGCTAAGGCGGGAGCAAGCTCCCGCACTCCACGTGAAGGCGTTGCAGCGCATGAGGCGAAGATACGAGAGACGAGGGAGCCGGCAAGATGCCGGCGCTACCGCAGTGCACAGGCAGGATGCCTGTGCTACGGCGAAAACCGGCCGGAGGCCGGCGCTCCGGAGCGTACGTTGCGCGGGATGCGGGAGACGACGCGAGTGGGTTATTATCCAGGGCTGCCAAGAAGATGAAGAGAGGGTTCCAAGCGCGAGAAGGGCTGCAAAAAAGAGGGAGAAAGGAATGGCGGAGAAATGAGTGAAGCGGCGAAGAATTCGTTTGGGAGCCGGGCGACGCTGAAGGTGCACAATAGCGCGTACGAGGTGTATCGGCTGGATGCGGTGGAGAAGCGGGGCGTGGGGAACGTGGCGCGGCTGCCGTTTTCGCTGAAGGTGTTGCTGGAAAATCTGTTGCGCAATGAGGACGGACGGTTCGTGCGCGCGAACCACATCGAAGCGCTGGCGCGATGGAAGCCGTCGAAGAAGGGTTCGAATCCGGGGACGTTCGAGGGCATGCTGAGCCAAGCGGCGCGCACGAGTGTCACCAATGCGGCGGCGGCGAAGCATTTTGAAGCGGCGGAAGACAGCGCCGCGGTGCCGTACAAGGCCGGAGGGGAAGACGGGAGCAAGGAGATCGCGTTCATGCCGGCGCGGGTGCTGCTGCAGGATTTCACCGGCGTTCCGGCGGTGGTGGACCTGGCAGCCATGCGCGACGCGATGCGGCAGATGGGCGGCGACCCGAAGAAGATCAACCCGCTGTTTCCGGCCGAACTGGTGATTGACCATTCGGTGCAGGTGGATAAGTTCGGGACGGCGCAGGCGCTGGCGTTCAACTCCGAGTTGGAGTACATGCGGAATATCGAACGGTATGCGTTCCTGCGCTGGGGTCAGCAGGCGTTTGAGAACTTCAAGGTAGTGCCGCCGGAGACAGGCATCTGCCACCAGGTGAACCTGGAGTATTTGGCGCGGGTGGTGTGCGACTTGAACAAGGATGGAAAGACGGTGGCGTTTCCCGATTCGCTGGTGGGGACGGATTCGCATACGACGATGGTGAACTCGCTGGGCGTATTCGGTTGGGGCGTGGGCGGAATCGAAGCGGAGGCGGCCATGCTGGGGCAGCCGCTCTCGATGCTGATCCCGGAAGTGGTCGGGTTCAAGTTGCACGGGCGGCTGGCACCGGGAGCAACGGCCACAGACCTGGTGCTGACGGTTACGCAGATGTTGCGGAAGAAAGGTGTCGTGGGGAAGTTTGTCGAGTTCTATGGGCCGGGGCTATCGAGCTTGTCGCTGCCGGACCGAGCGACGATTGCCAACATGGCCCCGGAATACGGGGCGACGATGGGGTTCTTCCCGGTGGACGCGGAGACGCTGAACTATCTGCGGTTCACGGGACGCGACGCACAGCGCCTGGAACTGGTGGAAGCGTACACAAAGGAACAGGGGCTCTTTCGGACGGATGCGTCGCCCGACCCGACGTTTTCGGAAACGCTGGAGCTGGACCTGGCAACCGTGGAACCGACACTGGCAGGGCCGAAACGTCCGCAGGACCGCGTGGCGTTGCGTGAGGCCAAGCCATCGTTCCTGAAGGCTGTGGAAGGCGAGGCCGACAAGAGAGTGGCCGTGCAGAACAACGGCGACCGGTTCGAATTGTCGAACGGGTCGGTAGTGATTGCGGCGATTACGAGCTGCACGAATACATCGAACCCGGCACTGATGCTGGGGGCGGGCCTGCTGGCGAAAAAGGCTGTCGAACGCGGGCTCACCGTGAAGCCGTGGGTGAAAACGAGCCTGGCACCGGGGTCGAAGGTGGTGACAGATTACCTGGAGAAGGCGGGGTTGACGCCGTACCTCGAGCAGTTGCGGTTTCACCTGGTGGGGTTTGGCTGCACGACGTGTATCGGCAACAGCGGCCCGCTGCCTGAAGCCATCGGCGCGGCGATCAAGGAGAACAGTCTGGTGGCCGTGTCGGTGTTAAGCGGGAACCGGAACTTCGAGGGGCGAATCCATCCGCTGGTGCGCGCGAACTATCTGGCGTCGCCGCCGCTGGTGGTGGCGTATGCGCTGGCGGGGCGGATGGATATGGACTTGGTGAATGAGCCGTTGGGAAAGGATAAGGCGGGGAAGCCGGTGTTCCTGAAAGATATTTGGCCAACGCCAGCGGAAATTGAAAACACGGTGCGAGCGGCGGTTTCGACGGAGATGTTTCGCAAGGAGTACGGCGAGGTGTTCGCGGGCGATGCGAGGTGGAGGGCGCTGCCGGTGCCGACGGGCGACCTGTATGCGTGGGATGAGAAGTCCACGTATATCAAGCGGCCGCCGTACTTCGACAATATGCCAGCCACGCCGCCGGCGCTGGAAGATGTGCGCGGGGCGCGGGTGCTGGCCATGTTGGGAGACAGCGTGACGACCGACCACATTTCGCCGGCGGGGTCTATCCCGGTGGACAGCCCGGCGGGGCAATATCTGATTGCACAGGGCGTGAAGCCGGCGGAGTTCAACTCGTACGGCGCGCGGCGCGGGAACCACGAGGTGATGATGCGCGGAACGTTTGCCAACATCCGGCTGCGAAATCGGCTGGCACCGAACACGGAGGGAGGTTCGACGCTGCACCTGCCGGGGAAGGAAGAGATGACGATTTATGAGGCGGCGATGAGGTATCAGAAGGAGGGCGTGCCGCTGGTGGTGCTGGCGGGAAAGGAGTACGGCGCGGGGTCGTCGCGGGACTGGGCGGCCAAGGGAACGCGCCTGCTGGGCGTGAGAGCAGTGATTGCCGAAAGCTACGAGCGAATTCATCGCAGCAATTTGCTGGGGATGGGCGTTCTGCCGCTGGAGTACAAAGCGGGAGAGAACCGGGAGTCGCTCGCGCTGACGGCTACGAGAAGTTTGACGTGGAGGGCGTGGCGACGCTCGAACCGAGAAAGACGCTCGCGGTGAAGGCGCGGAATGAGTCGGGAAAAGAGAGGACGTTTGACGTGGTGGCGCGGATTGATACGCCGGAAGAGTTGGCGTACTTCCGGCACGGAGGGATCCTGCAGTACGTGCTGCGGCAGATGAGGTAGACGGCGAGCAGTGGTACTTGCTTGAGCACGGGAACGAGTGGAAGCATCCTCCGGCAGTACTTTTGACTATTTCAAAGACAAGAGCTATATAGGGAGCAGAGACGGGTAATCGTCCTGGGCAGTCCCCGCCCGGAATGATTCACGGGTGCCGTGTGCGAGGGTACTGCTATGCGCAAGACTCAGGGCGAGCTACGGATTCCTCCACCAAGCAACACGAAAACTGAACAAGAAGTCAACCAACTCCAGACAACTCCCACAGCACCTCGACTGCTCAACCGGAGAAGTTTCCTAGGCCGAAGCAGCGGAGTGGCGGCGGCAGCGACCGCAGCGGCGATCGGACTGGAGCCGTGGCTCGGAGGAATCCGGTCGACGGCGCAGGCCGCGGAGGTCGGCCCGCTGGATGGAACGGCGCGGCGGCAGCGGATGTACGAAATCCGCGAGGCAGCGGCTGCGTACCAGCGGAATTTGCCGGTGGTGCCGCACGCCGATAACCTCGATGAAATGCTCTATTCGACCAAGATCGGGAATTTTTCCAAAGGGCTGCCTCACAACAGTCTTGGGGAGGTGGATTTGCCGGCTTACAACGCGCTGGTGAATGCGTTGACAAGCGGGGCGCCGGCCGACTTTGAATCCCTTCCGCTGGGCTGCGCAAACGCCGCTAACCAGCGATTGCTGGTGAACCCTCAGGCCGGCCTGGCGTTTGACCTGGAGGGGACCGACGCACACCAGTTCGCGATTCCACCGGCTCCGGCATTTGCCAGCGCTGAGAATGCAGGCGAGATGGTGGAGCTTTACTGGATGGCACTTTTGCGCGACGTCCCTTTTACCGACTATGACGACAACCCGCTCGTGGAGGCGGCTTCGGAGGATCTTTCCCGACTCTCGGACTTCCGCAGCCCACAGCGCGGGGGAAGGGTCAGGCCGAGCACGTTGTTCCGCGGCTTTACGGCGGGAGACCTGCGGGGGCCTTACCTTTCGCAGTTCCTCTGGCTGGGGACTCCCTTTGGGGCCGAGTTTGTCGAACGCAGGATGAGGACGGTGTTGCCGGGAAGGGATTACCTGACGGATTACTCGGAATGGCTGGAGGTTCAGAACGGCTGCGCCCCCGAGCGGGGAGGTCAATATGACCCAGTGCGCCGGTACATCCGAAACGGGCGCGACCTGGCGCAATGGGTGCACATTGATGTGCTGTTTCAGGCTTACTTCGACGCGGCGCTGATCCTGCTGACTCCACCCGACCCCGAGGACGACGAAACGGGGGGAGGGATTGGCTGCCCGCTGAACGCGGGCAACCCGTACAACGGGTCGCGAACGCAGACCGGCTTCGGCACGTTCGGCGGGCCGTACATCGCGACGATTTTGTGCGAGGTGGCGACGCGGGCGCTGAAGGCGGTGTGGTTCCAGAAATGGTTTGTGCACCGACGCATTCGTCCGGAGGCCTTCGGGGGGAACATCCACAACCATCTGACTCGCCGGAGCAGCTACCCGATACACGCGGACGTGCTGAACTCGCGAGCGCTGCGACGCATCTACCGGCAGCAGAATACGTATCTTCTGCCGCAGGCGTTTCCCGAAGGATCGCCGCTCCACCCATCGTATGGTGCGGGGCATGCGACGGTGGCGGGGGCGTGCGTAACGATTTTGAAAGCGCTCTTTGATGAACGATTCGAAATCCCGCGACCCGTGATTCCGACGCACGAAGGCCGGCGGTTGACGCGCTATCGCGGTGCGGATGCCGGGGAGCTGACGGTGGGAGGCGAGCTGAACAAGCTGGCGGCCAACGTGGCCATTGGCCGCAATTTCGCCGGCATCCACTGGAGATCCGACTACACGCAATCGCTCCTGCTGGGGGAAGCTGTAGCGATCAGCCTGCTGCGTGACCAAAGGGCCACTTATAACGAAGCGTTTGGCGGGTTCACGTTTACAAGCTTCGACGGAACCACCATTACCGTCTAGCCAGTGGCAAATCCGGTGGATGAGCGGGGAATTTCACCGGGACCGGTCAAAAGCCCATGGGCGGCCTGTGGAAATCTCACCGTATTAACCTTGACTTACCGGTTGACAGTTCTTATAAAGGGTTACGAGCGAAACGCTCACCTTCCAGCGTTCTCCATTCTCTGACCGCCGGCCACCCGGCTGGCGAGAAAGGAGTTCCATGTTGGGTTCTTACGGTGATCCCACCCTCCCACTTTCTCCCGAAACCAATCAGATGGAAACCACGGGCCGCTTCTTGGTGCTACTGGCCGAAGATGCGGGCGACGAAGGAGTACAACTGCTCGCGAAAGCAACCGGGCTGAGCGTAACGAGCACCCGGGAAACCGAAATCGGAGCGCTCGATGCGGAGCGACTGAGGTCGAGTGCAGCGGTGTTTTTCGACAAACTGAACGTGGCCTTGGTCAGCGTCGAGCCGGGCCAACTGCAGGCGCTGACGAGCGTGAGTGCGGAAGGCAGTCCCATACTGGCGGTTGAACCGGAGAGGGTGGTTTACGCTCTCCAGCAGGGAGCGGCGCGGCGGGCACCGCTGCCGGTTGTGGTGGAACCGGTGCAGGAACCCGTTACGCTGACCGAATACCTACAAGGTTATCGGGATGCAGTGAACCACCTCACCGAGACGCTGTTCGCAACCGGGCGGGTTCCCGCGCCGGTCACGGAGGAAGAACAGGTCGAAGTGACCCAACAGGCACAGGTCACCTGGGGACTGCGGGCGACCGGAGTGCCGCGATCCAGGTATTCCGGCCGGGGGGTCCGGGTGGCGGTGCTGGACACAGGTCTGGACCTGAACCATCCTGATTTCCAGGGGCGGAGCATTGTTCGCCAATCGTTCATCCCCGGACAATCCGAACAGGACGGACACGGGCACGGGACGCACTGCATCGGAACTGCGTGCGGGCCGCAGTTGGCCCCTGTCCCTCCTCGGTATGGAATTGCCTACGGGGCCGAGATCTACGTCGGGAAGGTGCTGAGCAACCAGGGAAGCGGAAGTGACGGCGGGATCTTGAACGGGATCAACTGGGCGATCACCAACCAGTGCGCGGTCGTCTCGATGTCGCTGGGAGCACCGGTGCTGCCGGGGCAGGGGTTCTCTGCGGTGTTCGAGAACGTGGCCCGGCGGGCGCAACGCGCGGGAACGCTCATCATCGCCGCGGCTGGAAACGAGAGCCGGCGGCACCTCGGGTACATCGCGCCGGTCGGGCACCCGGCGAATTGCCCCTCAATCATGGCGGTGGGCGCGGTGGATTCGCGGCTGCAGATTGCGCGGTTCTCCACGCGCGGAATCAATCCGAACGGCGGGCAGGTGGATATTGTCGGCCCGGGCGTGGATGTCTACTCCACCTGGTTGATGCCGCGCCGGTACAACACCATCAGCGGCACGAGCATGGCGACTCCGCATGTGGCCGGAATCGCCGCGCTCCACGCTGAATCCGACCCGCGTCTGCGAGGACAGGGGCTGTGGAACCGGCTGACACAGACCGCACGACGGCTGGTGTTGCCCGCGGTAGATGTGGGGGCCGGGCTGGTCCAAGCACCGTAACCAGGCTCTCCGAATCTTGGGCCGTGGAAGGCCAGGAAGAAGCGTCTCGCTCCCGTTCTTCTGGGCCGCGGAGGGGTAGTGTGTTAGTCTGCGGATAGGCAAGGAGACAGGATGGCATCCGCTACAGACCAAGTGAACCTGATCATCGCCGTGGACGAAGCGAAGGATCGCTTGTCGGAAGTCGCCGAGCGGCTGCGCGCGTTGGGAATGAAGATCGAAGGAGAGCTCGAGGCGCTGGGGACGATCACCGGTACGATCGAGAAGAACAAGGTGGAACTGGTGAGCAAGGTGCAGGGCGTCTCTCACGTGGAAACCTCGAGGGATTACCAGTTAGCGCCCCCTGATGCTGATGTTCAGTAGTTGAGCTGAGACGTGCTTCTAGCAGTGACTCCCCACGCTGGGCTGTGACACCACGGGTTACTCTCTCGACGTCCGCACGCAACTAATCGAACGCGCGTGTGTTTAGTGAAGTGGGAAGCGGCAGGCGAGTGAGCTGAATCCCACCGCATTGCACGGGTATGGACCCAACTGCGGGGCGCGCAAGGGCCCAGCGCTAGTAGAAGTGTGTCCATCCATGTGACAAACGGCAAACCAAGTTCTTCAAGGAGAGACCATGAACAGGAAAGCGAAGAAATGGCTGGCCAGCGCAGCATTGGCGGGGGCCCTACTGTTCACTGCGGCGCCCTCGGCGGAAGCACGCGATGGGGGACGCAGGGCAGGAATCAACCAGCGCCAAGCAAACCAGAGACACCGCATCCAGCAGGGAGTGCGCAGCGGCGAGTTGACCCAAGTTGAAACGCGGCGACTGGTGCGCGAACAGGCGCACATCCGGACGCTGGAACGGCGGGCGCGAGCGGATGGAGAAGTCACGATTCGGGAGCGTGCCCGGCTGCAACATGAACTCAATCAGGCCAGCCGACACATCTACCGGCAGAAGCACGACGGGCAGGACCGTAACTAGGGCTGGGCCATTGATTCACTGACGATTGAGGATTGAAAGAGACGCCCCGGCAAGTGACTTGCCGGGGCGCCTTCGCGTTTTGAAGGACCCGGGCAGGGTTACGCCTCGGCTACAATGCACTGCAAAGTGCAACAGCGTGGCGGCTCCTTGGGTTGAGATCCTTCGGCTATCCTCGTCGGATAGCCTCAGGAGGGCCGAGAAAGGGGAGCGGACGAGCCTCAGGATGACATTCGCACGAGGCGGCAGAGTGATGAATCAAGTTGCAAGGAACAGCAGGGTGCAACAAAATGTCGGCCACCGGGTTAGAGTATTTGGTTGGTCGCGATCTCTCACAAACAGTCTCAACAAGGAGGAAGGTTCATGAGGAAGGCTGCAGGGTATTGGCTGATCGTGGCGATTGCCGTTGTGCTGGCGCTGACGTTGCCGGCGGGAGCTCAAACGCAAGGCTCAACACAGACACAGACGCAAAGCACGTCGCAAACGCCAGTGGTGGATCAGAGGCAGAAGAACCAGAAAACGCGGATCAAGAGGGGCGTCAAGAGCGGCGAGTTGACAGGCAAGGAGACGGTCGGCTTGGCGAAGGACCAGAAGGAAATCCACGAAGCGGAAAAAGAAGCCAAGGCGGACGGCGTGGTCACCAGCGAGGAACGCAAGGAACTTCGCCAGGAACAGAACGAGGCCAGCCGGGAAATCTTCAAGGAGAAGCATGACGCGCAGCAGCAGCCAACGGGACCGCTCGGGACGAAGACTCCTGGCGTCAACTACCGACAGGAAAGGCAGTCGGAGAGGATCCAACAGGGAGTGAAGAGCGGCGAACTTACCGCCAAGGAGAGGGCGGGGCTGGCCCAAGACCAGAAGGAAATCCGCGAGGATAAGCGCGAGGCCAAGTCCGACGGCACGGTGACCAAGGAAGAACGCAAGGAACTGCACCAAGAACAAAACCAAGCCAGCAAAAACATCTACAAACAGAAGCACGACGCACAAAAGCGGCCAAAAGCGAAGAAGAACTAGCTATTGCAAGCGGGGCGTCGCCGGGTGCCTGGCGGCGCCCCGTTCCCTTCCTCTCCGCGCCCTGCGTACCCAATCCACTAAGAGTTCAGAAGTCCTCCAGGCGGATGGAGACGTCGGCAGATTTCCAAGCGGCTTCGAACTGGCGCTGGACCAGGGCAGCGTCGGCGGGCTTTTCCTGAGCGAGGAGAGAGTTCCAAAGGCCGAACAGGGAGCGACCATTGCGCGGGTTCCTGTGCAAGTCGGCGCGGAAGACGGCTTCGGCTTCGGCGAGCTGAGCGTCGGCGAGAAGGGCGGCGCCGAGGGATTCGCGGATGGGGTAGTACCAATCGGGCGGCTCGGAGTAAGCAAGGGTGTCCTGGAGGGCGACGGCCTTGCGCCAGGAGGCGATGGCGGCCTTGCGGTCACCGCGAGCAGCAGCCAAGCGGGCGGCGAGAACGGCATCCGCAACTTCATAGACTACTTTCTGATTGTTCAAGCCAAAAGCGAAGTCAGGGGCGACCTTGTTGCGTTCGGCGCGATAGGCAGTGCTCTCCTTTTCGGCTTGCGCCATTTGGTTTTTGGCGGCGAAAGCGATGGCGCGAGCGAAATGCCAGAAGGAGTCGGCCGGAGGAGTGCTGGGATCGGGCGCGGGAAGTTTCAGGATGTCGTCCCAACGCTGGAAGCGCAGGTACATGAACTCGCGGACGGGCTGGAAGGCCGCGGCCATGGGCATGGCCTTGGCGGCGGGAGCGACGTTGACGACAAGACGCTCGACAGCCTTCCGCGTTTGGGCAAAATCGCCGGCCATGCTGGCAGACATCGCCAGGCAATGATAGTTGTGGCTGAGGTACATGTAGCGGTAGATGCCCTGGTCGCCGGAGACTTGGACGTAGGCTTCGTCGGCAGCAGCGCCGGCGGCGTTGACACGGGCAGCAGCGTCGTAGAAGCCGGTCTGAAAATAGATGTGGAAAGGCATGTGGACGAGATGTCCGGCGGCGGGGACGAGTGATTCGAGGCGCTGGGCACTGGCCAGGGCGCGAGAAGGATTGGTGGAGGCTTCGACGGCGTGGATGTAATAGTGATTCGCGCCCGGGTGATTGGGGTCGCGCTTTAAGACACTCTCCAGAGTGGCGACGATCCGTTCCGTGCCCGGAGCGGGCTGGCCGTCGGGAGTCCAAAGCTGCCAGGGACGGAGATTCATGAGGCTTTCGGCGAAGAGGGTGGCGGCGTCGAGGTCGTCGGGATACTTGCGCACCAGCTCGGCCATGGCCTGCTCGTAGTCGGCGTCGAGCTTCTTGCGGTCGGATTTGGGATCGGCCGCGTAGCGACGGGAAAGAGCGGCAACATAGGCGCGTTCGTTCTCAGGGCCGTTGGCAGCGAGTGCCTGCGCCTTCTGGAGAGCTTGATAGGCGCGGGCGAAGCGATCTTCGTTGGCCGGGTCGTTGTAATTGGCGCCGAGAGCCAAAGCGATGCCCCAATGGGGCATGGCGGCGTTGGGGTCGAGCTCGGCAGCGCGTTGGAACATGGCGATGGCGGCGTCGTGATTAAAGCCGAAGATGAGGGTGAGGCCCTGGTCGAAGAATTTCTGCGCCTCAGGATTCGTGGTGGAGATGGGATGGTGATGATTGCCGAGGCCGAACATGACCGCGGCCTTGCCGGGGACAGGCGACGAAGAGTGATGTTGAGCGGCGACGGAAGCAACGGAGAGCAAGGAGGCAAGCCAGACAGCGGCGCAGCGCATAGAAAACTTCCCCCAAAATGGAATTTGTTCGAGGAAAAGGCTAGCACAAAAGGCGGCGGATGGGGGCGAATGGAGACCAGGCGGCTGCGGCTTGCATGGAGAGACGAAAGGGAATAGACTTTGCGCGTTTCGTGAGTCCGTGCCGACCTCTCCGGCAGAACCTTTGATGTCCATGAGCTGTCGCATACCAAATTCCAGAAAGGGGAGCAGGAAATGCGTTCTGTGAGAATCTTTCTCGCCATTCTTGTGTGCGCATGCGTGGCGACCGCCCCGGTCGCAGCACAGGCACCGGCCAAGGCGGCCACAACCAAGCCCGCCGTGGCAAAAAGCATCACCATTCCCATCCAAGAGCACAAGCTGAAGAACGGGTTGCGAGTCATTTTGTCGGAGGACCATTCCGCGCCGACCTACTCGATCGCGGTGACTTACAACGTGGGGTCGCGGGACGAGAAGAGCGGGCGCACCGGGTTTGCGCATCTGTTCGAGCACATGATGTTTCAAGGCTCGGAAAAGGTGGGCAAGGGCGAACACTTCATCCTGGTGTTGAACAACGGCGGGGGGATGAATGGTACGACGAACGCCGACCGGACGAATTATTTCCAGACGTTGCCGGCGAATCAACTGGACCTCGGGCTGTTCCTGGAGGCGGACCGGATGAGGTCGCTGGTGATCAACCAGGCCAACTTGGACAACCAGCGGAACGCAGTGCAGGAAGAGCGACGGCTGGGAATTGACAACCAACCGTACGGGAAGACGTTCGAGGCGATTACGGAGACGGCCTACGACAATTTCGCCTACAAGCATTCGACCATCGGCTCGATGGAGGATTTGAACGCGGCAACGGTGGAGGATGTAGCGTCGTTCTTCAAAACGTACTATGCGCCCAACAATGCGGTGCTGACGCTAGTGGGGGACTTCGACTCGAAGGCCGTGCTGGCCAAAATCGAGCAGTACTTCGGCAGCATTCCGTCGCAAAAGACTCCGCCCGAGCCGGACATGACCGAGCCGGAGCAAACGGCGGAGAGGCGCAAGAGCCTGGAGGATACCTTCGCGCAGTTGCCGCGGGTGGACATCGTGTACAAGCAGCCCCGAGGCAACACGCCGGACTGGTTTGCGCTGTCGGTGATGGGGAACATCCTGGCGGGCGGGCAGTCGTCGCGCCTGTACCAGAAGGTGGTCAAGGAAAAGGAAATGGCCGTCAACATCTTTGGAGGCATTCAGGAGCGGCGCGGGCCGAGCCTGGGACAGATCATCGCCATCGCCCGTCCGGGGAAAGACCTGGGGGAGATCGAAAAGATCGTCTATGGAGAAATTGAGCGAATCCAGAACGAGCCGGTGGCCGACTGGGAAATGGAAAAAGTGCGGGCGCAGGTGCGGCGGCAACGGGCGCAGCAACTGCAAGGCACGCTGTTCCGGTCGATTTTGCTGGGCCAGTTTGCGGTTTATTACGGCGATCCGAAATTGATCAATACGCTCGAAGACAAGATCAATGCGGTGACGAAAGAGGATATTCAACGAGTGGCACGCACGTATCTGAAGCCCACGAACCGAACCGTGATTGTCACTCAGCCAAAGGCCCGCGGCGGAGTCCCGGGCGCAACAGGCCGATAAAGAGGGAGAGGAGCGAAGAACATGAACACCACAAGAGAAGCGATTTGGAAGGGCCTGCGGGTTGGGGTAGTCGTAGCGGTTCTGTTGAGCCTCGCTCTTCCCCTCGGGGCACAAGCGCCGGGAAGCGGTCCACAGCAGGATTCGAAGGCAGTGTCGGTCAGCAAAGTCGAACGAAAGAATCTGGCGCCGGTATCGAAGGAGATCCTGCGGGTGAAGCTGCCGAAGGCAACCGAGACGGTGCTGCCAAACGGGCTGACGGTGCTGATCCTGGAGGACCACCGGTTTCCGACGGTGACGGTGCAGCTCAACATCAGCGCCGCCGGGCCGATCTACGAACCGGCGGAGCTGCCCGGACTAGCCAACGTGACGGCGCAACTGCTCCGGGAAGGGACCAAGACGCGGACGAGCAAGCAGTTTGCGGAAGAGGTGGACACGCTGGGGGCCACAATCAACGCCAACGCCGGCTGGGGGTCGGCGGCAACGGTGATCAATGCCCAAGGGCTCTCGGACAACTTGGAGCAGTGGTTTCCGTTGATGGTGGACATCCTGCTCAACCCGACGTTTCCGGCGGAAGAAGTCACGAAGCTGAAGGCGCGGTTGAAGGGTACGCTGCGGCAACAGCGTGCCCAGCCGGGGTTCCTGGCCAACGAGCGCTTTAGCCGTGCGGTGTATGGGAACCACCCGGCGGCGGTGGTCACGACAACGGCGGAGTCTCTGGACGCGATTACGCCAGAGTCGCTGGCGAGGTGGCATGCGGAACGCTACGCGCCACAGAACGCGATCCTGGGCATAGCGGGGGATGTGCGCTCGGCGACCCTGGTTCCCAAACTAAGGAATGGCTGGCGGGGTGGAAGAAGACGGAACTCAAGGAAACCCTACCGCCCAATGCGGCGCCGACAACGGCCAAGAAGGTCTATGTGGTGGACCGGCCGAACTCGGTGCAGACGACGCTTTCGATGGGCAATATTGCGATTGACCGCCGCGACCCCGACTACACCACGATGGTGGTACTGAACCGCGTGCTGGGGGCGGGCCCGGCCAGCCGGCTCTTCCTGAACCTGCGCGAAGAAAAGGGCTACACCTACGGGGTATACAGCAATTTCACGGCGCTAAAATACCCGGGGCCGTGGACGGCCGGGGGCGACCTGCGCACAGAAGTCACCGAAGGAGCGATGACCGAGTTCATGAAGGAGCTGAACCGCATCCGCAATGAGAAAGTGTCGGATGCAGAGCTGGATGATGCGCGACGCTCCGTGGTGGCGAACTTTGCGCTGTCGCTGGAGTCGCCGCAGCAACTGCTCTCGTATGAAACAATCCGCAAACTCTACGGCTTTGCAGGCGACTACTGGGACACCTACCCGGCAAGAATCATGGCCGTGACTGCGGACGATGTCCTGCGCGCGGGCAGGAAATACATCAACCCGGAGACTATGCAAGTGGTGGCCGTCGGGGATGGGAGCAAAATCACGGCGGTGATGGAGAAGTTTGGGCCGGTGGAGGTGTTCACCGCCGAGGGCAAGCCGGCAGCGAAGCCGGCTACCGCCTCGACGGAAAAGCCGTAAAAGCGAGCGTGGGTTTTAAGCGGGCGCGGCGTTCTTGAGGGGATGCCGCGCCCTTTTCTTTTCGAGGGCAGGCGTTTAGCTGAAGGCTTGTTTTACGTGCGGCTTCAGCAGGTAGACGATGATCCAAATGTCGAGGGCACAGACGAAGAGCTGCCAGACAAACACACCCGTTTGAAACGGCGAGAGGGAGGAAAACAGGCCCAGGGCCGCGCTGATCAGGCCCAGGGCAACAAAGACGATGGCCAGGATGCGGCCCCAGTTCTTCAGCTTCCACAGGCCGAAACCGACCAGGAAATAGAGGGCGGCAGCAACCAGCACGACAATGCCGGCGAAGGCCCCTACGCCGGCCAGCATGGTGCCCATGCCGGATGACTCCATCATCTGAGCGATCATGCCGCCCATGAACATCAGGCCAAGCGCACATAACACAGCCAGGCCAGCAAAGATAAAAGCGAGCACAGCAAGTATGGTCACACCTGTAGGCCGTTCCATGCAGTCACCTCCGGAGGGGATGAACCACAGACAGTGGCCAAGGAGACTCCTTGTGCGGCGCACGTTACGCCGTGCTCCGGCGGAGGTCAAGCCAGAAATGGGATGGGCTCAAGGAGCGGCAGAAATCTTGAGTTCGCGGACCAGGCCCTCGGCACCGTAGATTTTGCGTAGGGTTTCAACGATGGCCGCAGCGTGGACGGAGACGGTGCGGGCCTGCTCCTCCGTATAGAGAAAGGAATTGGCGATGGATTGGATGTTGCCGTCGAAGACGATGCCGACAAGCTCGCCCTTTTGATTGAGGATGGGGCTGCCGGAGTTGCCGCCGGTGATGTCCGGCGTGGAAACGAAATTGTAGGGGGTGTCGAGGTTGACGTTTTTCTTGTTGTCGAGCCAGCGGCGGGGGAGATTGTAGGGGGAAACGCCGGCGTGCAATTCGTAGGCGCCGGCGAGAGTGGTGTACCAGCGGCGCGGGTGGCCTTCGTCCGTGTAGCCGCGGACGGCGCCGAAGCTGAGGCGCAGGGTGAAGGTGGCTTCGGGATACAGGCTGGTGCCCTTGGTGGCGAAGAGAGCCTGGGCCAGGAGCGAGCCGTTGGCGCGCTCGACGGCCTGGACCTCGTTTTCGAAGCGGGCGCGCAACTGGCGGTAGCGCGGGTCCACCAGGCGGGCAAGCTGAATCATGGTGTCGGTGGAGGAGTCCACGGCGGATTTGCCGCCGTCGAAGAGACGCTTGCGCTCGGGGACGGAGGCGAGCTTGGTGGCGTTGACGCAGTCGGCGGCAGCCTGGGCGGGAGAGCGCCCCGCTAGGACTTGGTTGACGAGCGGATGATCGGCGCCCAGAGCGGCGGAAAACTCGGAAAGGGCCTGAGCCAGGAGGACGGTTTCCATCTCCGGATAGACGGGGGCTTCGGAGAAGAGGTCCTGTTTGAGGGATTCGAGGTTGGAATCGCGATACTCGCGAAGACGTTCGGCATTGGGCTTGGGAAGCTCGGTGGAGAGACGCACTAGGCTAGCCGCGAGGCTGTAGAGACGCGACTGGGGAAGAGCGACGCGGAGGACGCGATAGTCAGAGTAAAAACCGGCATAGGCTTTTTGCGCGGCAGAGATGGCGCTCCAAGCGCCGCCAAACTCGCGCTGCATTTTCAGGTCGGCGGCGACAGCATCGCGGAGAGACTTCTCGACGGCCGCGCGGCGAGCGGTGAAGTCAGGGTCGCGGAGGGCGGCAACCTGATTGATGTAGACCTTGAGGGAGTTCTCATAGGAGAAGATGTTGTCGCGGGCGACGCGAGCCTGCTCCGGGCCGCGCGCCGAAAAGTCGCGCAAGATCTTCAGACGGGATTGGAGGAATTCAACAATGGCCGGGAGCTGAACGTCACGGAAAAACTCGAGTTGCGCCAGGGTTTTCTGGCGGTCGGTGGAACCGGGATTGCCGGAGACGAAGACGAGGTCCTTTTCCTTGAGGCCGGTGGTATTCCAGACGAGATAGTCGGCGATGTGTGCGGGCTGGTTGTTTTCGTAGACGCGGAAGAAGGCGACGTCGAGGTCGTAGCGGGGATAGGTGAAGTTGTCCGGGTCGCCGCCGTAGAAAGCGACTTCGGCTTCGGGGGCAAAGACCAGGCGGACGTCGGTGTACTTTTTGTAGCGGTAGAGATTGAAGATGCCGCCCTCGTACAGGATGACCACGTCGCAGCGCAGGCCGGTCTTCTCCGCGCACTCTTTTTCGAGGCGGGCCATGGCGGCGCGCTGGGAGGCCAGGCGGGCGGCGGCTTCCGTCTGCTGCGTGAGGCCGGAGTTGACGGCCGAGGTGACATCTTCAATGCTCATCAGCACGTTCAGCTCGAGGCTGGGACACTTGCCTTCCTTGTCGCGGGAGGCGGCGTAAAAACCGTTGGCGATGTAGTCGTTGGCGGGAGTGCTGAGCTCCTGAATGCATTCGGAGCCGACATGATGATTGGTCATCACCAAACCTTCGGGGCTGACGAAGGAGCCGGAGCCACCGTTATTGAAGCGGACGGAGGAAAGGCGGACGTGGTCGAGCCAGGCGTCGGTGGAGAGAAAGCCGTAACGCTGCTGAACCAACTGGCGGGGGAAATTGTTGAAGGTCCACATACCTTCGTCGGCGTGGGCGGACAGAGCGAAGAGCAGAGCCAGGGCGCAGCTCGCAATCGGGACAACGCGTCGCATGGAAGCAATTCTCCTTATTGCAGATGAGATCGGGGCAGGCACCGTGGGCGGGCGGAACTCCGAGCTACGGGCATACCCGAAATACAGCCAGGTATTGTATCGCCGAGAGGCGTGGAATACCGAAAGGAAAAAGGAGAGGGCAGCAATTGGGCCATTGGGTCATTGAGTCGGTGAAGATTAAAAACGAAAGGAATGATGTCAGGAATGGCGACATAGAGTCGCAGCTACCGTTGGGGCTGACAAGATGGCACAGAATGGCGACGTAAAGTCGCCGCTACAGCCGGCTAGAAGATGAGCTTGAAGGCGAACTGCACGCTGCGCGGCCCTCCGCCACCAAGGATCGGGTTGCCCAACCCGACGTCCACGGTGGCAGTAATCGGCAGGAAGCCAATGCTGCGGCCGGCGGCGTCAATGCGGTTGGGGTCGGCTGAGGCGAAGAAAGTGGGCAGCCAGGGATTGGAAAAGTTCGGGTGGTTGGTGAGGTTGAAGAAGTCCGCGCGGAAGAGCAGCCGGAGGCGCTCGGTCAGGCGGGTGTTCTTGACGATGGAGAAATCGAGGTTGCGAAAGTCGGGCCCCAGAAGCGAATTGCGCCCCAGACTGCCGAAGTGGCGATTGCCGGTGCAGACGGCATTGACTCCGTCGTAGGTGCAGGGGACCCGGAAGGAGTCGAGGGCGAGGAACTGGTTGGGGTCGCCGCGGTTATAGCGGATCGCCCCGACCACATCCGGCCGGTCGAAGAACTGGCCGCTGCCGCTGAAGTCGTCGGTGAAATCGTAGTTGATGTGGAAGGGATGGCCGCTGATGAGGCTCAACACGGAGGAGACCTGCCAGCCTTCGCCGAAGCGGCTCAGGCTCTGCCAGCGCGGAAAGTCGTAGGTGAGCGACCAGGAGAAATGGTGGCGGGTGTCGAAGTTAGAATTGGCGCGGTTGGCGCGGGGGTTCTGGCTGTCTTGCGGCTGTGCGGCGTTGGGCACGAAGTCCTGGCCGTCGCTGGCGTCGTCAATCGAATGGGACCAGGTGTAGTTCAACTGCTGGGTGAATCCGCGCCAGGCGCGCTGCGTGAGGATGAGCTGCAAGCCGTTGTAGTTGGACGACGATGAGGTCTCGAGCTGGTTGACGTAGAAAGGCTCAAAGGGGGCCAGGGGACTCACCGGCGCGGTGAAGCGCCGAGGATAAATGCCTGAGACACAGCAGGGGGCATTGGCTGGATCGTTGTCAAAGGCGGTGATCTCCGCCTGACTGAGCTGGTTGATGTCGCGGATGCGAAAGAGCTTGTGCCCGGCCGAGCCCACGTAGCCGACCTGCAAAACGGCGTTGCCCGGAAGCTGGTGCTGGACATTGAGGTTGAAATTGTAGACGTAGGGTGTGCGCAGGTTGTTCACGGTGAAGATGTCACTGGTGTCGCCGCCAACGGCCGGGAAAATGGCCGCGCCCGCCGCCAGAGTGGAAATGGAGGGGAATGCGGCCAGGGTGACGGGGTCGGACCCGATGGGGTTGTAGGCCACGCCCGGGCAACTGAAACAGTTGAAGGGAATCTGCCCAGTGAAGAAATCCTGCGCAAACAGGTCGTAGAAAACCCCGAAGCCGGCGCGCACGACGGTCTTGTTTTTGCCGCCAACATCCCAAGCCAGGCTCACGCGCGGGCCGAAGTTGTTCAAGTCCTTGTCGTAGAGGTTCGGCTTCGGCACCAAGCCGACCGAGGGGTCGTAGATGCTGAAGCGGCCCTGCTCTTCGCTGATCACGCCGTAGTAGTCCCAACGCAGGCCGAGGTTGACGGTGAATTCCGGGCGCCAACGCCAGGTGTCCTGAAGGTACAAGGCATGGGAATTCTGGCGCGCCTGGCGGTTGGTGTTGCCGCGAGCAATCAGGTTGGAGCCGAAGCCCACTTGGCCGCCGACGCCGAGCTGGCCAGCGAGGAAGTCGGCCAGGGGGTCGCCGGTGACGTCTCCGTCAAAGGTGAGCCGGCCGCGAAAGAGCGCATCGTAGAAGGAGTCCACCGCGGTGCGGCGGAACTCGTAGCCGAACTTGAGGTCGTGGCGGTTGAGTTTCCAGGAGATATTGTCAATGAAGTGCCAGTTGGTGTCGTCGCGCCCGCGGGGATTGGAATAGCGTGCCGAACCCAGGGCGGCAAAGCCGGAAACGCGGATGGTGGGGAGACCGAAGTCGCGGGGATCGGTGACGCCGTTGTTCAGGCCGATGGAGGTGTTGGGATTGCCGAAGACGCGGCGATCCTGGGCAAAGAAGTCCTGCTGGTAGAGGTTCCAGCCGAAGCGGGCCTCGTTCACCAAGGT
>Ga0233417_10000130_pt1 | contig 19859 bp, 18 predicted proteins | sample Sed_MG_FD_189023 | JGI IMG/M metagenome (GOLD analysis project Ga0233417, IMG submission 189023) | Sediment microbial communities from Lake Towuti, South Sulawesi, Indonesia - Sediment_Towuti_2014_0.5_MG | ecosystem: Environmental > Aquatic > Freshwater > Lake > Sediment | place: Indonesia... | reverse complement strand
AGTCCTTGATTCCTTGAGCGGGAATGTCGATGTCGCCACTCCAGTTGCCCTTTTCGTCGGCCTCAAGGTCGACGGTGATCTTAAGCGGGCCAGAGCCTGGGATGTCGATAGCGCCTTCCCAATGGCCGGTGGCTGGTGGCTTTAGCTGTCCGAAGAGAAACGTCACAGCAGACAGAGCAAGGATGGCAAGCGCGCGCACACTTGTAGATCTCAGCATGTCGTGTTATTCCCACTCGATGGTCCCGGGAGGCTTGTGCGTCAGGTCATAGAAGACCCCGCAGATCCCCTCAATTGAAAGAAGCGCGGCGGCCATGCCACGCAGCAGATCAGCCTCCATGTTGACGGACTGGGCCGTCATCCCGTCCACGGAGTGGATCGGACGAAGGACCACCGAATCGCGCTCGGCGCCGCTGCCGAGTGGAATTAGGATGACGGGGAATTGCCAGACGCGGCGATCGAAACCGCTCTCGTGTGACAGGCGGCGGACGAGCGCGTCCACGCAGCGCAGGCGGGCGAGACGCTCAGCGCTGAGGCTGCTTTCGAAAACGCGCATTGCCGAAACGGGCGCAAGCGAATCCACGCGAGCGACGATACGGTTGATGCCGGCCGCGCGGTTGATCACTTCGGTCGCCGGCGCCTGGAGATTCTCCTGCGTCGAAGGGAAGCGGTCAAACGCAAGCACGTGGGCGTAAGTTCGCGAATCTCCCTGGACACCAACCGACCGCACTGGCAGGAGCCAGCCGTCCGCAGTCTCCCGCACGGGCGCCTCCACGGTCGAACACAGGCATCGAATGGCTAGGCCCGGACCGGGGAATGGATGTCGCTCCAGCAGTTCGTCCGGCAGATGAAGCTCGCTGCCGATCTCGCGGACTTCGTCCTTGTAGAAGAAACTCAACGGCTCGACGATGCGGTTGGCTTCCATCAGGCGCTGAATGCTCGGGACGCGGTTGTGGTGGGTCTTGATCACCGCGGACTTGGCGGTGCCGCCGGACTCGATCGTGTCGGGATAGATCGTGCCCTGGCCCAGAATCCAGCTCTCGTCCATGAAATGATGCGACTCGATGATCTGCTGCTGAACGCGGACGAACTCCTCGCCGATAATGCGCCGCTTCAGCTCAGGATCACGAACGCCCGACAGAGCGCCAAGAAACTGGTTCTGGGCGTCAGCCACTTCGAAGTCGCCTTCCCAGTCGGCGAAAACGCCGCGGACAAACTCCGTTTCACCCTCGCGCATCAGGCCAGTGTCCACGTAGATGCCACGGGCGCGGTGGAGTCCCAGGGCGCGCAGACATAATGTGAAGGCAACGGTGGAATCGACGCCGCCGCTGACGAAAAAGAACACGTTGCGATCCCCGGCGGTATCGCGGATTCTCTCTTCGATCATCGGGATGCGGTGTTTCGGGTTCCAATCCTTCTCGCAGCCACAGATAGAGAACAAGAAGTTCGCGAGGATCTCATTGCCATGATGCGTGTGAACGACCTCCGGATGGAATTGGACGCCGTAAAGGCGCCGGTCGATGTCACCCATGGCGGCGATGGGGCAGGTACCGGTGGCGCCCAGGACCTGGAAGCCCGGCGGTGACTGGCGCACCAGGTCGCGGTGGCTCATCCAGATCTGCTGCGGCCGCTCAACGCCCGCGAACAGCGGAGACCGCGCACGAAGGTCCAGTTGGGCCAGGCCGAATTCTCCTTTCTCTCCTTTCTGGACCAGTCCGCCGAGCAGGTGCGCCATTAATTGGAGCCCGTAACAAATGCCGAGCACGGGCACGTCCTGCGCCAAGATGGCCGGGTCGACGGTCGGGCTGTCCTTCTCGTAGACGCTGCTGGGGCCGCCGGAGATGATGATGCCTCTATGCCCGCGGAGTTCAGCAGCGGGTGTTTCACTGGGGCGCACGTCGGCGTACACGCCCAATTCACGGACCTTACGCGCGATTAGATGGCAATACTGTCCCCCTGCATCAAGAACAGTCACCTGAGCTTCAGGAACGTACGCAGTCATCGGATACTTGTAGAAGAGAGCGCACCCTTCGACCTGGAAGGCGGATGAATCCCGGCTCTGCGCCTCCTCGCCGGGGCGGACCGGGATTCCATCGGCGATCGGCGGCTACTTGCTCACCCGCTGGACGATGAGCTTGCGGGCCGATTCCAGCAGAGCTTTGGCCTTGGGCAGCGAATCGATGGCCTTGCCGACCGCCGGATCCACCTCCACAGCGATGCGCGCAGCCTCATCGGGGCTGAAGGCCGTCGCGTAAATCTCCCGCTTCAGCCGGCTGCGGAGCCAATCGTGCGACTCGGCGAATTCGGCCTCGGTGAATTCGATGCCTTCATTGAGCAGGAACTGGTGAAACTCCGCCATGGTGGCCTGATCGGGTTCCCAGGCTTTCGGGAGGCTGACATCCTTCCTGCCTCCGAAATACTTCGAGGTAAACGTGAAGAAAGCGTACTTTCGCTCGAGTTCGATCTGGAAACGGCCCAACTTAGGCGGCGGCATCTTCTCGTCGGGTGCGATGCCGCCGCCCCCATAGACGGCGCGGCCGGCGTCCGTCATCTTCACGTCCTGATGGTTTTGGGTGTCAGTGTTCTTACGAGAATAATAGTCGAAGAACGACATGCTGGAATAATCGCGCTGAATCAGGCGGCCGCTGGGAGTGTAATATTTCGCGGTCGTCAAAGCCAGACCGGTATTCTCCGCCAGCGGGTAAACGGTCTGGACCAGGCCCTTGCCGAACGTGTTCTCACCGATGATCCAGGCGCGGTCATGGTCCTGGAGGGCGCCGGCGACGATCTCGGCGGCGGAGGCCGAGCTGCGGTCCACTAATACGACGATGGGATAGTCGTAGCCGTTCGCGCCGTGCTTGACGGTGTAAGGCTTCTCGGCGGAGGCGCGGCCGCGATGCGTTACAACCGTCTGCCCTTTTTGCAGGAATCGGCTGGCGACTTCGACTCCCTCATTGAGCAGACCGCCCGGATTCTGGCGAAGATCGAGGAGGAGCCCTTTGATATTCGCCTCGCCGAGCCGGCGCAGGTTTTCATCCACCTCGCGGCTGGTGTTCTCGTTGAATTGTTGGATGTTGAGGTAGGCGATGCCCGGCCGGATCCAGTAAGCGTCCGGAACGCTCTTGCGGCTGATCTCGTCGCGCACAACGTCGAAGACCAGCGGCTCGCTGTGTCCTTCCCGCATGACCGACACCCGGACGTGCGTGCCGCGCTGCCCCTTCAGCAAATCGGCGACTTCGGGAGTGGCCAAACCCTCGGTGGACTTGCCGTTGACGGACACAATAACGTCTCCCGGCCGCAGGCCGCTCTTGTAAGCGGGCGCGCCGGTGAAGATCTCGATGACGATGGTCTTGTTGTTTCGGCCGCCGACCCTCATGCCGACGCCAGAGTAGTGACCCCGCTGATCCTCGCGCAACAACTGATAATCACGCGGATCGAAGAACGCCGAGTGCGGGTCGAGCGTGCGGAGCATCCCAGGGATGGCGCCGCGATAGATCGCCTTGTCAGGGTCGAGGGGCTCGGCGAAATGCTGCTCGACAACATCGTATAGGGAGGTAAAGGAGCGCACGCTGTTGCGGATTTCGTCCTCGGAAGCAGCTACCGCCACTCCCGGTCCGTCCGGACCGTAGAAACCGCCAAGGAACGAGCCAACAAGGATGATAATCGGCGCCATAATCAGCAGGCGTCGGCTGGAAGTCATGCGGAGCCCCCTAACCCTATAGATTATAACGGAAGACGACTGCCCGCTAGGAAGCAGCGCGGGCGCGGCGGGCAGCGGCGGCCACCTCGGCCCTCACGGCCTTCTTCGGAGGAAGCCCGAGCCGCTTGGCGTGATCGCTGACGCACACCAGAAACATGGGCTGGCGGGCGTTCTTCAACAGGTCGATCACCCGCTCCTGGCGGTCCTCCAAGTAGATGGATTTGCCGTCCGTGAGCAAGTGCAAGTCGGAGTCCCCCTGCAATACATCGCTCAGGCGGCGTCCCATGTCGCGCGAGAGGTAGCGCAGCACGCGCCGGAGCTTCTGAAGCGAAAAGCCCTTGCGGCGCAGCTCCGCGATCACCGTGATTTCGAGGACCTCCTCCGCGGTGTACATCCTCTTGTGCCCCTGATGGCGTGGAGAGACCACGTGTTTTTCGTCCCACCACTGCAACTGGCGAAGACTCACGTGAGCAATGCGGGCCACCTGGCTGCTGGAATATGCGATTTCCGGCATGCTGCTGGGGAAGGGACGACTCTTCTTGTTCATCGCGGTCTCTGCGTCCGGGGGCTGCCGCCGCCAAAAGACGGCCTTACCGATTGTACTCAAATGGCGGGGGGTGTCAATAGGCCGAAAGGCCTGCAAGGTCCGGTCCTCGCGACGGCAGCTCAAGGAGTGGGCAGAACGGCCGGCAGCCTACAGCCAGTCTGCCTGAGCCGCTCTGGGTCAGAACTGCATGGAGTTGTGGGAGATCAACGAGAGGAACTCGTCGCGGGTTTCCTTTCGATCGCGGAAGGCGCCAAGCATGGCGCTGGTCATTGCTCCGGAGTGCTGCTTTTCCACGCCCCGCATCATCATGCAGAAGTGCCGGGCCTCGCAAACGACACCGACCCCGAGCGGATTGATAGCCTCTTGGATTGTCTGGGCGACCTGCTGCGTGAGGCGCTCCTGAAGCTGAAGGCGCCGGGCGAACATGTCGATGATCCGCGGAATCTTGCTGAGGCCGATGACCTTGTCCTTTGGCAGGTAGGCAACGTGAATCTTGCCGAAGAAAGGCAACAGGTGGTGTTCGCAAAGGCTGAAGAACTCGACGTCCTTGACGATGACCATCTCGTCGTAGTTCACCGCATAGAGCGCGCCATTCAGGATCTTCTGGAGGCTCATGTGGTAACCGCTGGTGAGGAAGCGCAGGGCCTGCTCGGCCCGCTCGGGGGTGCGCAGCAAACCCTCGCGCTCGATATTTTCGCCAAGCTGGCGCAGGATGGCCTCGATGTGGGAGGCGAAAGTCCCTTCGCTCCGCTTGGGGGTCATGACTCTTACTGCGGCGGACTGCTTCTTCATCATACGGTTCCCATCAGTTCGAAAGTGTTCCGTCTGGTTTCGTGGAGCCGCACTCGCTCGAGGACTGCGCCGCCCTCAGGAAACGCCCTCTTCCAGTTCGCCCCGAGCCGGTCGCGGATCTCGATGGTGAGATTCTCCGAAGTGGGAACCAAGGCCCCGAACGCGGGCACCTCGACGTTCAGATTGCGGTGATCGAAGGCGCGGATCACTTGTTCGTCGACCAAGCGATCCAGCGCACTCAGGCTAGCCACACGGCCGGTCCTCCGGTCGATGGGGCCGCGAACGCTGACTTCGAGCGTGTAGTCGTGGCCGTGTCCGAACGGGTTGTTGCACTTGCCGTACAGGGTGCGGTTCTCGTCTTCGGAGAGCCGCGGCGAATGCAACCGGTGGGAAGCCGCAAAGCGATATCGGCGCGTCAGGCAGATCATTCCCCGCCTCCGAAGTAGTCCACGTGGAGGTCTTCCGTCTCACGCACGCGAACTGAATGGAGCCGTGCCGGTTCTCCGGCCAGGCGCGGGGCGACGCGGCGCCAGATTTCCACGGCGAGATTCTCCGGGGTGGGCACGATTCTATCGAATGGCGGCACTTCAAGGTTCAGGAACCGGTGGTCGAACGGCCGAACGACCTCCTCGTTCAGGATCTCTTTGAGCCGTTTCAGGTCGAATACCATGCCGGTCACTGGGTCTGGCTCGCCCTCCAGCGTCACCTCGACCACAAAGTTGTGGCCGTGGCCATGTAGGCGGGCGGCGACGCCATACAACGCCTCGTTCTCCTCGTCGGTCAAGTCCGGGTGGCGGCAGACGTGGGAGGCAGAGAATTCGACTCTGCGAGTAATAAACATTCGGTCTATTGGATGCCGCCTGAGCGGCCTGAGATGCTTCAAATCCACCCGCTGGCAGAAAGTGTGCCCGCTGGAAACAACTCCCGACGGATGTCGCCGGGCGGCTGCTAAGATTATAGGAACAGCGAATGTCCAACGTCAAAACGGAGCGGGTGCTCCAGGTCCTGATCGGCCTTCTGCTGTTGGCCGTCTGCTACGTCATTGCTGATTCCTTCCGCGAGAAGGTGGTGCATGTCGGGGACACGGCTCCCGACTTCAGGATCGTTGCCGACAGCGGCCGCGAGGTTTCCAGATCCAACTTCGGCGGCAAGCTGCTGGTGTTGAATTTCTGGGCGACGTGGTGTCCGCCGTGCATTCAAGAAATGCCCTCGCTCGACGAGTTCCAGAAGCGCATGACCGCCTCGGGCGTCGTAGTGCTTGGAGTCAGCGTGGACAAGAGCGAGAAGGCGTACCGCGCGTTTCTCGACCGGGCGAAGGTTTCGTTTCACACCGCGCGTGATCCCGAGGCCAACATCAGCGCCGAATACGGCACTTTCAAATACCCCGAGACATATGTGATCGACGGCCGGGGAAAGGTGCTTCAGAAGCACATCGGCCCGAGGGACTGGACCGACGAAGGCCTTCTTGGCGAGATCCGGTCGCTCCTCTAGAACGCCATGCTCACGCCGCAGGCACGACAAGAATTCGCTGACCTGCTGGGCCCGCGCGGATACCTCGACCGCCCCGAGGACCTGATGCTTTACGAGTATGACGGCGGCGTGGACAAGGGGCGTCCGGACCTGGTGGTGTTTCCCAGATCGACGGAAGAGGTAGTTGGAATCGTCAAGATCGCCGGGCGGCACGGGATTCCGGTGACGGGGCGGGGCGCCGGGACCGGGTTGAGCGGGGGCGCCATACCTGTCGCCGGCGGCGTGGTGGTGTCGTTCGCGCGGATGGACCGGATCCTGGCCGTCGACCTTGACAACGAGCGCGCTCTGGTCGAGGCTGGCGTCGTCAATCTGGACATCACGCTGGCCGTGCAGGGGGACAAGTACTTCTTCGCCCCGGACCCGTCTAGCCAGAAAGCATGCACGATCGGCGGCAACGTCGCCGAAAACGCCGGCGGGCCGCACACGCTGGCCTACGGCGTGACCACTAACCACATTCTTGGCCTGGAAGCTGTACTGCCGGACGGCAGCGTGATCGCCACCGGAGGCAAGGAGCAGGACCTGCCCGGCTACGATCTCACGGGCCTGCTGACGGGCTCCGAAGGAACGATGGCGCTGATCACCAAGGCGGTGGTGCGGCTCATGCGGCAACCGGAGGCGGTGAAAACGCTGCTGGCGGTTTACGACTCGACCGAGGACGCGGGCGCAACGGTCACCGAGATTACCGCCCGGGCCATCACGCCGGTGGCGCTCGAGATGCTGGACGGCGTGATGCTGCGCATGGTCGAAGAAGCCACGCACGCGGGCTTTCCAATGGACGCGGCGGCGGTGCTGCTGATCGAGTTGGAAGGACTACGGGAGGCGGTCGAGGAACAGGCGGAACAGATCCGCGAGGCCTGCCTGAGCTGCCACGCGAGGGAGTTCCGGGTGGCGCGCTCGGCCGAGGAGCGGGACCTGCTGTGGAAAGGCCGCAAGAACGCCTTCGGGGCCGTGGGCCGCGTCAGCCCGTTCTACTACGTGCAGGACGGTGTGGTGCCGCGCACGCAGATTGCGCCGACGCTGCGATTCATCAGCGAGGTCTCAAAGAAGCACGGCCTGACTATCAGCAATATCTTCCATGCCGGCGACGGCAACATGCACCCGATCATCCTCTTCGACGCCCGGAAGCCGGGTGACATGGACAAGGCCAGGGCGGCGGGCGAGGAGATATTAGAGCACTGCATCGAGGTCGGCGGGTCGATCACCGGCGAACATGGCGTCGGCATGGAGAAGAACGACCTGATGCCGAAGCTGTTCGGCAACCAGACGCTTGAGATGATCCGGCGGTTGAAGGACCTCTTCGACCCCGAAGGACTGTTCAACCCGGGCAAGATCCTCCCGACTGGCAAGGGCTGCCTGGAGATCCGGCAGCCGGCGCTGGCGCCGGGAAGCCCCGTTTATTGATCAGGAGGAGCCACCATGCTATCCCGCCGCGAACTTCTGTTTGCAGCCGCCGCGGCATCGGTTCAAGCGGCCCGAAAGCTCAAGCACACCGAGCGCCTGGACCGTGCGCTGCGCGGGGAGGACGTTGACCGGCCGCCCTTCACCTTCTGGTATCACTTCGGGCTGGAGAAGATGCCGGGCGAGCATCACGCGAAGGCGACACTCGACTTCCACCGCAAGTTCCGCACCGACCTCGTCAAGGTGATGTCCGACTTCCCCTACCCGAAACCGAAAGGGGCCTGGCACGAGTTAGGAGTCCTGGATAATCCCTTCCCAGAGCAGATCCGGGCGCTGGAGATCATTCGCGACGGGCTTGCCGGCAGCGCGTATTTCGTCGAGACGGTTTTCAACCCGTGGAACGTGGCCGAGAAGCTCTCCTCAAAGGAGGAGGTGCTGCGGCTGAAGGAAGAGCAGCCGCAGAAGCTCCTCGATGCGCTGGAGGTCATTGCGCAATCGGAAGCCAATCACGCGCGGAAGGCGATTTCCGCTGGCGCGCGTGGGATCTTTCTCGCCATTGCGAACGCGCAGGATGGCATCTTAAGCCAGGCCGACTACGCCAAGTTCAGCGAACCGTTCGACCGCATGGTGCTCGATGCGGTTCGTGATGCCCCGCTCAACACGCTGCACCTGCACGGGGACAAGGTCTATCTCGAGCGGTTTTACCGCGGCTGGCCGGCGGCGGTGCTGAACTACTCCGCCCACGGCGCCGGAGTCGTAATAGCGGACGTCCGCGCCCGCTATTCGAGCGTCATCATGGGCGGCCTCGACGAGCGAAATTTCCGCACGTTGAGCACAGCTCAGTTGCGAGAGCAATGGCGGTCCGCGCAGAATGCGGCCGGTAAGCGGTTCTTGCTGGCGCCGGGGTGTTCGGTGCCCAATGAGACCACGGACGCGGAACTGGGAAGGCTGGTGAACCTCCTGGGAGCCTAGCAGGGTGCTGAAAAACGGTGACAGGCTACGCTGTCCCAAGCCGCCAGTTGATCAGTATCATGCACTTGCGGCCCCCGGCGCGTGGATAGCGTTGCCTGTCACCACGCTTTTCAGCACCGTGCCAGGAGCGGATCAAGTCTCTTGCAGGCGCCGGTCAGGTTCCGCACTGATACCGGGATTAAAGGGGGGTTGAGTGATCAGGGTCCGTAAAGCAAGCGAACGAGGCGCTAGCCGCTACGACTGGCTCGACAGCCGCCACACGTTTTCCTTCAACGAGTACTACGACCCGCAACACATGGGGTTCCGCAGCCTGCGGGTGATCAATGATGACCGCGTCGCGCCGGGCGCTGGTTTTCCCACACACGGCCACCGCGACATGGAGATCCTCAGCTACGTCCTCGAAGGGGCGCTGGAACACAAGGACAGCCTGGGCACGGGTTCGGTGATCGCCTCTGGCGACGTGCAGCGAATGAGCGCGGGCGCCGGCGTGCTCCACAGTGAATTCAATCACTCGCGGACCGAGCCGGTGCGTTTTCTCCAGATCTGGATCGTGCCGCAGCGCCGGGGTATCCAGCCCGGCTACGAGCAAAAGAGGTTTCCCCGCGAGTTGAAGCAGGGCAAGTTGCTGCTGATCGCCGCGCCGGGCGGGCGGGAAGGCGCTTTGACAATTCATCAGGACGCGAGCGTGTATGCGGCGGTGCTCGAGCCGGACCAGCGGGTAACACACGAGATCGCGCCGGAGCGACACGCCTGGGTGCAGGTTGCCCGCGGCGCGGTGACGCTCAACGGCCACCCGCTCGGCGAGGGTGACGGAGCGGCCGTAAGCGAAGAATCACGGCTTGAGCTGGTGGGCGCGGAGCCGGCTGAAGTGCTTCTGTTCGATCTCGCGTAGATCCGGGGCCCGGCTGACCGGTGAGAAGAAGCCAGATCCATTTTCTGTGGCGGAACCTGCAGGCGCCGGGACGATTCCGAACCGGCGTTTCACTGCATGGACACACCATGCATTCGCGCGAGAGCCTCGCGTTTCTCCCCCGTGTTGCCCGCCGCATCCCGCTGCTCCGCGAAGCTGTGGCCATTCAGGAGCGCAACTACCGCGAGCGGCACGGCCGGCCTTTGGACTACTCGAGAGGCTGGTGGACTCCTCCGCTTCCCGAGAGAGAGGCCTTCCTCCTCGAGCGCCGGCAGATTGAAGACGTCCTCGGTCTGGAGGCGCTGGTCTCCTTGACGGACCACGATGGTATTGATGCCGCGCTCCACCTTCACTTGCTCGAAGAAACGCGCGGGATCCCGGTCTCACTGGAATGGACCGTGCCGTATGGCCCTTCGTTCCTCCACTTGGGCATTCACAACCTGCCGCGGGCGCAAAGCCGCTCGTGGGTCAAGGCGCTGGCGGCTTATGGCCGGCATCCGGAGCAGGGTCTTCTGTCAGACCTGCTCGCCGAACTGGGTCGTTTCCGCGAAGTGCTTGTCGTCTTGAATCACCCGTTCTGGGACGAGCCGGGCCTCGGCTTGGCGGCGCACCTTGAACTGGTGGAGCGTTTTCTGGAAGCCCATGGCTCGAACATCCACGCCCTCGAGTTGAACGGCAACCGCCCCTGGACCGAAAACAAGGCCGTGGTTCAACTGGCGCGGGCCCGCCAGATCCCGCTGGTCTCCGGCGGGGACCGGCACGGCTCGGAGCCGGGCGCAACGCTCAACCTAACCAATGCGTCCACATTTGATGAGTTCGTTAGCCAACTGCGCGAGGACGGCGCGAGCGACATCCTGTTCCTCTCGCGCTATCGCGAGCCGTTCCGGCTCCGCCGCTGGGAAATGGTTTGGGATATCCTTCGCGACTACCCGGGGCTCGCCGGAAGAGAACGCTGGACCGACCGTGTCTTCTACCGGCTGCCGGACGGAGCAGAGTGGCCTCTTTCCCGCCATTGGAAAGGGGACGGGCCCGGTGTGGTAGCTGCTTCACTGGCAGTCATACGGCTGTTCGGCAGCCGCCCCGTTCGATCCGCGTTGCGCCAGATGGCTTGGCAGGGCGACGAGTTGATGCCGTGAGCGGCCTTCCCCGGGTTGCGTTCTTTGCCGACTCCTTTCACGAGGTGAATGGAGCGGCGCAGGCGTGCCGGCAGTTGGAGGCGCACGCCAGGCGCCGCGGCTATCCCTTGCTCTCTGTCCGCTGCGGGCCGGAGGCGTATTTCGAGAACAAGGGACCGGTGTGGGTTCTGCAATTCCGGCGCGGCCGCGCATCGTTTCACGTGGATCGCGACCTGTGCTTTGACCCGATGTTCTTTCGCCGGCGCCGGCCAATCCTGACGGTCCTGGAGGAATTCCGCCCGGACGTGATCCATGTCACCAGCCCGGGCGACATGGGCATCCTCGGCGCGTGGGCGGCCCACACGTTGCGCGTTCCGCTGGCAGCGTCCTGGCACACAAACCTCCACGAGTTCGCCGCCCGGCGCCTTCATAGGACGCTCAGGTGGCTGCCCGACCACATGCGGCGGGCGGCGGTGAGGGCTGCCGAGGCCAAGATACTGGAGCAAGTCCTGTGGTACTACGGGCTGGCGCGCGTCGCCCTCGCGCCCAACGAGGAGCTGGTCGCGATGATCGCTCAAGCCACTCGCAGGCCCGCATTTCTCATGTGGCGCGGCGTGGACACGGCTTTGTTTTCTCCATCACGAAGGGACAGGACCGGCGGCGACTTCACCCTTGGATTCGTTGGCCGGCTCACGGCCGAGAAGAACGTCCGCTTCCTGTCGGAGATAGAAAAAGCCCTACTCCGCTCGGCGGCGCCGCCTTTCCGGTTTGCGATCGTCGGCGACGGCGACGAGAAGGGATGGCTCCGCTCCGAGATGTGGCGCGCCGCCTTCCCCGGACTCTTACGGGGCGAAGCCCTGGCGCGCGAGTACGCCAACATGGATCTTTTCGTGTTTCCTTCACGCACCGATGCGTTCGGCAACGCCGTGCTCGAGGCGCTGGCATCCGGCGTGCCGGCAGTTGTGACCGACGGCGGCGGGCCGAAGTTCCTCGTGCAACAGGGGTTGTGTGGCTTCGTCGCCGCGAGCGATGAGGAGTTTATCAGGTCGGTTCTGGGGATCATAGGTGACCGAGAGTTGCACGCGCGGATGCGGCGCGCCGCGGTCGAGCGCGCGAGCCACTACTCGTGGGAACGGGTCTTTGAGGAACAGGTGTATGGGGCGTACCGCCGTGTCGTCTGCGGAGGGGCTGGGACCGCGGAAAAGCGAGAAACAGAGGCTGGGTCACGCTCCGAGTGACAGCTTTCGAAACGCGTCCTCTTCAGACGCCGGCCTCACTTGCGAGGGCTGTTTGACATACGGTTTGACAGGAAAATATACTAGCCTTTTGGGCACTTCCCGGTAGGGCACTGCGGCTGCTCTGCCTTCCACTACAACTGGGTACGATACTTGGGTCAGATCTTCCATCCAAGCACGAATACTATCGCCCGAGTGAGCATCTTCGGGGCACTGTTCTTCGCGGGCGGCGGCTTGTGGACTCTCAACGAGCTGAGCCGGTCGTCCTATGTGACGGATGTGAACATCGCCAAGTCGCAGCCTGTGCCCTTCAGCCACAAGCACCACGTCGCGGGCCTTGGCATCGATTGCCGCTACTGTCACACGTCGGTGGAAGAGGCCGCCTTCGCCGGCATGCCGGCGACGGAAACCTGCATGAGCTGCCACTCGCAGATCTGGGCGGATTCTCCGATGCTGGAACCGGTGCGAGCCAGCTTCCGGACGGACAAATCGCTGGAGTGGACGCGGGTGCACGACCTGCCGGGCTTCGTCTATTTCAACCACAGCATCCACGTCAGGAAGGGATTTGGCTGCGCCACCTGCCATGGACGGGTGGACCAGATGCCGCTGGCGTGGAAGGCGAACACGCTCCACATGGAGTGGTGCCTGGACTGCCACCGGAACCCGGAGCGTTATGTCCGGCCGCGCGCCGAGGTGTTCAACATGGCGTACCAGCCGCCTAGAGACCAGCTCGTGCTGGGCCAGAAACTTGTCAGCGATTACAGGATTCGCAGACTGACCGACTGTTCGATTTGCCACCGATGATCCGGATTGAAACGAACCAGAAGCGGTTCGACCTGGGCGCCCTGCGAGCGCGCCTGGAGAAGACAAAAGGCCGCGACTACTGGCGCAGTCTGGAGGAGATTGCAGACACGCCGGAGTTCCAGGAGTATGTCCACAACGAGTTCACGCCTGGAACATCCGAGTGGACAAACCCGCTGAAGCGGCGCGAGGTGCTGAAGCTGCTGGGAGCATCGCTGGGGCTGGCGGGATTGACGGCCTGCACGAAGCAGCCGGACGAAAAGATCGTTCCTTACGTGAAAGCGCCGGAAGACGTGGTTCCGGGCAGGCCGCTATTCTTCGCCAGCGCCTTCGTGCTGGGCGGGACGGCAACCGGAATCCTGGTGGAGAGCCACACCGGGCGGCCCACGAAGATCGAGGGGAACCCTGATCACCCCGGTAGTCTCGGCGCGACGGATGCCTTGGCGCAGGCATCGCTGCTGACGATGTATGACCCGGATCGGTCCCAGGCACTGATCAAGGAAGGACGGATCAGCAGTTGGGTGTCGTTCCAGGCCGCGGCTGCGGCGATCCGGGAAGATCTCCTGGCGCGAAAAGGCGCCGGCTTCCGCATCCTTACAGAGACCGTCAGCTCCCCGGCGCTGGCCGGGCAGATCCGCGGTCTGCTCGAGGAGATGCCTCAGGCCCGGTGGCACCAGTACGAGCCAGTGACGCGCGACGCGGCAAGAGCCGGGGCAAGAATCGCTTTCGGCGAAGTGGTGAATACAGTTTACCGGCTCGAGAACGCCGACGTGGTGCTCTCGCTCGACGCCGACTTTCTCGGCAGCGGCCCGGGCGCCGTTCGCTACGTGCGCGAATTCGCCCAGCGCCGCAAAGTCCATGAAGGCTCAAAGATGAACCGGCTCTATGTGGTCGAGCTTACGCCCTCGGTGACCGGCGCGGTGGCCGATCACCGCCTCGCCCTTTCGAGCACGGAGATTGAAGGATTCGCGCGCGCGCTCGCGGCGGCGCTGGGACTCTCCGTGCCAGGCGCCCAGGCCGGGGCGCCGCCCGAGTGGGTGCGGGCGGTGGCGGCCGACCTTCAGAAGCACCGCGGCGCGAGCCTCGTGATCGCGGGCGACTACCAGCCGGCTTCGGTCCACGCGCTGGCGCATGCAATCAACGTGACGCTGGGCAATACGGGTAAGACGGTCCTCTACACGCCGCCGGTAGAAGCCGAGCCGGTCGAGCAGATCCCTTCTCTGCGCGACCTGGTTGCCGACATGAACGCCGGCAAGGTTGACACGCTGCTGATCCTCAGCGGGAACCCGGTCTTCGACGCGCCGGCAGACCTCGCATTCGCCGACAGCCTGAAGAAAATCCCGCTGCGGATCCATTTGGGCCTTTACGAGGACGAGACCGCCGAGTTGTGCCACTGGCACATTCCGGAGACGCATTATCTGGAGGCATGGAGCGACGCCCGGGCCTACGACGGCACGGCAGGCGTTATCCAGCCGCTGATCGCGCCACTTTACGGTGGGAAGTCGGCGCACGAGATTCTGACAGTGTTCTCGGGTCAGCCTGACCGTTCAGGTCACGACATTGTCAAAGCGTTTTGGCAGGGCCGCCAGCCCGGCGACGGCTTCGAGCAGGCGTGGCGGAAGTCCCTGCATGACGGTGTCATCACGGGCGCCACGCCGCCCACGAAACCCGTTGTCCTGAAGAGGGACTTTGCCACCGCCCTCAGCGAGTCGGAGCCGGCCAAGGGTCTGGAGATCGCCTTCCGCCCGGACCCGACAATCTGGGACGGCCGGTTCGCCAATAACGGCTGGTTGCAGGAGTTGCCGAAGCCGCTGACCAAGCTGACCTGGGACAACGCGGCGCTGATCAGTCCCAAAGCGGCCGAACGCCTGGGGCTGGCGAATGGCGACGTGGCCGAGTTGCGTTACGGCGGGCGCGCTCTGGAGGCTCCGGTGTGGATCATGCCGGGTCAGGCCGAGAACACGGTGACGGTTCACCTCGGCTACGGCCGGTGGCGCAGTGGAAAGATCGGCACCGGGGTTGGCTTCAACGCTTACGCGCTCCGGACGTCGGCCGCGCCGTGGTCGGACAGCGGTTTGCAGATCCACAAGACCGGCCGCAAACACCCGCTCGCCTGCACGCAAGACCACCAGAGCATGGAAGGACGCAACCTGGTGCGGGCCGGAACGCTCGATGAGTATCGGAAAGACCCGCGCTTCGCGCATCACGGCGCCCACGAGCCCGAGCCGGGGCTGACGCTGTATCCAGGCTTTGAGTACAAGGGCTACGCCTGGGGCATGGCGATCGACCTGAACGCGTGCACCGGCTGCGGCGCTTGCGTGGTCGCCTGCCAGGCGGAGAACAACATCCCGGTGGTCGGCAAGGAGCAGGTCATCCGCGGGCGCGAGATGCACTGGATCCGCGTGGACCGCTATTTCCAGGGCGGACTCGACAATCCCGGGACCTACCAGCAGCCGGTGATGTGCCAGCACTGCGAGAATGCGCCCTGCGAGGTGGTCTGCCCGGTGGGCGCGACCGCACACAGCGAAGAGGGCCTGAACCAGATGGCCTACAACCGCTGCGTCGGGACGCGGTACTGCTCGAACAACTGCCCGTACAAAGTGCGGCGCTTCAACTTCTTCCGCTTCGCCGACTGGTCCACCGAAAGCCTCAAGCCGATGAGGAACCCCGATGTCACCGTGCGGAGCCGTGGCGTCATGGAGAAGTGTACCTACTGCGTACAGCGCATCAACCACGCCCGGATCGAGGCGGAGAAGGAAGACCGCAAGATCCGCGACGGGGAAGCGGTGACGGCGTGTCAGGCGGTCTGCCCGAGCCAGGCGATCGTGTTCGGCGACATCAACGACCCGAACAGCCGTGTGGCAAAGCTGAAGAAGAACCCCCTCAACTACGGCATACTGGCCGAACTGAACACGCGCCCGCGGACGACCTACCTGGCGCGAGTTCGCAACCCCAACCCAGAGCTGGAACAAGGCTAGCGAGATGGACGACCCACGGCTGAATAACGCGGCGGTAGAGACGGCTCACCCGGTGATCGGTCCGGGACACACGTACGCGAGCGTCACCGACAAGATCAGCAGCATTGTCCTGACCGAGAAGACGCCCCGCGGCTGGCTCATCGGCTTCAGCGTCTGCTTTCTGGGAACGATGGCCCTGCTGTTCACCATCGCCAACCTGCTGCTGCGAGGCGTCGGAATCTGGGGCATCAACATCCCGGTCGGCTGGGGCTTCGACATCATCAACTTCGTCTGGTGGATCGGCATCGGACACGCGGGCACGCTGATCTCGGCCATCCTGCTGCTGCTGCGGCAAGAGTGGCGAACATCGATCAACCGGTTCGCCGAAGCGATGACGTTGTTCGCGGTGGCATGCGCCGGCATGTACCCGCTGCTCCACATGGGCCGCCCGTGGCTCGCCTACTGGCTGCTGCCTTACCCGAACACGATGGGGACGTGGCCGCAGCCGCGCAGCCCGCTCGTATGGGACGTCTTCGCGGTGAGTACTTACGCGACGGTCTCGTTTCTGTTCTGGTTCATCGGGCTGATCCCGGACTTCGCCACCTTGCGCGACCGGGCGCAGAACCGCCTGGTGAAGGTCCTCTACGGGATGCTGGCGATGGGCTGGCGGGGCTCGGCCTTTCACTGGCAACGCTACGAGAGCGCTTACCTGCTGCTGGCAGGGCTGGCGACGCCGCTGGTGGTCTCGGTGCACACCGTGGTTAGCTTCGACTTCGCCATCGGCATCATCCCCGGCTGGCACGCGACAATCTTCCCGCCCTATTTCGTCGCCGGCGCGATCTTTGCCGGTTTTGCCATGGTGCTAACGCTCGCCATCCCTCTCCGGAAGTATTACAGGCTCGGCGACTTCATCACCATGCGGCACCTGAACAACATGGGCAAGATGCTGCTCGCGACGGGGCTGATCGTAAGTTATGGCTACCTGATGGAGTTCTTCATGGCTTGGTACAGCGGCAGCCCGTACGAGAAATACATGGTGTTCAACCGCCTGCACGGCCCGTACAAGCCGTTGTACTACCTGCTGATTCTGTGCAACGTGCTGGCGCCGCAACTGCTTTGGTCCGCCAGGATTCGGGGAAGCCAAGTCGCGCTCTGGGTCATCAGCCTGGTGGTGAGCCTGGGCATGTGGCTGGAACGGTTCGTGATCGTGGTGATGAGCCTGCACCGCGACTTTCTGCCGTCCTCGTGGGGCATGTACTACCCGACGGCGTTCGATTGGAGCATGTTCCTGGGGACCATCGGCTTCTTCCTGACCCTCATGTTCCTCTTCATCCGGTTCCTGCCGATGATCTCGATCTTCGAGATGCGCACGATCGTGCCGCAGCCGGCTGGCAAAGCGAGGCAGTAGTGAGCATGCAGAACCAAGGACTGTACGGCCTGCTTGCCGAATTCGACAATCCGGAAGACCTCGTGGCCGCGGCGCGGCGGGCGCACGAGGAAGGTTACCGGAAGATGGACGCGTACACGCCGATGCCGGTCCACGGACTGGCCGAGGCGCTCGGCTCGCACAGGACGCGGGTGCCCTTGCTGGTGCTGGTCGGCGGCCTGTTCGGCTGCGGCGCTGCCTACGCGATGCTTTACGTAATCGAGACCTACGTCTACCCGTTGAACGTGGGTGGCCGGCCCTACAACAGTTGGCCGGCGTTCATCCCGATCACCTTTGAGACGACCGTGCTGTTCGCGGCGCTGGCGGCCGTGTTCGGAATGCTGGCCCTGAACGGACTGCCCAGGCCGCACCATCCGATCTTCAATGCGCCGCGGTTCGCTCTCGCCAGTCACGACCGTTTCTTCCTCTGCATTGAGGCCGGCGACCCCAAGTTCGAGCTCGATGCGGCGCGGAAGTTCCTCGAGGGGCTGCACGCGCGGGAGGTGACTGCAGTTGAACGTTAAGAATCTCAACGACAACGGCACAAAGCCACAAAGCACTCTTTCATCTCTTCTTCCTTTTTGTCTTTGTGTCTTTGTGGTGATCATGCCTGGTTGCAGGCAGGACATGCACGACCAGCCGAAATACAAACCGCTGGCGGCGAGCACTTTCTTCGCCGACGGCAAGGCCGCGCGCCCGCAGGTTCCGGAAACGGTCGCGCGAGGGCAGCTCAAGATGGATCGGCACTTCTACACAGGTCGGACCGGGAAGGAACTGGCAGCAACCTTCCCGTTTCCAGTAACCAAGGAAATCCTGGCACGCGGCCAGGAGAGGTTCAACATCTACTGCACCCCTTGCCACGGCCTTCTCGGCGACGGCGCGGGGATGGTGGTCGAGCGGGGATTCCGCCGCCCGCCGTCGTTTCACATAGACCGGTTGCGTGAAGCCCCGCCCGGCCATTTCTTTGATGCCATTACCAACGGTTTCGGCGCTATGGCAAGCTACGGCTCTCGCATTCCTCCTAGAGATCGCTGGGCGATCGCGGCCTATATCCGGGCGTTGCAGTTGAGCCAGCATGCGCCCTTGAGCGACGTCCCCGCAGAGGAGCGGAGCAGATTCGGAGCGGAGCAATGAACGGCACTCAATACGCGAGCGTGGACCTGACGCGGTTCCAGCGGATGGCCCTACTCGTCGGCGCCGCAGCGCTGGTGGTCTGCGCGCTCGGAGCGGCGTCGAGTCCGGCGCAGTTCTTTCAGTCCTACCTGTTTGCGTTCCTGTTCTGGGCGGGCATTGCGCTGGGCTGTTTCGCTTTGGTGATGCTGCACAACCTGGTCGGCGGGGGGTGGGGCGTGGCAGTGAGGCGGCTGATCGAGTCAGGCACAAAGACCCTTCCGCTGGTGGCGTTGCTAATTCTGCCTCTTTTGGCCGGCATGCGGCATCTCTATATTTGGGCGCGGCCGGAGGCGGTTGCCGCCGACGAGCTTCTTCAGCACAAGAGCCCCTATCTGAACGTGCCGTTCTTCGTGGGGCGCACGGTGTTTTATTTCGCCGTTTGGATAGTGATCGCCTGGCTATTGAACAAATGGACATCGAACGGCGTGGCGGAGGGCCGCGCGAGGGCATTGAGCGGTCCTGGAATCTTGCTGTTCGGCCTGACCGTGACCTTCGCCTCCATCGACTGGGTGATGTCGCTGGAGCCGCACTGGTTCTCGACGATTTACGGCATCGTCTTCATGGTTGGGCAGGTCCTGGCGACGCTGGCATTTCTGATTGCAGCGCTGATGCTGCTGGCCCGGAGCAGGCCGGTGGGCGACCCGCTGCGGCCGCAGAGTCTCCACGACCTCGGCAATCTGATGCTGGCGTTCGTGATGCTGTGGGCGTACGTGGCCTTCTCGCAGTATCTGATCATCTGGTCCGGCAATCTGCCGGAGGAACTGCCCTGGTACGTCAAGCGATTGAGGGGCGGCTGGGGCTGGTTCGCCGGCGCGCTGATCGGCTTCCACTTCATCCTGCCGTTTCTGTTGCTGCTGTCGCGGCAGAACAAACGTCGTCTGGGCGCGCTGGCCGCCATCGCCGGGGGGATGATCGTGATGCGGTTGGTGGACCTGTACTGGATCGTGACCCCGGCCTTCCACGGCCGCCAACTGCATTTCCACTGGATGGACCTTGCGGCGCCCATCGGCGTGGGCGGCATCTGGCTGGCAGGGTTCGCGTGGAACTTGAAGAAACAGCCGGTCCCGGCGGCCGCTGGAGGCGCACACTGATGGGTGCCTACGAACGAAGCGACGCCAACATTCGTAGCCTGGTGCTGTCGGTTATCGGTCTCTTCGTGCTCCTCGGGGCTTCGCTGGCAGCGATGTGGGCGATGTTCGGCTACCTCAACAAGCAGGAGGTACCTGGCCCGCCGGCCTCGCCGGTGGTCAAGGACAGGCCGCTGCCCCCGACGCCGAGGCTTCAAACGGCTCCGTATGACGACCTG